>Ga0114970_10003570_pt1 | contig 11393 bp, 6 predicted proteins | sample M_140205_XF_Meta_FD_87030 | JGI IMG/M metagenome (GOLD analysis project Ga0114970, IMG submission 87030) | Freshwater microbial communities from Lake Montjoie, Canada to study carbon cycling - M_140205_XF_MetaG | ecosystem: Environmental > Aquatic > Freshwater > Lake | place: Lake Montjoie... | reverse complement strand
TATTGGTTTCTACAATATCGGCACCGGCTTCAAAATATTGCGCATGAATGGATGCTATTGCTTGCGGCTGCGTAAGTGACAATAAATCGTTGTTTCCTTTTAGGGAATATGGAAAATTTGCAAAACGCTCGCCTCGGAAATCTTCTTCTGAGAAATTGTAGCGTTGCAGCATGGTCCCCATTGCTCCATCGAGAACTAGTATTCGTTTGTTTATTTCTTGTAAAATCGAACTCATTTATTTTTTTACTGATATTAATAGAGAGGCCTAAAAAATAAAATTATACCCCCGGTTGTAGCGGAAATCCTGCGGTTTTTTCCGCAGATTGCAACGAAAACGGGAATACGAATTATTTGAATGCCGAAAAATTCGGTTCAAAAAAAATAAAAAATGTTATGGAAAGGGAGAGAAATTCTCAGGTTATCTGTTCACGCATGGCGTGATAGAATGTAGCACCTTCTTTAGGGATAAAGGGTTGCTAAGCTTTCAACGGGTCTAATCCCTCGGGCTTTCGTGATAACAATCAGTACATTTAAGAACGGTGCAAAGTAAGTGAATAGAACTTTATTTTACAACTTTATTGGTTTATAATTTTAAAATAATATTTCAAAAGGCTTTAAATCAAAAAAGCTATCCCTAGATTCTGAAATAAATTCAGAATAAATGGAAAGCTTTTCATTGGTCTAACTACTAAACCGGCTACGGGTTACAAAGCCGCAGCAAAACAACACAACAATCTTAAAAACCTTTTTTGGGCAAAAAAGTCACGTTTTTACACGTGACTTTTCCCAATTTAAGCGGTCTGGACGGGACTCGAACCCGCGACCCCATGCGTGACAGGCATGTATTCTAACCAACTGAACTACCAAACCAGCGCTTATTGTTTCGCTAAACTTTAATTTGCATAAGAATAGCTAACTTTGTTTGCGAGGGCAAATATACAACCTATTTCGACTCTAGCAAGTGTTTTTTGAGAAAAATTTTATTATTCAGGATCAATATTAACCAAAAGATTGTTTTTCAACTAGGTAGGTGGTTAGTATTTTCTCGAAATTGGCTCCAACAGAAACGGGTACATACTTAATTTTATTCTGGGCGCAGGTGATTGCTACCTTTTTGAAGTAATTGGAAACCTGATTTTCGTAGGCTTCCTTTATATTATCTGCAAAAATATTAATTTCTTCGCCTGATTCTAGGTCAATAAATTTTCTTGGTGCGGCATCAAAATCAAAATTTAATTCGGTTTTTTCATCAATTACATGAAACAAAACGATTTTGTGTTTGTTGTGTTTCAAATGTTGTAATGCCGTGAATAATGCTTCCTCATTTCCTGTTTGAAACATATCGGTAAACAAAATAATCATGGATCGGCGGTGAATTTTTTCGGCAATTTGATGTAAAAAGGAAATGGTATCGGTACTTTTTGGAGTTTTGCTGTTTTCCAATAATGATTCTAACTTATTTAAAATCATTCGGTGGTGGCGATCGCTTCCTTTTTCGGGAGCATAATATTCATACGTATCAGAATAAACGCTTAGCCCAACGGCATCGCGCTGCTTCTTCAATAAATTCATTAATACAGCCGAAGCTAAAACAGAAAATCCTATTTTACTTTCATAAAATAACTGATTGTCTTTTAACTTTGGATAATGCATAGATGTGGAATTATCGATGATTAAGTGGCATCGCAAATTGGTTTCTTCCTCGTACCTCTTCGTATAAAGCCGGTCGGTTTTTGCGAATAATTTCCAATCAATGTGCTTTGTACTTTCCCCAGGATTGTAAACTTTATGTTCCGCAAACTCGGCAGAAAATCCATGAAAAGGACTTTTATGCATTCCCGAAATAAACCCTTCAACCACTTGATTGGCTAATAATTCAAGGTGCTGAAAGCTAGAAATTTTCTCTATTTGCGATTCAATTTTCATCCTTCAAATGTATTAAAAGATTAAACGATTTAAAAATTAAAAGATTGAAAATATAGCAACTGAAATAAATTCCGTTTAAATAAAAAAGGTTTGACTTTCGCCAAACCTTAATACTATATCAACTAACTACTTTATAACAAAGTAGTCAAGCTATCAGCGTAAGTTTGCTTTGGCGCAACACCCACTTGTCTAGCCACTACTTCTCCCTTGTGAAAAACCAAAACGGTAGGAATATTTCGTACGCCGTATTTTGCAGCAAATTCTTGGTTTGCATCCACATCTACTTTTCCAACTACTGCTTTCCCAGCAAATTCTTCGCTTATTTCATCAATGATTGGTCCAACCATTCTACAAGGTCCACACCATGCTGCCCAAAAATCGACCATTACTGGTTTGTCTGATTTCAAAACTACTTCGTCAAAAGTAGCGTCTGTTATTGCTAATGCCATATTTTCTATTTTTTAATTAATTTTCTAATGCAAATTTAATAATTAAATACCATTTGAACACTATTGTAAAATTACTTTTGATTATAAAGGTATTGGTATAATTTATTTGAAGCTTTTTCCTGCTGTACGCTATATCCACGCAAAAAAGCGTGGGATGCCGCTTCCATCAGGGCTAGGGTTTTGTGGAATTAATTCAATTTGAAGTTCACTTGCATTTTCTCCAATTCCGAAAGCAACTCATTTGAAATTTTAATTTTCAATTTCCGGCTTGGCATTTCCAATTTTGTAATGACTTTTATTTCCTCCATTTCGGTTACCAATTCAACTTGTGGATTTTCTTCGTCATAAATTACTTCACTTTCCGAATCCTCATCTGTGGCTACAATTGGAGGTGCTATTTCAACTTGCTTTTTAATTTTCTCTAATTCCATCACTTCAAAAACCACTGATTTATCTCCTTTATTTTGTTGGAAAACAGCACTCAATTGATGAACAAATTCCGATTGTAAGTCATTTATATTGATGTGAATTACTAGTTTCTTGGCAAATAATCCAAGTATGTCTTGAAGGATTTTAAAGTCGATGAATTGAATTATCGGATCTCTTCTTTTTCCTGTTTCTTTATCCAGCCAACCTTCTTTTACCATTAACTTGATAAAAGTAAAGCTGTTCGGAGTCAAATAATGACGGAATTTCATGTACTCTTCTCCAAAAATTCTAAACTCGTGGCTTTCATCATATCCTTCTAAAACAAAAGAACCCCACCCTTTTCCTGATTTATTAACCAGGTGTTTTACATTGGAAACAATTCCTCCAAAAGATAAATTTTTATTGATTTGGTTATTCAAATCTTTTAACGATTCCAATTTCGAATTGCAAAAGTATTTCATCTCAAATTTAAAATCATCCAATGGATGCCCCGAAAGATAAATACCAACCACTTCTTTTTCCTTAGCCAATTTTTCCATGGTGGACCAATCCTCACAAGGAGGTACCACGGGTTCTGCAATTTGAACTTCACTTGCTTCACCAAACAAACTCACTTGTGAGGAGTTTTCATTTTCTTGGAATTTCAATCCATAGCGTATCGCTTTTTCATAAAAAGTAATTCCGTCTCCATCGTCATGGAAATAGTGCGCTCTTGAAGCCCCTTTAAATGAATCAAAACCGCCGGCTAAAATCAAGTTTTCAAGTGCCTTTTTATTGGCGGCACGCAAGTCAATTCGCTTGGTTAAATCAAATATAGATTTGTATTTACTCTCTTTTCTATTTTCTACAATAGTTTGTACGGCACCCATTCCAACTCCTTTAACAGCGCCAATTCCAAAACGTACGGCGTAATTTTCATTTACAGTAAATTTATAAAAAGACTCATTTACATCGGGCCCTAAAACTTGCAATCCCATGCGCTTGCATTCTTCCATAAAAAACGAAACTTGCTTAATATCGCTCATGTTATTCGATAACACAGCAGCCATATATTCTGCAGGATAGTTCGCTTTCAAATAGGCCGTTTGATACGCAATCCAAGCATAGCATGTCGAGTGCGATTTATTAAAAGCATACTCTGCAAATGCTTCCCAGTCCTTCCAAATTTTCTCTAATTTGTCTTCTGCGTGTCCTTTGGCAGCTGCTTGACTGATGAATTTTGGCTTCATTTTATCCAAAACGTCTTTCTGCTTTTTTCCCATTGCCTTACGCAAAACATCGGCATCACCCTTTGAAAAGTCGGCTAGTTTTTGGGACAAAAGCATTACTTGCTCCTGATAAACGGTAATTCCGTAGGTGTCCTTTAGTAATTCTTCGCAGGCATCAAGATCGTATTCTATGGTTTCTTCACCGTTTTTTCGTCGAACAAAACTTGGAATGTAGGCAATTGGTCCGGGACGGTAAAGCGCATTCATAGCAATTAAATCGCCAAAAACGGTAGGTTTCAATTCCTTTAAATACTTTTGCATTCCCTGAGATTCATATTGAAAGATCCCGATGGTTTCGCCACGCTGAAAAAGCTCAAACGTTTTTACATCATCAATAGGAAAAGTATCAGGATCGAGAACAATTCCTGATCTGTATTTTACTAATTTTACCGTGTCTTTAATTAAAGTTAGGGTTTTTAATCCCAAGAAGTCCATTTTTAACAATCCCGCACTTTCAACTACGGAGTTATCAAATTGAGTAACATATAAATCAGAATCTTTTGCTGTAGCAATAGGAACAAAATTGGTAATATCACTTGGCGTAATAATTACTCCACAGGCATGAATTCCAGTATTTCTTAAATTTCCTTCTAATATCTGCGCCTGTTGGATGGTTTCCCCAGAAAGATCGTTTTCTTTAGAAATAGAAATTAAATCTTTAATTTTTTCAAAATCTTCCGGGCGAAGTATCTTTTTAATTTCAGGTTCGGCTTCTTTTAAGAAACGCGCCAAACTCCATTTCGCAGGAATCAAATTCGGAATTAATTTGGCTATTTTATCAGCTTCAAAAAGCGGTAAATCCAATACACGTGCTGTATCACGAATTGCCGATTTTGCTGCCATTGTTCCATACGTGATAATTTGCGCAACTTGTTTTGAACCGTATTTTTTAATTACATAATCCATTACGCGACTTCTACCTTCATCATCAAAATCGATATCAATATCGGGTAACGACACCCGATCCGGATTTAGGAAACGCTCAAAAAGCAGGTTGTATAATAGGGGATCGATATTGGTAATTCCAAGGCAATAAGCTACCACAGAACCCGCTGCTGATCCTCTTCCTGGGCCAACAGAAACGTCCATTTTTCTAGCTTCGGCGATGAAATCTTGAACGATCAAGAAATACCCTGGATAACCTGAATTTTGAATAGTTAGTAATTCGAAATCGATTCGCTCTTGAATTTCAGGAGTTATTTCAGCATATCTTTTATTAGCGCCAATGAAAGTTAGGTGTTTCAAAAAAGCATTTTCGCCTCTTTTTCCTCCATCGGTATCATCGTCGGAGACTAAAAATTCTTGTGGAATTTCAAATTTCGGCAAGAGCACTTCCCGAGCTAAATCGTAAAACTCAATTTTAGAAACCACTTCTGAAAGGTTGGAAATTGCCTCAGGCAAATCCGTGAAGAGCATTTTCATCTCTTCGCCAGATTTAAAATAATATTCCTGATTGGGCATCCCATATCGATAGCCGCGGCCTCTTCCTATTGGGGTAGATTGCTTTTCACCATCACGAACACAAAGCAGAATATCATGTGCATTGGCATCTTCTTTGTTTAAATAGAAGGTGTTATTTGTGGCAACAATTTTAATATCATTCTTTTTAGCCAACGAAATCAAACTTGTGTTTACGCGGTTTTCATCTTCTTGATTGTGGCGCATCACTTCAATATACAAGTCGGAACCAAATTGTTGTTTCCACCAAAATAAGGCTTCTTCAGCTTGGTTTTCACCTAGATTTAGAATTTTATTTGGGATTTCGCCATATAAATTTCCAGTTAAAACAATGAGATCTTCTTTGTACTTTTCTATTAGATTTCTATCTATTCTAGGAACATAATAGAAACCATCGGTATTTGCAATTGATGTTAATTTTGTTAAGTTTTGATAGCCCTTTTTATTTTTTGCGAGGAATACAATTTGATAGCCATTGTCTTTTCGAGTTTTATCCAGGTGATCTTCACAAACGTAAAACTCACAACCCACAATAGGCTTGATTATCACTTCGTTTGGCGAATCACCATTGGCAACAGCCTCGTCATTTTTAGCCTTAGCGGCTTTATTATGGTATAAAATATCCCTAACAAAATGGAAGGCACCCATTAAATTAGCATGATCGGTGATGGCAACGGCAGGCATTTTATTATCCGATGCTGCTTTAACCAATTTAGCCACACTGATTGTAGATTGCAATACAGAAAACTGGGTATGATTATGCAAATGCACGAAATCGGCATCTATTAATACTTGTTTGTTTTCGGCAATTTCTTCCTTAGAAACGAAATTAGCTTGTCGCTCTCCAAATTGTTGTTTGATTTTTTGGGAAGCCTCTTTTAAGTTAATATGTCTTAATCCAATGAGCTGAATGGTACTCGGATTTTGGTTTTTGAATTGATCAAAATAATCGCCTTCAACTTGAAGTTCTTTTTCTGTAAAAATTTCTGTTCGAATCAGTTCAAAAAAACAGCGTGTGGTAGCTTCCACATCGGCAGTGGCATTGTGCGCTTCTGCAAATGGTTTATTGAATAAATAACTGTGCAATTCTGTTAATGTTGGCAATTTAAATTTCCCTCCACGACCACCTGGTAATTGCAATAAAGAGGCAGTCACTTCGGTACAAGTATCTAAAACAGGCATGGAACTCATTTGGCTTTCGATTCCAAAACGGTGGAATTCGCAACCCATAATATTGATGTCGAATTTTAAATTTTGCCCTACAATAAATTTAGATTTGCTTAAAGCAATATTGAATTTTTCAAGTACCTCAGCCATTAATAAACCATCGGCTTCAGCTAATTCGGTAGAAATTCCGTGTACACTTTCTGCATCATACGGAATATTAAATCCTTCTGGTTTAATCAAATAATCCTGATGCTCGATAAGCTTACCCATATCGTCGTGCAACTGCCAAGCAATTTGAACACAACGCGGCCAATTTCCTGTATCAGTAATTGGGGCGTCCCATCTTTTTGGCAATCCGGTGGTTTCGGTATCGAATATTAGGTACATAGTTATAAAAATTCAAATAAATAATCGACGATTTCAAACTTTTGAAGTCTAAAAACCAGAAAATATCATTTGTAATTGGAAATTAATTGAACTTCAAATTTAAGTTTTTTTGAAGTAGAAATGCAGAGAAGTTATCAACAAAAAAAAGTTCTTCTATCTATTTTTATTTAAATAATCTAAAAATTTCCCAAATAGGGAATTTTACATTATATTTGTAAATCAAAATCATCTATGAGAATAATTGCCAAACGAACCTTACAAAATTTCTGGGAAAAATATCCCAACTCAAAACAGCAATTATTGGTATGGTATCAGGTTTTTGATAAAAACCAATTTGAGAATTCTAATGCCATAAAAACTGTTTTTGGTTCAGCCGATTTTATTGGGAATAACAAAGTTGTTTTTAATATTTGTGGGAATCATTATCGCCTCATAGTAAAAATTAATTATACAACTCAAATTGTCTATATATTATTTGTAGGAACACACACCGAATATGACGGTTTAAAAAACATTAAAAACGTATAAAAAATGGAAATTCACCCAATAAAAACAGAAAAAGATTATGATTTAGCTTTAGAAAGAGTAACTACACTTTTTGATGCTAAACCCAATACCATTGAAGGAGATGAGTTGGATATTTTAGTTACACTTATAGAAAAATATGAACAAATTCACTACCCTATTCCTGAACCCGATCCAATTGAAGCGATTAAATTTATGATGGAACAAAAAGGACTTACTGATGCAGATTTAGGTGTTATTTTAAATAGTCGTTCAAGAGTAACAGAAATTTTTAAACGCAAAAGAACTTTGTCAATTAAGCAAATTCGGTTACTAACAGAAACCCTTCATATTCCAGCTTCAACATTAATTAAAGAATATGCTTTGGAACAATAATAGTAAGTTGAAAGTTTTAATGTCGTAAAGTCAAAAGTCTCGAAATAGTTAAAAAAAGCCAATTACATTGAATACCCTATTTTAAAATACGACACTTTATTACACTTACTACTTAGTTCACTACAATTTATATTTAACACAAAAATGTCCCGACAATAGCGGGACATTTTTTGTAATCAACCTTTGTCAAAGTTTAGTGCTATGACAAAAGATATTTAAAAATCTATTTCAAAGCTTCCACTTTTGCTTTTACTTCTTCTAATGAACCTTCAAATTCTTGAACATTCGTATTTCCTTTTTCAGAAGTTATAACGGTTGCTTTTGCTTTTCCGTTGGTATTAATTACTTCAACTTTTACCATTTTGGCATCCCCTTTTTTAGCACAACATTCCATTTCTTCTTTTGGAGCAACAAACTTCCCGTCTTTATCGAAGTGTGATAAACACATTTCTTTTTCTTCAGGAGTACATTTTAGACTGTCGCACATTGCAGCACATTCGGCTGCCGTCATGGTTGCACATTTGCTCATGTCGCATTTACCCATCATTTTTCCTTCGGCACATTCCATTTTAACCATCATTACTTTTGGATCCTCATTAGAAGAACCGTTTCCTAAAATAGGAGCGATTACTAAACCAATTAAGCAAGTTAATTTAATTAAAATGTTCATTGAAGGTCCTGAAGTATCTTTGAAAGGATCTCCAACAGTATCGCCAGTTACAGCTGCTTTGTGAGCCTCAGAACCTTTGAAGGTCATTTCACCATTGATTTCAACACCTGCTTCGAAAGATTTTTTAGCATTGTCCCAAGCACCACCTGCATTGTTTTGGAAAACTGCCCAAAGTACACCAGAAACGGTAACTCCAGCCATATAACCACCCAACATTTCAGCGATTAATTGATTGTTTTCAGGATAAACTAATTTTCCTAATAATACAATTGCAATTGGGAAACCAATAGTTAAAACTCCCGGCAACATCATTTCGCGTAAAGCGGCTTTTGTAGAAATATCAACACATTTAGCATATTCAGGTTTCCCTGTTCCTTCCATAATTCCAGGAATTTCTTTGAACTGACGACGTACTTCATATACCATATCCATTGCTGCTTTTCTAACAGAGTTCATTGCTAATGCTGAGAATACTACAGGAATCATACCTCCTACGAATAACATTGCTAACACAGGCGCTTTGAAAATATTGATACCGTCAATTCCTGTAAAAGTTACATAAGCAGCAAATAAAGCTAATGAAGTTAATGCTGCAGAAGCGATTGCGAAACCTTTTCCTGTTGCAGCAGTGGTGTTACCTACAGAGTCTAAAATATCGGTTCTTGTACGAACTTCTTTTGGTAATTCGCTCATTTCAGCAATTCCACCCGCGTTATCAGAAATTGGTCCGAACGCATCGATTGCTAATTGCATCGCGGTTGTTGCCATCATTGCCGAAGCTGCTAAAGCTACACCGTAGAAACCTGCTAATGCATACGTTGACCATATTGCTCCAGCAAATAATAAAACGGTTGGGAAGGTAGAAATCATACCTGTTGCTAAACCAGCAATTACGTTCGTTCCAGCTCCAGTAGATGATTTTTGGACAATTGCTAAAACTGGTTTTGTACCTAAACCGGTATAATATTCTGTTACTGATGAAATGGCTCCACCAACAAATAATCCAATTAAGGTTGCATAGAAAACACGCATAGCAGAAATGTCTTTTAAACCTTCACCGAAGAAAGTCATTTTCATAGTTTCTGGCAACATGTATTTCACTAAGAAGAAACAAGCCACAGCAGTCAAAGCAATAGAAACCCAGTTTCCAATGTTTAACGCTTTTTGCACTTGAGCTTCTTTAGCATCGTCACTTGATATTTTTACTAACATTGTTCCTATAATAGAAAACAAGATTCCGAAACCTGCAATTGCCATAGGTAATAAAATGGGTCCAATTCCGCCAAAAGCATCTTGAATCATTCCTCCCATATCTTTAATTACATAGTTTCCAAGAACCATAGCAGCAAGAACTGTAGCTACATAAGAACCAAATAAATCGGCACCCATTCCGGCAACATCTCCAACGTTATCTCCAACGTTATCAGCAATTGTAGCTGGATTACGAGGATCGTCTTCTGGAATTCCGGCTTCTACTTTACCTACTAAATCGGCACCTACATCGGCAGCTTTAGTATAAATTCCTCCACCTACACGTGCAAATAATGCGATTGATTCCGCTCCAAGAGAGAAACCAGCTAATGTTTCCAATAACTTGGTCATGTCTTCGGTATTCGTCCAAACACCACCCATGAAAAGATTGTAAAGTATAATAAAGAAACCTGTTAAACCTAAGACTGCTAAACCAGCAACACCAAGACCCATTACCGTTCCACCACCAAAAGAAACTTTTAATGCTTGTGGCAAACTAGTACGAGCCGCTTGAGTAGTTCTAACGTTTGTTTTAGTTGCAATTTTCATCCCCATATTTCCTGCTAAAGCAGAGAAAAAAGCTCCAAAAACAAATGCCACTACTATTAATAAATGCGTTTTAACACCTGGCAAAAAAGTAATTCCAGCTAAAACTAAACTTGCAATTACTACAAAAATAGCTAATAATCGGTATTCTGCTTTAAGGAAAGCCAAAGCTCCTTCGTAGATGTAATCTGAAATTTCTTTCATTTTACCATCCCCAGCGTCTTGTTTTAATACCCAAGATCTTTTGATTGCCATAAAAGCCAATCCTATTAAAGCCATAACTATTGGCACATAAATCATTAATGATTCCATATTCTATTTATTCGTTATTTAATAATCGGATGCAAATGTATGAAAACCGTGACAAATAAAAAAGCACAATTCACATTTGAAGAGTGCTTTTTTGAATATTTGTTATTTATTTTAATTTATTCTGTGTAGACTGTTAATATTAAAAGTGTTTTTTGGGAAATTTTCAAACAAATCGCATGTTACGGGATTTATCAATCATTTAAATAATTAGAAAAAGATACCGAAGGACCCTTTGATTCCAAAATTATTGGTTTGCGGAGTGATGTAGGAACCTCTCCAACTGAATTCTATTTTGAAAACTTTAAAGATATTTCCAATTCCAGCATTGTATTCCCAATACACATTTTCCGGTGCTCTATAGTTTATTCCCGAAGCATTTAAAGCTCTACTATCATCCGAAATTGTTCCGTAAGCAGCTCTAATTCCTATGGTTTCTCTCCAATTTAATTTTCTAAAATAGGGGATTCGAGAAAAAATACGTCCTCCAAAATTATGTTCTAATTGAAGTGTTGCATATTGATCGGCTTCAAATTCGTAGAAATTTAAAAGGTTAAAAGTATTTCTAATGGTAAAATAGGTTTGGTTTCCTGGAATAATACTCATCAATCCTAGTGGAACACCACCATAGGT
>Ga0114970_10003568_pt1 | contig 11394 bp, 11 predicted proteins | sample M_140205_XF_Meta_FD_87030 | JGI IMG/M metagenome (GOLD analysis project Ga0114970, IMG submission 87030) | Freshwater microbial communities from Lake Montjoie, Canada to study carbon cycling - M_140205_XF_MetaG | ecosystem: Environmental > Aquatic > Freshwater > Lake | place: Lake Montjoie... | reverse complement strand
GATGACTAGGGGTATGAGTTATGAGTTTTAGGTTATGGGCTTTGGAATCAAGGATTAATTGGCTGTTCAACTCACAACTCACAACCCACAACTCGTCTTTTGCCAAAAAAAAACTACTTTCACCTCATGTCTTTACGAGAGCAGATTGATCCACAACGTATTCCAAAACATATCGCCATCATCATGGATGGTAATGGTCGGTGGGCCGAAGAACAAGGTCAAGATCGACTTTATGGGCATTTTCATGGTGTTGCAAGTGTAAGGGATATCGTAGAAGGATGTTCTGAGATAGGCGTTAAATACTTAACACTCTATGCATTTTCAACCGAGAATTGGGATCGGCCACAACTAGAAGTGACTGGTTTAATGGAATTGTTGGTTGAAACAATTCGAAAAGAAGTGCCTATTCTGAATAAAAACAATATCCGCTTGCATATGATTGGCGCACTTTCTATGTTGCCTCCTTATGCTATGACTGCCATGCAGGAAGCCTTAGATATGACGGCAGCCAATACTGGCCTTAACCTCATTATGGCGCTAAGCTATAGTTCTCGTTGGGAGTTGGTAAGTGCCGTGAAAAAAATAGCCATAGACGTAAAAGAAGGGAAAATTGATCCTGAATCGATTGATCACCTTACGCTCCAAAACTATCTGTCTACAAGTGCTTTCCCTGATCCAGAGCTTATGATTCGTACAAGTGGGGAATATCGGATTAGCAATTTCCTGCTTTATCAACTCGCTTACGCCGAACTCTATTTTACAGATACCCGCTGGCCAGATTTCCGAAAGGAAAATCTGTATGAATCCATTTTGGATTATCAGCGTCGAGAAAGGCGTTTTGGGAAGACGAGTAGTCAACTAAAAGCCTAGGGGTTTAGGTTTTTCCCTAAAAAGAGACTTCATTTTTTTTTATTGTCTATTTCTCAAGCCAGAACCCTAAACTATCGCCCTATTTAACAAACAATTAGACAAAAAGCCGTTATTTTGCCGTCCCAAACTATGAACTTGATGAAGAGGATCTCTACGCTGGTATTTTTAATAACATTTTTGATGATGGCGACCGGCGTATCTGCCCAAACTGACACCCTGCCAATTTCATCTGCAGATCCGGCTCTATTGGGCATTTACAGCTCAAAATACCCCAAGAAATATATCATTTCAGAGATAAAAGTAACAGGAAACAAAGCGTTTGATGCAGCTATTGTAATATCTGTGTCTGGACTAGCTATTGGAGATGAAGTTACTATACCGGGAGGGGATCAATTCGCAAAAGCCATTTCTAAGTTATGGACCCAAAATATGTTTACGAACATCAATATTTGGATCACGAAACTTGAAGATCGAAATATAACTATTGAGATCGAAGCGGTAGAACGCCCCATGCTATCCAACTTTAAATTTTTAGGCGTTCGCAAAAGTGAATCTGATGAGCTGAAGGATAAAGTTGGTTTATTTAAAACACGTGTGGTGACAGATAACATGCAGTTATCTGCAAAAGAAAACATCATTAAATTTTTTATTGACAAAGGATACAAAGGAGCTAAAGTAGATATTGATCAAGTGCCAGATCCGGCTTCTCCGGAAAAGGTTATTTTAAATTTTAATATCACCAAAGGGAATAAGGTTAGGATTTCTGATATCTATTTCTTCGGTAATAAAGCCGCTCCTGCGTTTGCGCTTAAGAAGAAAATGAAAGGAACGAAAGAACTTTCAAAGTTGACCTTACACCCTGATAGCGCGTATAGCCCTTATGGTTCTATTCCACAGGTAACAGTTAAGGAGTTCTTCAAAGAGAAGGCTTTTTTACATCCAACCCGCATCAAAGATTATATCGATCCTTGGTTTAGGTTTAAGTTATTTTCCTCTGCAAAATTCAATGAGAAAAAGTACTTAGAAGACAAAGAAAAATTACTTGAATATTACAACTCCTTAGGATTTAGAGATGCAATGATTGTTGCCGACACACAATATTATGATCCTAAGGGAAGATTAAATGTTTCGATGCGCATTGATGAAGGACAAAAGTATTATTTCGGGAAGATGACCTGGAAAGGGAATACAAAGTATTCCGATAGTATTCTAAGTGTAATATTAGGCATTAAAAAAGGGGAGACCTACAACCTAGAGACGCTTAATAAAAAGTTAGGTAAATCACCTTCTCCAGAAGGGGGTGATATTAGTTCTTTATATCAAGATGACGGGTACTTGTTCTTTTCTATTAATCCAGTAGAGACTTCTGTATACAACGATACGATTGATCATGAAATTCGTGTGCAAGAAGGTCCTCAAGCAACCATCAAAAACGTAAATATTACTGGTAATGAGAAGACTAAGGAATATGTGATAAGAAGAGAACTGCGTACTGTGCCAGGTGAAAAATTTAGCCGAGCAGATTTGATTCGTTCTCAACGAGAAATTGTTAACCTCGGTTATTTTGACCAGGAAAAACTAGGTATGCAGCCAGTACCTAATCAGGATGACGGAACAGTAGACATTAATTATACGGTTCAAGAAAAATCGTCAGACCAACTTGAGTTGAGTGCTGGTTGGGGCGGAAGCATAGGACTTACCGGAACATTGGGTATCACATTCAACAACTTCTCCATCAAGAATATTTTTAGAAAAACATCATGGGATCCATTGCCAACTGGAGATGGACAAAAACTGAGTGTGCGTTTTCAGTCGAATGGACGTTACTTTAGATCTTACAACATATCATTTACAGAACCTTGGTTAGGCGGTAAAAAGAGAAACTCTTTTTCTGTTAATTTATTCAATACCAAATTCAGTAACTCATATAACCCATATGGTGGAATGTACGGAAGTAGTTATAGATTGCCATCACGTGCCGCAGATACTTCTTATTTGATTACGCAAGGAGTTACCGTTGCTTTAGGTAAACAATTGAAATGGCCAGATGACTTTTTCTCATTGGTAACATCATTGAGCTATGTGCAGTATAAGTCTCGTAACTACGCTATTTTCCCAACGTTCTCTACCGGTACGTCAAATAACTTCAATATAAAATTAGCGCTTCAACGATCATCTGTGGATCAACCAATATTTCCACGGAATGGTTCTAATTTCATGTTGAGCGGAACCTTTACTCCTCCATGGTCTTATATCAACGGAATAAATCAAAAAGATATTTTTAAATTGGTTGAATACCATAAGTGGAGATTCAATGCAGAGTGGTTCGTGCCAATCGGTAAACCTAAGGGGGAAGATAAAAACAGGCAGTTTGTTTTGCGTGTAGCTGCTAAGTATGGTTTCATTGGCCGCTACAATTCTAAATTACCTGTTTCTCCATTTGAACGATTCCAAGTAGGTGACGCAGGTCTTACCAATAATTATGGAGTATTGGGTTATGATATCGTAGCACATCGCGGATATCCAGTGTATGAATCTTCTGATCCTACCATAAACCCTGACAAACAAAATGCTTCTAAGTTCTTTACAATGTTCAATAAGTACTCTCTTGAAATGCGTTATCCATTTGTAACGAATCCAAGCAGTACAATTTATGGACTTGCATTCTATGAGGCAGCGAACGGATGGTATTCAGTTAAAGAATACAATCCGTTCCGCTTAAGGAGATCTATGGGTGTTGGTGTGCGCTTTTTCCTACCAATGTTTGGTTTGCTTGGGTTTGATTATGGAGTTGGTTTGGATCGTTTAACCAGTACAGGTAAATTGAAAGATGCGAGTAGGTTTACATTCATGCTTGGGTATGAACCTGAATAGAAGTTATTTTCAAATTACTGTGAATTATATAGCTTAGAAGCAAACAAAAATCATTAAAAGACTCATTATGAAAAAGATCTTTTTTTTAATCTTGTTGGCCGCAACTTCATTTCAATTGCACGCACAACGTTATGCTGTAATTGATACGCGTTATATTTTAAGCAAATTGCCAGAATACAAAACAGCTCAAGATAAATTGAATGCGTTTAGCGCTCAGTGGCAACTTGAAATAGATGAAAAGCAAGCAGCTCTAGATGTATTATATCGAAATTTTGAAGGGGAGAAGTTGATGTTAAGCGAGGAGCTATTGAAAAAAAGAGAAGATGATATTTTCAATAAGGAGAAAGAATTGAGAGACCTTCAAAAAAAGCGTTTTGGCTTCGAGGGTGATTTATTCAAGAGGCGTCAAGAATTGGTCAAGCCTATTCAAGACAAAGTATACAACGCCGTTCAAAAATTGGCTGTAGCAAGGCAGTTTGACTTGATTTTAGACAAAAGTGAAGGAATTACCATTATCTTTGCTGACCCTAAACTCGACAAAAGCGATGATGTTTTAAAAGAGTTAAGTAGCAAGTAAAAAAGTATTATTTTCGATTTTCATAAAAACAAACAATTAAGAAGCAATGAAAAATTTTTTATCTATTGGTCTGGTGATGATCGCCCTCCTTGCCTTCAACCCTTTCCTCTCTGCTCAAAGTAAGTCTGGTTATATCAGCATCGATGAAGTTGTTCAATTGATGCCTGAGTACAAAAAATCTATGGCGGATATCGCGCAATTTGATAGTGCTCTTCAAATCAATTATGGCGAAACATTGAAAGAACTTAATCGTCAGGACAGCATCTTTAAGGCCGATTCAGTGAAAATGGGCAATGCTGTAAAGATTGCTAACAAAGAGAAAATGAAAAAGCTTTTGGTGGAACTACAAGGTTTCGAGCAAAGCTATCAGCAACAAATGCAGCAAAAACAGGAAGAGATGATGGCTCCTGTTGCACAGAAAGCAAATCAACTTATTTCAGAAGTAGCTAAAGCGAACGGATATACGTATGTTTTCCGCAAGGAAGCATTGATCGTTTCTCCTGAAGGAGATGATCTTCTTCCATTAGTGAAGAAGAAATTAGGCGCATCTGTAGCTGTTCCGAAAACACCTGCTAAATAAATACTAAAGCCGAAACAAACGTTTCGGCTTTTTTTTACCATGTCCAGTAAACATCCAATAGGAGTATTCGATTCTGGCCTCGGTGGGCTCACCATACTTAGGGAAATCGCACACGCATTGCCTCAGTATGAATTTATTTACTTAGGCGATAATTCTAGAGCTCCATACGGCCCTAGAAGCTTTGAGACGGTGTATCAATTTACCTTAGAAGCCGTTGAATGGTTATTCCAACAAGGATGCCCATTAGTAGTTTTAGCCTGTAACACATCATCGGCAAAAGCACTACGAACGATTCAGCAAAAAGATCTTCCTGTTATTGCTCCAACTAAAAGGGTGTTGGGGGTTATTCGTCCAACGACCGAAGTGATTGGTGATTACACCGAAACAGATCATATTGGAATACTGGGCACTCAAGGCACCGTAGATTCAGGATCCTATAAAATTGAAATAGGTAAGTTTTTCCCAGATGTAAAAGTATATCAACAGGCTTGTCCTAAGTGGGTCCCATTGGTTGAAAATGGACTGCATCATGCTGTAGAAGCTGATGCTATTGTAAAGGAATGTTTAGATCTCTTATTGGAGCAGTCTCCCTATATCGACACCATTCTATTGGCTTGCACGCATTATCCGTTGCTCATGCAAAAAATTGAGGCTCAATTGCCTCGTGGTATTCAAGTGATCTCCCAAGGCGATATTGTTGCCTCTAGCTTAGCCGCTTACCTACAGAGGCACCCAGCCATGGAGCAGCAAATTAGTCGGACTGAAGATGGAACATCTATCGATTTTTTTACTACTGGTGATCTTTCGTCATTTCAAAATAAGGCTTCTCTGTTTTGGGGAGAAAATGTCTTGGCTCAACAGGCAATTTTATCTGTATAGGGCTGTAATCAATTCCAGTCTTTCCCTGCTATCGCCCCATTACACTCAATATTATTCCATACGGTAAGTTCTGCGAGCTAATTTCTATATTCAAAAATAAACCCTATCTTCGCCGTCCTTTCACAGAGCCATAGGGTGTGGTGACCCGTGGTAAAGATTGAAAAAAGACCGCTTCTCCCGGTCGTATTTATTAATAAAGGAAAAGAAAGCATTATGAAACGTACATATCAACCCCATCGCAGACGCAGAAAATCTGTACATGGTTTCCGTAAAAGAATGGAATCAGCTAATGGCCGCAGGGTATTGGCAAGCAGAAGGAAGAAAGGTCGTAAAAGACTTACTGTTTCTGACAACAGCAGATTGAAATAAACAGTTTAGTACTGTTTTTACATAACTATAGCTCCAGATAAATTTCTGGGGCTATTTTTGTGGAAATAGACGTGAGATGAGAGGGGTTGGGAGTTGGAGGTTGGAAGTTAGGGGTTGGGAGTTGGAAGATGTGGGTTGAAGGTTGAAAGCATAATTAAAGTAACTTACTATCTGACTCGCTAACACCTAACGTCTAACTCCCAACCCCCAACCCCCAACCCCCAACTCCCAACCCCCAACATCTAACACCTCACATCCCACGTCTTAAGTAGCCATGCCCACACACACACTTTCAAAACACGAACGTCTTAAGAGCTACACGAAAATTCGTGCGCTTTTTAATGCGGGGCAGCGCATGAGACAGTTTCCGTTATCTATTTATTATTTGTTTGAAGAAAAGGCAGACATAGAAAATACGAAAGAAGTCTTGCACATGGGAGTCACAGTCGGCGCTCGAAATTTTAAACGGGCCGTGGATAGGAATCAGCTGAAGCGTAGGATCAGAGAGGCGTATCGGCTTCAAAAGAGTGAGCTAAGAGCGCAATTGGAAGCATCCTCTTTTACATTGGATTTATTTTTTGTTTATGCTGATCACCAGATTGCCGACTATTCGGTCATTAGTGTATCAGTAAAAAAGATACTGGCTAAACTTTCTGAGGAGTTAATCGTAAAACAAACCCTTTAGAAGATGGAGATGGGGGAAGAATATTTTATGAAGATGGCATTGCGCGAAGCCGAAAAGGCATTCGAGGAAGGTGAGGTGCCTGTTGGCGCAGTAGTGGTTATCAATAACCGCATCGTTTCTCGTGGGTATAATATGGTTGAGAAACTGAATGATCCCACTGCACATGCTGAAATCATCGCACTAACATCAGCCTTCAACGCTTTGGGTTCAAAGTACCTTCCTGATGCAACGTTATATGTAACAGTAGAGCCCTGTTTGATGTGCGCTGGTGCATTGCATTGGAGTAAAATTGGGAAAATCGTATGGGGTGCTGAGGATGTCAAAAACGGGCATCAAGTATATACCCAAGAACGCAATCCGTTTCATCCCAAAACACAGATTTTAACCGGGCTCTTGGCAGAAGAAGCGGCTTCGTTGATGAAGACTTTCTTCAAAAGTAAACGAGGCAAGTAGGCAATAGGCAATAGTGAAAAAAGGACTATTCATATAACTTTAAAAACTATTCCCTCTTCCCTATTGCCTACTTGCCTTAAATAATTAACTTTATCCAAAATATCTAATCATGTCATTTACATTACCTGCTTTACCATACGCACACGACGCACTTGAGCCACATATCGATACATTAACCATGCAGATTCACCATGGTAAGCATCACCAAGCATATGTAGATAATCTAAACAAAGCTGTTGCTGGAACACCAAATGAAGGCAAATCGCTTGAAGAATTGGTTGCTGCTGCAGGATCTATTTCACCTGCTGTTCGCAACAATGGTGGCGGACATTGGAACCATAGTTTTTTCTGGGAAAGTCTTGCGCCTCAAGCTGGTGGCACTCCAGAAGGAGCACTTGCTGCTGCAATTGATGCATCCTTTGGTTCATTTGATGCATTTAAGGAAAAATTCAACAATGCAGGAATGACGCGTTTTGGAAGTGGATGGGCTTGGTTGTTGTTGAAAGATGGCAAATTAGAAATTTCATCTACCCCCAATCAAGACAATCCATTGATGGACGTTGCCGAAGCAAAAGGAACGCCGCTGTTGGGTGCTGATGTTTGGGAACACGCATACTATTTGAAGTATCAAAATCGCAGAGCAGAATACCTCAACGCTTTCTGGGCAGTAGTGAGTTGGAAAAAAATTGCTGAGCGTTTTCAGGCAGGATCATAGCCACTGCCTCCCCAAGGATGGCATCGTGAAACACGTTTAAGGGATCTCCAAAACCCTTTAATTACTCCGTATTTTCTAAATGCATCAAGTGCATACTGCGAGCATGTGGGCGTATACCTACACTTTGGTCCAATCCATGGTGAGATGGTCCATCGATAGAGATTGATTAATAACACAAAAGGTGCAATCAACACCTTTCGAACAAGTACAGTAAGCTTTGTCATCTAATGGTAAAGCTATTCATTTCGGTGAAAACCCATGCTCTAAACGGGTAAATTCCTTTCATTCGCAGTTGATTTTAACTTGATATGGGCATGTTCTGATACGAATTTTAGAAAAAAATTGAACATGGATTCAGGCTTAGTATCAAAGCAGATTACTTCCATTTTTAAAATGGGTTTAGAAAAAGAACAGCTTCCTTCGAAAGAAGAATCGTGTGAGGTGAATTCAACTGTTTTAAAACAAACTATTCTAGAAAAGAATTCTCTGCCCCCATCATTAAGTATCCGTATCCGGGATAAGATAAAGCTGTTTGAGACTATACTTCCAGCGGAAGATTTATCAGACATTGAAGTCCGTAATCACGTAGCTAGGTGGTCTGTCCAACTTAGGTATAATCGCATTTTATTGATATTTAATGATAGCATGACAAATGTTAGAGATCGCTACAGATATCTAACTGAAGTCTTTTTTGATATTCAGCTTCCGTCTCATCCCGAAGAAATGCAGTTTTGTTTTATCTATGATCGGGTTGGGGAAGAAGCAGATGTTAGGGTTGAGGATGAGAAAGTCAGCAGGTTGATAGAAGCGGTTTTGAATAAAGGCCATGATAGTGACTTCACCCAGTTGAATCGAAGAGTACGATTGAACAATTTTACCAACCTATCTGAGCCTGAATTTCATTATGTTATTGATCGGTATCATAAAAAAGCGCAAAAAACGGTTTGTAGGTCTATTGAGGTACATACCAAAAAAATCATCCACGACAGGCTAGTGTTCCAAGGCATGCACGAAGTGGCAAATTGTTATCCAGATCAGTGTGATCTGGTAAAAGGGAATTGGCGTGTGGAGTTAGTTTCATTAGATGGTCATTGGCGGGTGGTGGATATACAGGTTGAAGGGGTGGAGTTTTGAGAACGCTTGACGCTGTGCGCTTTACGCTCTGTGCCTTTGGGCCTTCGTCCCTTTTCTGTATTTACTATTGCCTCTTGCCTATTCCCTCTCTTCGTGCCTTTGCCCCTTTTCTGTATTCACTATTGGCTCTTGCCTATTCCCTATTGCCTTGCTCTGTGCCTCTGCCCCTTTTCTGTATTTACTCTTGCCTCTTGCCTATTCCCTATTGCCTTGCTTTGTGCTTCTGCCCCTTTTCTGTATTTACTCTTGCCTCTTGCCTCTTGCCTTGCTCTGTGCCTTTTTGTATTCACTATTGCCTCTTTCCTCTTGCCTCTTCCCTTGCTCTTTCCTCCCTCTCTCTAAGCATTTTTCATTAACTTTGCCACTCTAAATTTTACTTGTTGGCAACAGAACCATCTTTTTTTAAACGCCTTAGGAATGCCGGTGATCCCGAATCGGAGATGAGTTTCATAGACCATCTTGAAGTACTTCGTTGGCATATCGTACGTTCTGTATTAACCATCGTTGTCTGTGCTATCTTATTTTTTATTTATATTGATGAAATTTTTGATATCGTCATTATGGGACCGACTCACAATGACTTTATCTCATACCGGGTTTTCTGTAAAATGAGTCACCTCTTAGGAATGGGCGACTCATTATGTATGCCTCCGATGAAGTTGAATCTACAAGTCAATTCCATCAGTGGAACATTTATGTCGAGTATCACCATTGCATTTGTAGGAGGTATGATCGTTGCCTTTCCAATGATTTGTTGGGAAGTATGGAAATTCATTCGCCCAGCGTTAAAGCCTACAGAACTTAAGTATACCGGTGGAATCATCTTTTGGGTAAGCTTATTTTTCTTCATCGGAGCCTGCTTTGGTTATTTCATGCTAGCTCCATTTACGTTTAACTTTTTAGCCAACTATACCATTGGAACATTAGGCTCTATCAATTATATGCCTACGCTGAGTGATTACCTTGATACGCTCATTGATATTACCTTAGGCGCTGGGGTTGCATTTGAATTGCCGATGGCTACTTGGGTACTGGCTAAGCTCGGCATCATTACACCTGCCTTCTTGAAAACATACCGCAAGTACGCATATGTTGTATTGCTTGTTCTTGCAGCAATAATTACGCCTTCACCCGATTGGGGATCGCAGTTGATTGTTGTTATTCCTCTCGTGATGTTATACGAAATAAGCATCATTATTGCAGTTAGAGTCAGCAAGAATAGAGATAAGGATTGGGAATAATTTCTAGTTAATTCTTTTACTATGACAAAAATAGCCATCGGTTCAGATCATGCAGGCTTCAGCTATAAAGAAGCGATCAAAGATCACCTTGCGCAAGCAGGTTTTGAGGTAAACGATCTAGGAACCTTTACGGACGCATCATGCGACTACCCTGATTATGCGCATGCCGTGGCATCTGTTGTTGAAGCTGGTGTTTCATTATTTGGTGTACTCGTTTGCGGTTCTGCTAACGGGGTGGCTATTACCGCCAACAAACATGCTGGAATTCGCGCAGCCATTTGTTGGGAAAAGGAAATTGCTATTTTAGCACGTGCACACAATGACGCCAATATAATCTGCGTCCCTGCCCGCTTTGTTCCGGTAGACGCAGCATTAGAGATAGTGGATGTATTCCTTGCAACCGAATTCGAAGGGGGAAGACACGCTACTCGTGTAGGCAAGATTTAGTTTTTCATTCTTTTTTTATTTTTCCCGCTTATTTGAATCAACAAATCACGCTTGATTTTGCTGATGATTTACGCAGATTAGGTTCAATCTTTTAGGTAATTTAAAAGGTACTTTTCTTGATATGCTATATTGTGATGATTGGTAGCAAATCATGTCCAACATTTCAGTTTTTTAAGCGATATTGCTCTTATATAGTCATCTTATTTTAATCGATAAATCTATACTTCGTATGCAAAAGCTTCTCACTATTTTTATCTTATTAGTTTCAGTAGCCACTTCAGTTGCTCAAAAAGCGGCATCTGCTTCAAAAACGTTTGCTTCAACCATCACGGCACAAGACCTTAGTAAGCATTTATACATCGTTGCTGGAAAAGAAATGGAAGGCCGTGAAACTGCCAGCCCAGGGCAACGTAAGGCAGCGGCGTATATTGAAAATCATTTTGCTTCACTCGGACTAAAACCGGGAAATAAGGGGTCGTATCAGATGACTTATCCCGTGTATAAAGATACCGTGTTAGGCGTTGATCTAATGCTTGATGGCAAAGGGTTTGAGCTGAATAAAGATTTTGT
>Ga0114970_10003567_pt1 | contig 11395 bp, 7 predicted proteins | sample M_140205_XF_Meta_FD_87030 | JGI IMG/M metagenome (GOLD analysis project Ga0114970, IMG submission 87030) | Freshwater microbial communities from Lake Montjoie, Canada to study carbon cycling - M_140205_XF_MetaG | ecosystem: Environmental > Aquatic > Freshwater > Lake | place: Lake Montjoie... | reverse complement strand
TTATTATCAAAAAATAATTATAATATAGACATTACAGAATATTATAAATATTTATCAATTAAAAATGGATTTTCATTAAATTATATAAATACTTCTTTATTTAAACAATACTTTTATAAATTAGAATATATATTTTTATACTGAGTAATGGCAGATGGGTAAAGATTGGATATATAATTTTTATACCGAATTAGTGTATTATAATTCTTCATTATTTTATATAAGAGATAAGGCATTTTCAACACCAATTTCCATGCAGACAATTCAGTATAAGAACTGTGGATTGCAGCATTGGTATTATTCTTCCTATTTAAATTTGAGAATATAACTACATCAAAACCATCATCAATAAGGTTCTGTATCTTGCTTAACAAAAATGTTTCTGTATAGATGGGCGGTTGGGCGACCACAAGTCCTATAGTTTTTTTATTTTGCAAATTCAACTTCTTTTAGTTTGGTGAATAAGGAAAGCGTTAACAACATACTTAAAGCATGCGAATATTTAATAGGTTCGTGGTGAAACAGGGATTCAAATTTCTGCACAAGGGTTGAGTTCACTAGTGTTTGAAGTGATTTGCCATATATATACTCATGCAATTTTTCTTCATTACTTTCGCCTACAAATTGCAATTCCCAATTTCTTAAAATCTTAGGTCTTTTCACCATATTGATAGCTTTGTTAAAGGCCCTATTAGGTATATTGCTCCAATGATAGAAACGCTTATAGCTATATAAATCTAAATCGTAAGCCTGCCATTTTATTTTGGCCAATTCAGGTGCAAACTTTTTGAGGTATTCAATTTGAATCTGCCGTCCACCAAGCAAATCCTCGGGTATCGTACAAATAAAATCACACATCCTGTCATCATAATACGGCAATATATTTTCATTATTATTGGAGAATATTTGCAAATTGGTACTCGTCCACCTGGGTGCCCAGTGTGTAGATTTGAATGCCCTGATTCTAGAATTGGCATTGTCGATTTTTATCTTCGCCAAAGCTGTTTCTAATCTTTGCTTTAAATAATCATCGAAATCGCCTTCCAATTCCCACAGTCTCCATAATTCCATTCCCAATTCGCGACCTCCCTTTTTTAATACTTTTTTATATAATATATTTATTTGTTCCTCAAAACTCATATTGTCTGGTACGCCCATTCCATCAAACAACACATCGCCCCAGTGACCTAATATAAATGCGTCGCCTTGTTTACTTACATCTTCAATTACTGCCATTTGCCTTGCATGCGTAAACTCACTCATACAACCATTTATCACCGCTAATTTTTCAATCGCATTCCATAAATAGCCTTCTCCAATTTCATATTCCTTGAAAGCAAATTTTTCGGCATGTGCAATTTTATTACTATATTGTGTTTCTCCAATACCGCCTTTAAATTCATATGAATAACTCCATAAGTTGGGATGCCCCTTTAATCCTGCCGCCAGGGTTCTGCTATCAAGCCCGCCCGACAATGGTAGGATTACTTTTTTATTTTTTGTTTCAGTGTTTAATATATCATGAAACAAATCGGCAAACTCATCGGTAGCTTGCGATAAGCTGATATCACGAGGCTTATAATACCATTCAAAATAAGGATTTTCCTCTATGCTGATGGTGCCATTATTAATATTATATTTCGACGCCGGTTTTACATATTTTACATCTGTATAATAGGTATCATCATCCATAAAAAAACCACAAGCTGCATAAATACAAATAGCTTTATAATCATAAGGCCCATCATGTTTAAATAAATCTGCTGAATATAGTACCGATTTATTTTGTGTATTATAAAATTTAGGTTTCGATGGTATGATTCCGTTTTTTTGCAAAATACTATTTTCTATAATAAGCGATTAAATCTGTTGATGGTATGTGGGTTACACCCGCCTGCCTAAGCATGGTTACAAGCTGCCCCCTGTGGAAAGTACTGTGATTTGCCACATGAAAAAGTACTTCAAAATAGCTATTCGAAAACTCATCACCTTTCAAATTCTTATAATGCACTCTTTCTGATAAATCTGTATCCTCAATAAATTTTATATAGCTATTTTCTTGTTCCTTTATTTTTACAAATGATTCTTCAAACGTGCCTGTATATTGTGCACTAGCAGGCCAAGGTGTGAGTGGTTTATTCGTAATTCTTTCCAGCCACACAGTTTCAGCATCCCACATATGATATACTGTTTTTCGAATACTATTAAAGCTGCTTTTAATTTCTACATCTGCAAGTTCAACTGGTATTGCAGCAAATAATTTTTCATTGGCCCACTGGTTATATTGAAAAATGTTTTTAGTATGTTCTTTAAGTTCCATTTTACTATAAATAATAGTCGGCTACCAGATTTTGATAGGTGGTAGTTTTAATATTGTTTTGATGGTACAAAATTAATTGGTCTTGACTGAATTGCACCCCTTCTTTTCCAAATTTACATAAAACCCTGCTCGCCTCTTTGTTTTCAAGTGTCTTCACAAATGTATAATACTGCTTAAACAATCCTGAGTTTTGGAAAATAGTTTCAATTTCTTGCAAAAACTGAATGGGGATTATGAGAAAAAAAATTCCTAATTTATTTAATAATCTACCAGCTTGGGCCAAGGTTTCAAATGGCAATGAATCATGAAAACGTGCTGCGGCTCTATGCGTATCGGGCAATTGCTTGTTATTTGTTTTATCAATATTAATAGGTTCGAAATAGGGAGGATTGGAAATAATTATATCATAATGTTTGTGACCTTCTCCTATAAAATTTGCAAAATCTATACAATGCAAATTTATCTGATTGATTTGTTGTTCAAAGTTAAAGGCTGCATCTTTAGAAGCTTCTTCATCTACTTCCACAGCATCAACTAACATATCAATATTTTTTTGCAACAACATCAACGACAATAAACCCGTTCCAGTTCCAATATCAAGTAATCTCTTTTCTCGTCCTGTCATCATACTCGCAGCCCATGCGCCCAATAATACCGAATCAGTATTCACCTTCATTGCAGCATGGTTTTGCCTAATGCTAAATTGTTTAAATTGAAACGACTGATCAGGCATGATGGTAGGGTTCGTTCTTTAAAATTGAGCAGGCTCTATATAGTTGCTCCAATAATATTAATCGAAACATTTGATGGTTAAACGTGAGCTTTGAAAATGAAATTTTAGCCTTGGCAATTTTATATAATTCATCATCGAAACCAAAAGCTCCTCCAATACAAAAAACTATATTACCAGGCGTATGATTGGTTTGTGTTTGTATATAATTTGCAAATGCAAGGGAATCGAACTGCTGCCCTTTATCATCTAGCAAAATCAGGGTGTCACCAGCATTTATATGTTTTATAAATAAGCTGAACTCATTCTTTTTTACCTGAATTGCATCTTCGCTTTGTTTGTTTTTGGCTAGCTTCAATTCTATCAATTCAAATCGCCCATAGTGTTTCAGTTTTTGGATATAATAAGAAACCCCTTCGCCCAAGTATTGGTGCGAAAGGGTTCCTGTACAAAGTACTTTAATTTTCAAATGTATTAATCGTTTTTGGGCGACTCTTTCTTTTTCTTTTTTCGGTTGATTATAATAGTCAACTCGTTAGCTCCTACTTTAAAGTCTGCTTCTATTATTTCTCCTTCTTTCACTTCTGCTTTCAACATCTCTTCAGCAACAGGGTCTTCTAAGAATTTTTGGATTGCTCTGCCTAATGGACGAGCTCCATAATCACTATCATATCCTTTTTCGCACAAGAATTCTTTGGCTGCATCAGTAACTGTTATTTTCAATCCCATTGGCTCGATGCGTTTGAACAATTTTTTCAAATTGATTTCCAAAATAGCCAACATATGTTCTCTCTCTAATTGATTAAATATAATGACATCATCAATCCTATTTAAAAACTCAGGAGAAAAATAGCGTTTCAAAGCTGTCTCAATCACACTCTGAGTATGCGATTCCGTGTTATCAGATTTTGCAGAAGTATTAAATCCAACTCCTTGACCAAAATCTTTCAACTGGCGTGAGCCAATATTTGAAGTCATGATAATAATCGTATTTCTGAAATCGATTTTACGACCCATACTATCGGTCAAATATCCTTCGTCCAAAACTTGCAATAGTAAATTAAACACATCGGGATGAGCCTTTTCAATCTCGTCTAATAAAATAACTGAATAGGGTTTGCGACGAATTTTTTCTGTAAGCTGTCCACCTTCTTCGTAGCCCACATATCCTGGAGGAGCTCCAACTAAACGCGACACAGCAAATTTCTCCATATACTCACTCATATCGATGCGAATCATGGCGTCATCGCTGTCGAACAGGTATTGCGACAATGCTTTTGCAAGCTCTGTTTTACCAACTCCGGTAGGTCCTAAAAATATAAATGAGCCGATTGGCTTGTTCGGATTTTTCAATCCTGCTCTTGTGCGTTGAATGGCTTTTGCCAATTTCAATATCGCTCCATCTTGTCCGATTACTCTTGCTTTTAAATCATCTCCCATTTTCAATAAACGGTTGCTTTCGCTCTGTGCAATTTTCTTAACGGGTATTCCAGTCATCATGGCAATTACATCTGCCACATCATCTTCGAGTACATTAAATTTTTGGTTCTTCGTTTCTTCCTCCCATTTGGCTTTTTCTATATCCAAACTTTCCAATAAATTCTTTTCACGGTCACGAAGCTTGGCAGCCTCTTCATATTTCTGGCTCTTTACCACTTGGTTTTTCAGAACCTTAATTTCTTCGATTTGTTTTTCTAAATCCAAAACATTTTGCGGTACATGTATATTATTCAAATGCACCCTTGCCCCTACTTCGTCCAACACGTCAATAGCTTTGTCTGGTAAAAAACGACCAGCCATATATCGGGTACTGAGTTTCACACAAGCTATAATTGCCTCAGGAGTATAAGTAACTGAGTGATGTTCTTCATATTTATCACGAATGTTTTGCAATATTTCTATACTCTCTTCTTCGGTGGCTGGCTCAACCAATACCATTTGGAAACGACGTTCCAAGGCTCCATCTTTTTCTATATATTGCCTGTATTCATCTAAAGTAGTAGCACCTATACATTGTATCTCACCACGACTTAAGGCGGGCTTGAACATGTTTGATGCATCCAACGAACCGCTTGCTCCGCCTGCGCCTACGATGGTATGTATTTCATCAATAAACAAAATTACATCAGGCGATTTTTCCAATTCGTTCATCACTGCTTTCATGCGTTCTTCAAACTGACCACGATATTTTGTACCCGCAACTAATGATGCTAAATCTAAAGTAACTACACGTTTATTATACAATACTCTGGAAACTTTGCGTTGTGAAATTCTTAATGCCAATCCTTCTGCGATAGCTGTTTTACCTACACCGGGTTCACCTATTAATACTGGATTGTTCTTTTTACGACGTGATAATATTTGTGATACACGTTCAATTTCTTTTTCCCTACCCACAATCGGATCGAGTTTTCCTTCTTCTGCCGCACGGGTTAGGTCACGACCAAAGTTGTCGAGCACAGGAGTTTTTGATTTCTGATCGCTAGGTTTATTGGGTTTGTTGGGTTCATTGGGTTTGCGTTCCTGATAGTAATCATCTGGAGAATCGGTTGGCAATTCAGATTTGATATCCGCAATATTATTTTCTAATGCTGCTCTGAAAATCTCATAATTCACCGCAAACTGACCCAATACTTGTGAGGCCATATTGTCTTCATCTCTTAATATAGAAAGGAGCAAATGCTCAGTTCCTATCACATCGGTTTTAAATATTCGAGCTTCAAGATAGGTGATTTTCAATACCTTCTCGGCTTGCTTGGTCAATGGTATATTAGCTAAATTACTAATACGCCCTGTGGCCATATGCCGAATATTATCTTCAATGTTCTTGCGAACGCGAACGATGTCCACATCCAATGCTTGCATGGTGCGTAGTGCTTTGCTATCGCCCTCACGAAGTAGGCCCAATAATAAATGCTCACATCCAATAAAATCGTGGCCCAACCTGATTGCCTCTTCCCTACTAAAGGAGATAACATCTTTAACACGGGGCGAAAACTTAGCTTCCATAAAAATCTTTTAATTTTAGTTACAAATATAAACGTAATTCCCTTGAATTAGTTTCGGGCTTCAATATTACAAAGATAATTCCTAAATCTGAGTCCTGTTATTCTACACAAAAAAATATTTTGTATGCTTTGTAGTACAGGCCACTCCGCAAGTATTTGAGTGTTAGAAAATTTGCTTTAAACAATTTGTACAGAATTAATCAACTTACTTTTTTTGAGGTGTTGGATATTTTTTGGGGGAGTGGTCAAAATGGCGTGGAATGCAGTTTTATTTGATAATTAATGAAAACAGATGCATATAAAAGCCACATAAACAAGAGAAGTGTATGAGCATTTTATTTTGAAAAACACAAAGTGAGTTTATATATAATTGTGCCTAGTATTTTAGATTTTATGTCCACCGCCGCAAACTGTTCTTGCTACCAAACAAAGTTGTCAAATCATCTTGCGTCAGCCCATTCATCATTCATCATTCATCATTCATCATTCATCATTTATCATTCATCATTTATCATTAACAATTAACAATTAACCATTAATACTATCTTTGCCCCAAACAAATGCCAAAAAAAGACCACCTCTTAATCGTAAGCGATTCGCCCATGTGCCATGATGGACAAGGGATACGAATTATTGAATCGACCTTGCGTGAGGTGGAACATTTAACGGATATTTTTGAAACCATTACCTGGATTGGTTTCGAACGTGCCGATATGTTACAAGGTGGAAGCAGGTGTGATAGTACTGGAAAAATAAAAGCTATTCCTTTAAAATTATATGGTGGTGGTGGTTTTGTAAATAAGCTTAAACAAGTACTTGCACTCCCATCTTATTGGCTTACTATATGGAAACATTTGAAACATGCAAAATATGTGCATACGCGAGCCCCATCAGTACCTGCATTATTAGTTATATTGTATAATTTTATTGATGGAAAAAGAAAATATTGGCACAAATTTGCAGGAGATTGGACACGGAAAAATCCACCAACATCATATGCGATACAAAAAAGTTTGATGTTGAAATTAAAACATAGTAAAGTAACTATTAATGGGCAATGGCCCAATCAGCCTGCGCATGCAATGGCATTTGAAAACCCTTGTATATCACAAAAAGAATTAGAACAAGCTGCACAATCTGCTATTGTGAAAAAATTCGATGCCAAATTAAATATACTTTTTGTGGGTAGAATTGAAAGCGAAAAAGGTGTGGACAGATTGGTGCGAGGATTTTCTTTATTGGAGGAAAAATATTGGGAACAAATTGGCTGGATTAAATTGGTAGGAATAGGACGTGATTTTGAAAAGATAAAAACATATATATTACAACTAAATAAACCGATAGAATTAATCGGAAGTTTGAACCGTGAACAACTAAATATATTATATAGTAATGCCCATATATTTGTATTACCAACGGAGGGAGAAGGATTCCCCAAAGTTGTATCAGAAGCGGCTGCACATGGCTGTGTACCTGTAGTTACCGATGTATCTTCTCTTACACAATATATCAAACATTTACACAATGGATTGGTGTTAAAAAATATTGAACCTGATGAAATAAAAAACTATATACAATTGTTATTGGACAATAGAAAGCAAACGGAAATATTGGCTAAACAAGCTGCTAAAATGGGTACACTATTTACCTACGAAAGCTATAATAAAAGAATTGCCACCGAAGTATTTGGTTTCAACTTAAATTAACACCCAAATTCTAACTTCTTAAAGTCAGAATAATTGTCCACTTATTTTTGCATTCTATATATCTGATAATCAACCGAAAAATTAAATGAATGCCGTTCAAAAATGAAGGATTGCTTTATGTAGGCAACCAAATGCAGTGTTCCCAAGTCATAATATTTGAAAGATTGTTTTGTTAAGTCATTATAAAACGGTTAATTTGAAGTTAAATTGAGGTTAAATTATTGAACACTTAAGGTTCTTGATGAAAAAATATATAACAGGTTTACTTTTTTTATTATGCATCGCACAGAGTTGGGAAACCAAGGCGACCCACATGATGGGGGCAGATATAGAGTATACTTGTCGCAGTAAAGATACTTTCGATTTTATTATTCGCGTATTTAAAGACTGTAAAGGCTCGCAACTTCAGCCTATACAAATGACCATTGATGGGATTGGTTGTTCCTACACATCCAGCTATACAATGACTCAAATTTCTTGTCAGGATATTACACCTGTTTGTAAAAAGTCATGCTCCAGATGCGACCCGGCCAATTGCAATGTGGATGGCAAACCCAATGGCTCTAACCCCAATTGCACATTCCCTTATGGAGTTGAGAAAGTGATATTTACACAAATGGTGGTTTTTTCGGGAACCAATTGCTGCAAATTCCGCGTTTCATATTCACAAGCCAATCGTAATGCTGCCATTAACACTTGCTGTGCCTTGGAAGTGTTTTTTTCTTATGCGGAAATGAATCGATGTATAACTCCATGCAATAGTTCGCCAACGCTTACCAACGACCCTGTAGCGATGTACTGTGTGGGTAATTGTATATGTTTTAATAATGGTGCCCGAGACACGAGTAATTATGATTCTATATCATACCACATGGCACCTGCTTATAACGCTCTAAATTCTAAATGTACTTATGTAGGTTCATATACCTATCAATATCCGCTGTTCTACGATGGGTTTCCCAACACCAAAAAATACAATGACAAAACTTGCAAAGGATGGTTGCTGGATTCAATAAATGGTGATTTGTGCTTCAAACCCATGCAACAACAATCTGCAGTAGTGGTTATTGATTTAAAAGAGTGGCGAAAGGATGCCAATGGTAAGATGGTCCAAATAGGGCTGACTCGACGAGATATGCAACTTATTATAGTTGCCAATTGTACCAATAAAGCGCCGAGTTTGCCCTCCGCCACCCAAGTGGGGTGTGCTGGCGACCTCATATGTTTCAGCGGAATAAAATCCACCGATCCCGATTCAAAAGATACAGTCCGGCTCACCTGGAATTACGGAATTCCTAGAGGAACTTTTACCGCCAAATTTAACGGGAGCAAAAAACAAGAGTTCGATTTCTGCTGGCAAACCGTAGATAAAGATGCGAGCAATACCCCATACTTTTTTACCGTAAAAGCAATTGATGATGCTTGCCCACTAAGCGGTCAATTTTCTCGCAGCTATTCTATACTTGTAAAGAAAAATCCCAAAGCAAATCGTAAATATACAAATCTTGCATGCGGGCTTTTAAGAATGGAAGCTACCCCGATTAATATCAATAAAGCAAAAGAAACTTTTGCATATCAATGGATCGTTCCTTTCCCCGGTGGAACCAAATACAATGTACAAGATACGGTTCACCAGTTTCATGCCGCAGGTCAACAAATAATAAGATGTGAAGTTACCTTGAATGGGTGTGTGATGGCTTATGAAGACACTATATATATTCCCCCATTTGTATCGGTTGATATTGGACCAGATACAACCATCTGCGCAGGCAACAAATTTTCACTAAAAGCTAATATTACTGACGGCATTAAACCATTTAGATATTTATGGTCGCCAGGAACTGCTGCGGATACTTTATCTACTTTTTCAATCGACACTTTTAATTCTACTTATATATCATGTATGGTAAAAGATAGTTTCGATTGTGTTTCATATGATACGATGTTGCTGACTATAATGCCCCCGCCTCCTGTTGATTTAGGCCCTGACAAAAGAGTATGCAAGGGCGATAGTATCACATTTGATGCAGGAGATAATAATGGCACCGGCAATGTGAAAGCTTATATATGGACTGATTTATCAAACAATACAACTATTTCAACCAATAGATATATAACTGTGGGCGATTCTATTTCGCTGATGGCTACAGTATATGATTCTACAGGTTGTGTTGGGAGAGATACAGCAAATGCATTCTTCAATCCCAAGTTAAAATTAAATGCCGGCCCTGACAAAAATCAATGTTACGGAGACTTTACTGATATAATACCTACTGGTGCCGACTCCATTGTATGGACTGATTTAGCAACAGGGAATATTATACATATTGGCCACTCGCTAAGACAAAATTTTAGTGCAACTACCAAATTAATTTTGCATGGATTTAATACTTATGATAGTGTGACTTGCGATGGTTGGGATACGGTAGAAATTGATTTGAGAAGTCCACCAAAACTAGATTTAGAAATATTGCAGGGCTGTGCTGACAAAGGATATAATACAAAACTCACAGTGAAAAATATATATGATTCTGTATCGGGACAAAGTATTAAAAATGTATGTACTTGGAAATGGTCAGCCACCGATTCGTTGTTGAAATCCTGCATGGATACTGTGAAAAACGAAGTCGATATCACAAAATTAGGAGCCACATATAAATGGGGAACCAAACAAACTGGCCCTTATTGTATAATAACTTGTTTCACAAATTTTGGATGCAAAAAAATTGATTCAATTAAAATTATTGTTGATCCACTTCCGCCTATTAAAATAAAACCTTTAAGCATTTGTGTAAATCATGATTCAATAAAAATAGATAATTGGGCTTATCCAAATGCGGGTGGTTCACCTACATCAACACTGGGTCAAACATGGACTGGCAGCGGTATTTACCAAATAGGTTCAAGTTGGTATTTTAATCCAAAAAAAGCAGGTGTTGGGCAACATATCATAAAATATGAATATGTAGATATTAATTCATGCAAAGCTGCCGATACAATTTCGTTTTATGTAAAACCTATTCCAGTTGTAACATATAGTATTCCCAGTCCTTTATGTTGTACCGATGGTATTCAGGATTTATGGAAACTCACGAATGCAAAACCACTAACAGGTACCTGGCATGGAACCGGGGTTTTAGATTCTATATTGGGAACATTTAATCCAGCACTTGTATTAAGTCCAACTAATGTGGGTGCTTCTCCAGTATTATCCGATTTGGTATTTTACGTGGATGGTTTTGGCTGCCCTGTTTCCGATACTTTTAAAATCAAAATTAATCCTGTCCCACTGGTCGATATTCAGCCAGATAGAGATATATGTTATGATAGTCTTCCTTGGAATTTACCAATGTATAATGTTCAAGGTGTAGTTTGGATGATTGATACTACTGTTGCACCATATAGTACTTTTAGTCCGGGCACTATGGGACTTGGTCCACACAAACTTACTTTCTTATATACCGACCCAAGCACGGGTTGTAAAAACAAGGATTCGATGATTTTGAATGTAGTTGAACCTCCCACTATAAAAATAAAACCTGTGAAACCCGTTTGTGCTGGTGATAATTTCACTATTGGCTGTACTTTTAAAAATGCGGGTGGCGTATCGTGGCTTAATAGCAGCGGTGGT
>Ga0114970_10003566_pt1 | contig 11396 bp, 7 predicted proteins | sample M_140205_XF_Meta_FD_87030 | JGI IMG/M metagenome (GOLD analysis project Ga0114970, IMG submission 87030) | Freshwater microbial communities from Lake Montjoie, Canada to study carbon cycling - M_140205_XF_MetaG | ecosystem: Environmental > Aquatic > Freshwater > Lake | place: Lake Montjoie... | reverse complement strand
TCCGATGGGACCGAGTCAAGGAAAGTTCCGAGTCATGCGTGGCGGATCATGGGCGGGAATCGCAAAAATGTCCCGCGCCTCGTATCGATACGGCGTGATGGCGGATTACAAAAGCGACTATCTGGGCGATGGATTTCGCGTGGCACGTACACCATAAAAACAGACGGGACTTTAAGGGCAAGGTCCCCAGCCAGCCAAGATGAATAATAAATCCATTCCGTCGGTAGTTCCATCATCAGTGCAATCGCCAGCAGATGTTCCCCATCCAGCAAGAGCCTGAACCAAATCAATTCCGTCCGTAGTTCGATCTCGATTTAAATCGCTGAGGCACAAATCGTCTCGCAACTCCGCAAGAACCACGTTATGGAATCCGCCGCATGCAACACGAGTTCCAGAGTTTATATTGGCAGGCACGCCGCACTGATATTGTTGGCAAGATCCCCACAGAAAAATTTTCTTCATCGAATTGATTGCAAGAGAATGCGCATCACCCGCGGCAATCTCTATGTAAGGACCTGGAGTGTTTGGAATAGCCCACGATCCACCGATCGGCGACCCCCAAGACCGAATTGATCCGTCTGATTTGAGTGCAAGAGTGTGGTGTGCACCCGCAGCAATTCGAATGCACGATCCAATTTGTTGACAGTCGAGCGGTGTTGAAGTTGGTGAGAGTTGTCCAAAGAGATCATCCAGAATTCGCTCACTCAACTTCGAATAACCCAGTTCGGAAAGATGATATTGGCTTCCGCTGCTATACCAAATTTTCGAACCCATTTCGTTGCTCGTACTTAATTTGGATAGGTCGATGATGGTGAGATTAGAAATCGTGTTGGGTAAGTTGTTGGCATATTCTCGCAATTGAACGAGCACATTTTCAGGATCGTAAATGGGGTGCGAGACCATTGCCACAAATGTGATGTTGTTTGGATTGTTTCCAAGTGCTGACCAAGCACTCTCGAGCGCATTCTTGATCGTGACGACTGCATTTCCCCAAGAATTCGGCACATTGACATCCTGATTGACTCCTCCCTGAATGAGCACAATGATCCTTCCGCTTCCGCCACCAGCAATTTGGCGGCTGACAAGTTCTTTGAGCCATGTCATTCGAGATTTCAGCGGCATTTGCGAAATGTCGGTTGCGATTCTCGTCATGGTTGCGCCTCCGCGATATTCGAGTGGCTGCGATGCCCAGCCACGGCGTCGCTTGTAGACACTTTGCAGGCCCATTGCACAATTTCCCTCAATGCCAAATGATTGTCCAAATCCAGTTCCACAGCATGTCGCATGAAGAGATGACATCGCTCGGTTTTCATCAGCCGGCAAAACCAATTCATCAGCAACCCACCCAAAGGAATTCCCCATCACGGATCGTGGTGTTGGCAGAACAAGGTTCTGCTGCAATGCGTTTCGCCATCCTTGAAAATATGAACCAGGATTATTGGATGGCGGAAGTTCTCCGCGCACAATTCGATAGACAAGTTCGCTTTGAATGTCGAGTGCACTATCTGTCTTGACATAGACGCCCGAGTCGAAATTCGAAAATCGATTTTGTTGCAATGGGATCCAAGCAAAGTCAAATGGCACTGCGGTTGGTTGTAACCCGATTTCGTTTGGTGCAACGCCGCTTGTCAATTGCGTGACTAATTCAGAAGGAGCATTAGCGAGGCCGCTCATATTGAAAGCGATAGATGATCCACGAGTTGATCCGTTTCCAAATGGCATCACACCATTCTCTGAACTGACGCCAAAGCTTCGGCCTGGTGGTTCAATTGGAAGAAGCGGTGTTGCGTACTGCGGGAATCCACGAGCGCGAAGAGCGTTGGCGAATCCATCGGTCCAACCGCTGACGTCTTGCGAATCTCGAAAGCCAGTATTGCTATCGCCGCACTGGAGGAAGTCCACGCTGTCAGTGCCATTTTGAACGTCGCGTAGGAATTCAATGATTTTCGTCGAGCCTGTGATTGCACATTGATCGCGTCCCCAACAGACGACAGTTCCTTGCGTTGTGAGTGCGGCAGAGTGGTAGCCACCAGCAGCGACTGCAATGCACGATCCAAGAGAAGTCGGAACTGAAATTTGGCCGAATTCATTACTACCCCAACCTAAAACATCTCCGTTCGAGCGAAGAGCAAGTGAGTGTGCCGCACCACCCGAGATTTGAGTACATGTTCCCATAGTTGAGGCGATGTTGCACTGCCCAGAGTCATTACGTCCCCACGCTTTCACGAATCCTTTCGAGGTGACTGCGAGCGTGTGATACCAACCGGCAGCAATGAATGAATATGACACACTTATTGGGGGCACCGCACATTGTTGATATGCATTTGATCCCCAGCAATGAATGAATCCATTCACGTCGAGAGCGACTGAATGAAGTTTTCCCGCGGCGACTTGAGAGCATGGCCCGAGACCATCTGGAATAGCACATTGACCTTCAGTCTCTCGTCCCCAGCAAGCAACAATTTCATTTGATTGTGCAAATGAAAGACTGGCTCCTATCGAAGGAAGCGAGACAAATAAAATTGTTGCAAAAGTTCGCACCATACGAAGGCCACGCTTGGTCAGCAGAATCTTTTCGCAGATCGAATACATGTTCAAAACAGTATTCCATCACTGCGCAGGAATGCAAATTTGCAATGCAAAATTACAGCAGAGATGCTCTCAATCAGCAATTCCGTAGCGAAAGGCTATTTACAGGTTGGCACTCACCGCAAAAATGCTTCGTGCAATCCACCGTCGACAGCGATGACTTGGCCCGTCGTCTTGCTGAGGCGATTGGAGACAAGCAAGAAATATGCTTCCGCTTGATCGGCTGGTGTGATCGGGGACTTGGTCAGCGTTCGCTGCGCATAAAAGTTAGAAAGTATGTTGGTGAGCGAATCGTCGGACTCACTCGTTTCATGGGCGATCGAATATTTCGCAAGTGATGCGATCACGCGTTCGCGAGGAAACATCGACGAACCTTGTACGACAGTTGCGGGGGCAACTGCGTTCACCCGCACAAGCGGCGCAAGTTCCATCGCCAATTCTCGCACAAGATGATTCGCGGCCGCTTTCGAAGTGTCATACGCAAGCGATCCTTTCTTTGCGACGAGGGCATTTGCACTCGTTGTCAGTACAAGGTTGCCAGCAAGGCCTTGATCTTTCCATGTGATCGCAGCTTCATCTGCAACGAGATAGCTGCCAGTCACATTAAGCGCGAAGGTGAAGGCCCATTTGTCATCTGGAATATGTCCGGTTGTATCGGGAGGAACGAAAACTCCAGCGGTGATACAGATCGAATCGAATCCGCCATATGCGATTGCAACTTGATCAAGCATCGTGCGAATCGACGCGCGATTCGTGATGTCAGCTGCGAATCCGATTGCGGGCCCGCACCCAGAAATACCCGAACCTGCAACGCCGATACCCAGTCCGTGTTTATCAGTGATTTCTTTCGCTGTTGCCTTCGCTGCGTTTTCGTTCAGGTCGACACAAACGATGTGCGCGCCTTCTTTCACAAGTCGATGCGCAGTTTCTTTGCCGATGCCCGATCCAGCGCCAATGACAATGATGACTTGTCGAGCAAGTTCTTTCTCCGCTGGCATCCGCTGTAATTTTGCTTCTTCAAGCAGCCAATATTCGATGTCAAACGCTTCTTGCTGTGGGAGCGAAACGTATTGGTCAATCGCTTCGGCGCCACGCATCACTTCAACTGCGCAGTTATAAAACTCCGCCGTGACTCGTGATTCGGACTTGTCCTTGCCCCAAGCAATCATTCCAAGTCCTGGGATCAACACGACCGTTGGATTTGGATCGCGCATTGCAGGAGAGTTCGGACGCTTGCATGCGTTGTAATACGCTGCATAATCGGCACGATATTTTTCTAGCGCAGCGGAAATTTTCTTTCGCAGTGTGGCGATGTCTTCGCTCTGCGGATCCCAAGCGACATACATCGGCTTGATCTTCGTTCGCAGAAAGTGATCTGGGCACGATGTGCCAAGTTCTGCAAGACGGTGCGCATCGTGCGAGTTGGTGAATCGCAGAATTGCGTGGTCATCCTGAATCGTCGCCACGAAGCGTTTGTTCTTGGAAATGTTCCCGCGAAGCCACGGCAAGATTGCGGCGAATGTGGATCGACGTTGTAATTCGTCAAGGCTCTTGTGTTTCGCTCCACCGAATGCCTTTGAATCGCCACCCTTGGCTTGATACTTTGACTCGATGAAAACGGACGCTGTTTCAATCATCGAGAGCGTTCGTTCATAGCAAACCTTGTCGTCATCATCCCACGAAATAAATCCGTGTTGCCCCATCATGATCGCCTTGATGTGTGGTTGTTGTTTGGCAATTTCTTGCATTGCAAGTCCAAGTTCAAATCCAGGGCGCATCCACGGCACATACGCCATCGAAGGCGAACCTGCGTCGACGAAAATTTCCTTGGTCAGTGCCGCGCAATTCTTGGATGCAGCGATCGCAATGATCGCATTGGGATGCATGTGATCAACGTGTTTGCTTGGAAGAAAACTGTGCAGCGGAGTGTCGATCGACGAAGCGCGTGGATTGAGATTGAATGTTGTGTGGTTGTACATCGCAACCATCTCGTCTTCTGCAGGGGACTTCAAACCTTTGTCGGCGCGAGCGGAATACACGCGCTGCAGTCCAACAACTTTTTCTTGATAGAGCGAAGCAAAGTTTTCTTTCGTGCTAGTGCGAAGGTCGCCGCCAGAACCCTTGACCCAGAGAACCGCAACATTCTCGCCAGTGAGAGGATCTTTCTGCGAAATCTTCGATGACGTATTTCCACCACCAGTATTGGTGATTCGCTGATCAGCCCCTAATTTGTTGGATCGATACACAAGGCGTCCAGCTGCATCGAGTGCCGCAACTTCTGCGTCGTTCCAAAGATGATGTACGTGTTTGAATGAAGTCATATTTTTTCTTTTCTGCTGCGCCGAATAGTAGTGGACGATGCAGCGGCAACGACCGGAAGGTCTTGGAAGCGATCGAGAGCCTCGCGCCACGATTGAATGCTCTTTTTGCTGGTGCGTGGGTTGAATGACTTGAGTGTGAATGAGCGTCGCATCACACTTCGCATCGCAGCGATTCCCGAAAGTTCTCCCGTCGCGACTGCTTGGACAAGAATGTTGCCAGCCGCAGTTGCTTCGACGGGGCCAGCGATGACGGTGCGATTGAGTGCATCAGCGGTCATCTGATTTAAGAGCGCATTTTGACAGCCACCTCCGACTACATGCAGCGTTGAAATTTTACGACCAATGAGCGACTGCAATCCATCCAGTTCAACTCGGTATGAAAGTGCGAGTGATTCGAAAATGCATCGTGCGATTGCGCCGTGTGTTTGTGGGACAGGTTGATTTGTTTCATGGCAGTACGACTGCACCTTGCTTGTCATGTTTCCCATCTTTGCGAATCGAATATCTCCAGTATGAATGATCGACCGAAGCGGTTTCGCAGCGATCGCAAGTTTGACGATGCGTGAGTAATCGCCATCTGCTTTTGACCACTCACGGCGACATTCTTGCAAGATCCATAATCCAATCAGACATTTCAGTAAGCGCGTTGTTCCCGCAAAGCCTGCTTCGTTTGTGAAATTTGCGGCGCGCACCTCTTCGCTGATAAGGGGTCGTGGCAATTCGACTCCCAAGAGAGACCATGTGCCAGACGAAAGGTACGCCCAGTTCTTTCCGTGTGCGGGTATTGCTGCAACGGCGGCCGCGGTGTCGTGCGAGCAAGTCGCTACAACTTTGGTTCCAACAAGCCCAGTGTTGTCGCCGACTTGTGGAAGCAATCCACCAATGACTGTTCCAGGTTCGATCGTCTTTGGGAAAAGATGCTTTGGGATGTGCAATTTTTTCAGCAGTGGCCACGCCCATTTCCGCTTGCGTGTGTTCCAACATTGTGAAGTTGAAGCGAGCGTCGTTTCTGCTCTCGATTTCCCTGTCAGCATCCAGTTGATGTAATCCGCAATCAGCAAAATGCGATCTGCTTTGCGAAGCAACTTGGATCGATGTTGAACATCATCACTAAGTTGATAGAGCGTGTTGATTGGATAGGAGCCAATACCAGTCTGCGCAAACAACTCTTTGCGTGATATTTTCTTCAAGACCCTGTCGAATGACGCAAAAGTTCGTTCGTCGCGGTATGCATAGGGCGGTGCGAGAAGTGGTTGGTTGCCTTTCAAGAGAACATAATCGACTCCCCACGAATCGCAGGCAATTGCCGCGATATCACCTGCGTTCGAAGCCGAATGCAGTCCAATTTGAATTTCTGCCCACAGTCGCACAACATCCCATCTCAATGTGCCGGCAATTCGAATTGGCGCATTCGCAAATCGATGCAATTCCTTCAAGCGCAGTTTGCCGCCTTGCAATGTGCCAAGAATGACGCGTCCTGATTCCGCTCCAAGGTCAATGGCGATATAGCGCGACATGATTCCTCCGTGACTTTCCGAATGCGGCTTAAAGTTTCAACACGCTCTGTCGATAGTGCTCATCAGGCCGACCAGCAATTCGGGTGACTTGTTTCGCAGTCAAGAAGTTTGGCCCGCCGAGATTCGCAGCTCCCACAAATATCTGCGCAGACTTTTCGGCCATCAAGAGCGATGCGAGCACTCCTTCGGGAGATGATCCCACCGCGATCACGCCGTGATTTTCCAGCAAAATGATTCGTGGCTCGCGCTTGGTGCGCGCCACAAACTTCATAGTTTTTTCACGAATGACTTGCGCAAGCGTAAGTCCAGGATCGGTATATGGAACGAAAACAGATTCGCAACCACAGCAGACGACTTCGTCTGGAAAGATGCGCTTGCGTGCGAATTCTTTTGCGCGTGGCGAGCAGAGAATCTGATTGACAGCAATCGCATGGACATGTCCAACGCACTGAATGCCTGGAAGCCCAAGGAGCCACGCATGAAAGAGCGATTCGACTGATGGCTTCTTCGCAGCGAAGTTGACGCGCGCATCAAAAAGAGCTTGGTCGATTTGCGCATCGTCCATTCCTTTGCTCTCGATCATGGGGAGCAATTTGTCGAAGCGGCATTCTGCGATTCCCGATTCATCTAGAGTTTCAAGATTTGACCCAGAGGCTTTGACAAAAAAAGTTTCGTCGCTCATACGCATCGAGACATTGCCCTCTCCCAGGATCGACATCCGCAAATCATCCTTGCCCAATTTGTGCGCGAGTTGGAGAAGACTTGCGATTGAATCGGAGTGTGTCGTCATCCTCAGAGTGTCCCACAGATAAAGACTTCCATCCCAAGCGCGCGCATCGCCGCCGCCTTGACCGCAAGACCTTTGCGCGCGTCGACTTTGCTTGGTGCATAGACCACTTGAATGTGATTCGCCTTGTGACGCGCCATCATTTGATCGCGATCGATTCCCTGCAGAACGACATGCATGATGGGCCACTGTGGCGTGGTCAATTTCCATCGATCTTCGGTCTCGGCTTGTGGGAGTTCGACGACTTCGCCGATGCCGATGTCGAATCTCAAGCGCGCTCCTTCTATATATAGACGCGACCACACGATCCAACCTGGTTTGGAGATTCCTTTGACCGTTCCGCCGCCAAGCCGGAAATACATTGGCGGTTGTCTTTCGCTCGATGTGCCGCGATATCCACCGATGAAATGTGCTGGAGGTGCTGCGCCCGAGATGAGGAAGACCCAGACATATGCGTCGAGCATTCGGTCGCCAGATTTTCCGCAGTAGTGCCGTCCCCATCGAAGGTCGTGCAATGTATTTTCTGGTTCCCAGCCAAGCTTCTTCCAGAGTTCATATGTCACGAATCCGTCGAGTCCCGAACATTCGTCAACCTCGTTGAAGTGTGGCAACGCTTCTCCCTTGAAAAGTTCCTTGCGCGACTTCGCGTGAAAGACCGGAGGCCGATCTCGATTGTTCAGCAGTCCCTCAGCAAGATCCGAGGCGGGGGAGAGATCTTTCAGTCCTTGTTGATATTGAATGCCGATTGTCGCGCATCCAAAATCGTCCGCAATTCGTACCGCGGCGATGTACATCTTCAGTTGCTCAATCGACTGTCGTTTGGTCAGTTCGGTCTTGGAGTTCTTTCCCCAGTTGAATTTCATCCCTCTGCGCACTAACCAACGAAGTGCGGCATTTGCATCAGCTGTCGACACTTGCAGCATTGCGGCATACAGCGAAGATTGACTGAGTCTCTCTTTGAAAACACCCGTCGATTGAAGCAATTCATCTGGAATAATTGCATTATGCATTCCCATGCAACCTTCATCGAAGACTCCCATAATCGCCTTGCGGCTGCGAAGATCTGAAGCATATTTTTCGCCGATGCGTGTAGCTGATGGCGGGAGTTTCGCACTGGCATATGTTCGAACATGTTTCGTCGCATGCGAAACTTTTCCTTTGCGAATCCACGCGCGAAGTCCAGCACGAAAAGTTGAATCCTGAAAGTCTTCGCTCCACAGCGATGAATATTGAATGCCAGCCTTCGTCATCGATCCATTGAGATTCAGCATGCCGACAAGTCCTGGCCAAGTTCCAGACCAATTCGCTGCAGTCAAGATCGGTCCTTTATGGGTCATCAATCCATGCAGAATGTGATGCGAGTATTGCCAGACGGCCTCGGCGACGATCAGCGGCGCGCCAGTGGGAATCTTGCGAAAGATTTCCATCCCATATTTTTGAGAATCAATAAAACTATGTCCCACTTCCTTGCGAAAACCATGCGCACGCTTGACTGTCCCGCCTTCCAGTTTGATCGCTTTGATCAGCGCACCCTCCATTGCAAGTTGAGCGGTTTCGCATTTCTGATTTGCAGAAGCGCGAAGGTCTCCATTGGCTATGAGATAGATGATTGGTTTCGTATTCACGAGGGATTTGATTTTACCGAATGCGTTCTCCTTCTGCGTTGCTGTGAGTCTGTTGCCCTAGCATTGCATTCACTCCAAGCGGAACACATGACGAGCACAACGAGTTCCATCCGCTGGTCGCCAACCACTCCGCTTGCGCGCATTCGCGTGGAAGAATTGATGGATGATCCTGCGATTGATCCGCGCGAACATCATGCTGCACTTGCAGGCTTGAAACGCTTGAACGCATGGTCGAAGAGTGCGCGCATTCTTTGGCCAAGTATTGCAAGGCTTGCTGTTGATGTGAACGCACAGGGTCGGCCGCTTCGTGTGATGGATGTTGCGACAGGTTCTGGCGATGGCCCGATGACAATGGCGAAGCTGGCGCGTCGCCAAGGATTGAATATCAATTGGACTTTGTGTGATTGTAGTTCTCGTGCGCTTGAAGTTGCTCAGCAGAGTGCGCACACAATCGGCGAGCGCGTCAATCTGCTTCGTGTCGACTTGCTTCGCGAACAACTCCCCGCGCGAGCAGATGTCGTGATTTGTTCGCTCTTCATGCATCACCTCGATCATGACACCGGTCAAACGGTGATGCGCACGATGGCAAGCGCGGCGGATGTCGCTGTGGGAATTGCGGATCTTGATCGATCCAATGCGGGATTGGCGCTTGCGTGGATTGGATCCCGAGTGCTGACACGTTCTCGCGTTGTGCATTTCGATGCAATTGCAAGTGTGCGTGCTGCGTTTACTCTTAATGAAGCGCGTGCAATGGCACACGAAGCTGGATTGCATGGCGCTTCTGTTTCTCGTGCATGGCCCGCGCGGTGGAGACTCTGGTGGCAACGACCCTCTGCGCGAGCCGCAAGCGAGGTTTCACTATGAATCTCCTCGATACAAATTTAATTGTAATTGAAGAACAATTTGATGTGATTATCGCAGGGGGCGGGCCAGCAGGATCAGCCGCCGCAATTGCTGCAGCGCGTGCAGGTTGTTCAGTACTTGTCGTTGATCGTGGCATTCATCCACGCCCCAAAGTCTGCGGTTGTTGTTTGGCACCATCAGGAATCGAAGCGCTTACTCAACTTGGAGCATCATCAGTTCTGAATCAAGCGCAACAATTATCCACAGTGCGTTTGGAATGCGGTGATCGAATAATGAATATGCGCCGTGAAGGTGGCGTTGCGATTGGTCGCGATGAACTTGATGAATCGCTGCTGCGAGTCGCTGCGGAATCTGGTTGTGTCATTCTGATGGGATCCGTCGCATCATTCGATGTTGATGGATCGGTCGTCGTGCGTCAAGATAAAATCGTGCGAACGATTCGCTCTCGCGTGCGCATCGCAGCCGATGGATTGCAGGGGACTTCGCTTGACGGCATGTCCAAGTTTGATTGGCGCGTTTCTAAATCAAGTCGTATGGGATTTGGCGCGACAGTCGATGGATCTACGCTTGATCTCTGCCGCGAACAAATTCTGATGAGCGTCCACGAAGGTGGCTACATCGGAGCAGTTCGCCTTGCAAATGGGCGAATCGATATCGCCGCCGCTGCGCATCCAAGCGTCATTCGCAGCGCCGGTGGAGTTGCACTTCTTGCATCACAGTGGCTTGGTTCGCATCTGCGCGCTGGCGCGGGGTTTGGTGCGGCGGAGTGGCGAGGGACACCGCTCTTGACGCGTCGGCGCATTCAACTTGCTCGCGAAAATGTTTTGGTCGCTGGCGATGCAAGTGGATATGTCGAACCATTCACCGGCGAGGGAATGAGCTGGGCGCTTGCAACCGGTCTTGCGGCGGGTAACCATGCGAGTGCGATGATTTTTTCCAGCGCATCGTCAAACCAGTGGCCCCGTATTGCGAACCGAATTGTTCGTTCGTCACGTATGCGGTGCTTGATCACTGCTCAACTTCTTCGTCACCCTCGATTGCTCCGAAGCGCAATGCATACTGCTCAATTTTTCCCATCGCTTGCAGATCGAGTTGCAAGTGCGTTTGGTTCGAACATCGATGCGCCTGCTCGCTCTCGCATTTTCTCGAAACCCGCACCATGACCCACGCATGTATTCATTCCATCGGATGCGCGAACCCTCCGCAGCGTTTGACCCGCGCTCAGTGGATCGAGATGGCATCATTGGTTGCGCCAAAATCGCTTGATCGCGCAGTGATTCTTCGACTTGCTGAGCGCAGTGGAATTGATGGTCGTTGGTGCGCTTCGGCACAGGAAGTAGGCAAACCGGCGTTTTTCCAAGCGGATCCTGATGGGTACGGACCAACGACTGCGCAGCGCATGCAACTGTGGGCAAGTGCGGCACGACAGATGAGCACGCAGGCATGCTTGCAAGCAATTGATCGCGCACAAATATCCGCACGTGCAATCACGCACATCGTCACCGCATCCTGCACAGGATTTGAAGCTCCTGGATTGGATGCGTGGCTGATCGAAAATCTTTCACTATCCGCTGACTGTCGCAGAACAAATGTTGGATTCATGGGTTGTCACGCAGCAGTGAATGCCTTGTCGATTGCGCGCGATGTGACGTTGGCGAATCCCGACTCAGTTGTGTTGGTTTGTTGCACTGAG
>Ga0114970_10003565_pt1 | contig 11400 bp, 19 predicted proteins | sample M_140205_XF_Meta_FD_87030 | JGI IMG/M metagenome (GOLD analysis project Ga0114970, IMG submission 87030) | Freshwater microbial communities from Lake Montjoie, Canada to study carbon cycling - M_140205_XF_MetaG | ecosystem: Environmental > Aquatic > Freshwater > Lake | place: Lake Montjoie... | reverse complement strand
GGCGAGCTGGGGATTTTCGAGGAGATCGAGGATATTTTTTCCTAAGTCTTCGGCGGAGCCTGGGGTGAAGAGTCGGCCAGTGGAATCGTGGACGACCTGTTCGGGGATGCCGCCGACGCGGGAGGCGACCACGGGGGTGGAGCATGCCATGGCTTCGAGGATGGTGTAGGGGAGATTATCGGCGAGGGAAGGGGCGATGAAGAGATTGGCGGCGGAGTAATAGCGGGCGAGTTGATCTGGGGGGACGAAGCCGATGGGGCGGAGATTGGGGAGATTGGGGACGAGGCCGCCGCCGACGGCGAGGAGGAGGAGATTGGGGAAGCGGGGGAGGACGAAATCGGTGAGGGCTTTGGCGAGGATGTGGATGCCTTTGCGTTCGTCGAGGGACCAGCCGGAGTGATGGGCGACGAAAGTGAGGACGGGTTGATTTTCGGGGATTCCGAGGGAGTGGCGAGCGAGGGGATCGTGGGAGAAGAGTTGGAGATCGACGCCGTTATAGATTTGGGCGGTGCGGAGGCGAGCGAGTTCGGAGTGGCGGGCGCGATCGTGCATCCAGAGGCTTGGGGAGATGATGGCGGTGGAGGCGGGGAGTTGGGAGTGGACGCGGCGTTTGTGGAGGCGGGAGAGGAAGTGGTGATGTTTGAAGAGGGAGAAGCGTTTGAGGTGGCCGATGAGGGGGCAGGAGAAGCAGGTGGCGAATTTCTGACAATTCCAGCAGGGGAGGAGGATATCGCCGAGGGGTCTGGGGTCGTGGAGGGTGAAGGCGGTGGGGTAGCGATTGGCGACCTTGGCGAGGAAAGTGTAGGGGAGATCGCCGTAGAAAGAGTGGAGGTGAACGAGATCGGGTTGGAAGTGAGTGAGGGCGTCGAGTTGTTGGGAGGCGGAGAGTTGGGGGCCGTTGGGGAAATAGGCGACATGGTGGCGGGATTGGAGGCCGCGGAGGAGATCTTTGGCGGCGCGGGTGGCGCCTGCGGTCCAGCGTTCGTTGACGATGGCGATGCGGGAGGGTTTGAGCTGGCTTAGAGGTGATGGGGTCGCCATGCGTAGACTTCGACGAGGCCTTGGTGGTGGGCGACGATTTCGAAAGGGGAGGGGAGGGGGGCGTTGCCGAGCCAGGGGCCGAGGGCGGCGGTGAGGGAGACTTCCATGCCGGCGTCGCGGAGTTGGGAGAGGGCGAGGAGGAAGCGATCGATTTCGTGGCGTTGGAGATGGAATTCGGCGACGAGGCGTTGGACTTTTTGGATGGCGCGGGTGGAGCAGAGGTGTTGGATGAGGGGATATTCGGCGCCTTCGATATCGAGTTTGAGGAGATCCACGTGAGGAGGGAGGTGGGAAGCGAGATCGATGGAGGGGACTTGGAGGGCGGCTGAGGAGGAGACGGAGCCTTGATCGAGACCGGCGTTATTGAAAGAGACGGTGCCATTGGAGGTCCAAACGGCGGCGTGATGGAGATGGATATTGGGGAGATGAGCGGCGGCGAAGTTTTTGAGGATGATGGGGATGAGATCGGGATCGGCTTCGTAGACCGTGATATCGGCGAGGGGATAATTTTGTTGGAACCAGATGGCGCTCATGCCGATATTGCCGCCGGCGTCGATGATTACGGGGTGGGGGTGGGAGGGGGTGAAGGCGTAGTGTCGATCGGCGAAGATTTCGGTGAATTGGCCTCGGAGAACGGCGGCGGAGCGGTATTCGACGGGGCCCCAAGGGAAGGGGAATTCGGGGTGAGGGATGGAGGGTTCGGGGAGGCGATTGAGGCGGTAGAGGAGTTCGGATTGGGAGTGGGTGGGGAGGTCGAGAGAGGAGCGGAGGCGATAGTGGATGGTGCGGAGGAGTTTTTGGAGAGCGTTCATGGGTTTGGGAAGAGGGCGGGTGAGAGGGAGTGGGGGATGGGGAAGAGTTTAGTTTTTGGGGAAGCTGGGGAGAGGGGGAAATCGGGGCTTCTGGAGAAGTCTTCGAGGTTGAGTTGGGAAGGGGAGAGGGAGAGGAGGCGGGAAGCTTCGGCGGAGCGATGGGAGTCTAGGTGGTCGAGAATGGAGGAATCGTGGGAGGGATGGAACTTTCTGGCGAAGAGAGATTTAGAGGCAAGGAGGAGATCGAGATAGGGGAGGGTGAGGGTGGCTGGGGTGGAGGGATTAGGGTGATCCCAATCGATGAAGCGGAGGGAATTATTGACGAGATTATTTTGGATGAGGGGATCTGGGGAATTGAGGAGGATGGTTTGGAAAACCATTTCGTCGGGGAGGAGGGAGAAGCGATGGTAGCGGAGGAAACTGGGGTGGGAGTCGATGAAGTGGAGGATGGTGGTGGCGGCGTGTGGGGGGAGGGACCACCATTGCCAGCCTGCGAAAGGGTGGAGGTTTGAGGGGAAGCGGCGTTTGAGGAAGTGGGAGGCGTTGGCGAGGCGGGTGAGGAGGCGGGAGAATTTTTGGCGGGAGCGGCGTTGGCGATTGCCGAAGTGAAAAGAGTGGATGCGATTGAGGCCGAGATCGGGCCAGAGATCGGGCCAGAGGGAGTGGGGGATGGGCCAGAATTCGAGGAAGATTTTGTTGGGGTGGCGGGTGAAGAAGTGATGGATGTAGGGGTTGGAGTGGAGGGGATAATCTTGGCCGCTGAGGAGAGTGATTTGGGTGAAGGGAATCGAGGAATTGAGGACAGAGCGGAGGGCATCGATGGTGGCGCGGACGATCCCGAGTTGGCCCCAGGAACCTTGGTGGGCGGGGGTGAAGTGGAGATTGGGGAGATGAGCGAGGGCTTGATGGAAAGGGGCAGGAGGGGTGGAGAGATCGAGGTGGATGAAGAAATGGGAGAGGCCATCGTTGAGGGAGGAGACGAGGCGGGCGAGTTGATCTGGGAGGTGATGAGCGAGGAGAATGTAGGCTTTATTCAGGGAGAGAGGGAGTTAGGGGTGAAGGGCGCGGTGGCAGGCTTTGCGGAAGGCATTGGGGAGGAGTCGGAGGAGAGAGCGGAGACCGAGATGGGAGGGGTTGAGGGAGCGGACTTCGTCGCGGAGCTGGGAGATTTGGGTGGAGGCGATGAGGAAAGAATTGGGGTGAACGCGGGAGAGAGAATGGGGGTGGGTGAGAGCGGCGAGTTTTTGGAGAGAAGGAAGAGAGGGGAGGAAAGCTTTTTTGACGAAGAGGAGGATATTTTGGGCATACCAGCGTTCGACGAGAGGGTTTTGCCAGACGGCATCGCGGAGGAAATCGATGGGGACAAAGTCATGGGAGGCGAAGAGAGCGGCCCAATAATCGGGCCATTGTTCGTTGAGATGATGGGTACCGCCTTGGTGGGGAATGGCGGCGGAGAAGAGGACGACTGGGGAGAGAGCGGTGAGGAAAGCGATGAAGTGGGGGGCGGCGGAAGGGGGGAGATGTTCGGCGACTTCGAGGGAGAGGGTGAGATCGTAGGAGAGTGGCCAGGGTGGAGGGGAAGAGAGATCGGTGGGGTGGAAAGAAGCGGGATCGATTTCGAGAGCGGAGCGGTCGACATAATCGCCATCGAAACCGGTCACGGAGATGGGGGCGAGACTTTGGAACACGCGGAGCCAGGAGCCGGTGCCGCAGCCGACATCGGCGACCGAGGAGCAGGAGGGGAGGTGGGAGAGGAGGAGGGGGGCGATGACTTCGGCGGAGGAGCGGGAGCCGGCGCGGATATGGTCAAAGAAAGTGGAGGAGTAAGGGGATGGGGAAGGAGGAGAGGAGTTCATGGCAAGGTGGAGAAAGACCATTTTGGTTGGAGAAAAATGGCACCGTGATTGGCGAAGGGGAGTTGACCGGAGCCGTAGACATCGGCTTCGTCGATGGAGAAGTGGAGGTAATCGGAGAGGAGATCGAGATCAACGGGGCCATCGCCGAGCCAGAGATCGATGGAGTAAGAGCCTTGGAGGAGAGGGAGTTCTGGGAGGGAGCAGGTGATCGTGCCTGAGGTGGAGGAAGGGGAGGGGTGGAAGCCGGTCATGCGCATATTGACACTGGCGACCGTACCGAAGGAGTGATGTTTGATGACCACGCCGAGGATGGGGTGGCGGATGGGAGTGGAGGGTGGGGATTGGTAGGAGAGTTCGATGGCGAATCCTGCGCCGAGGGGGAAGCGATCTTGGGGGGTGGAATCGAGGGAGAGGAGGCGAGCGGAGGTGATGCAAGGGGAAGCCCAGGGTGGGCGGAAAGAGGAGAGGGGGAGATGGGGGGAAGAGGTTTCGGCGAGGCCGAGGTAATGGGAGATGGCGTCGGAGGTGGGGCCGAAGAAGGAGAAGCGGCCTTGATGGAGGACGATGGATTTGGGGCAGAGATTGGAGATGGCGGCCATTTGGTGGCTGACGAGGAGGACCGTGCGGCCGCCATTTTTGGAAATATCGTCCATTTTGCCGAGGCACTTTTTTTGGAACTGGGCATCGCCGACGGCGAGGACTTCATCGACGATGAGGATATCGGAATCGAGGTGAGCGGCGACGGCGAAGGCGAGGCGGACATACATGCCGCTGGAGTAGCGTTTGACGGGGGTATCGAGGAATTTTTCAATTTCGGCGAACTCGACGATTTCGGTGAATTTGGATTTAATTTCGGCGCGAGACATTCCGAGGATGGCGCCATTGAGAAAGATGTTTTCGCGACCAGAGAGTTCGGGGTGGAAGCCGGTACCGACCTCGAGGAGGCTGGCGATGCGGCCTTCGATTTCGATGTGGCCTGAGGTGGGTTCGGTGATGCGGCTGAGGATTTTGAGGAGGGTGCTTTTGCCGGCGCCGTTGCGGCCGATGATGCCGACGATTTCGCCTGGTTGGATATTGAAGGTGAGATCTTTGAGGGGCCAGAATTCTTCGCGGGAGGATTTTTTTTGGAGGGCGCGATTTTTCCAGGAGCGAATGGGGTGGAGGAGGGCGGATTCCACGCGATGGCGGAGGCCGTCGTGGGGGGTGACTTGGTGACGGAGGAAATAGCGTTTGGAGAGATTTTCGACTTGGATGGCAGGGAGAGGCATGGGGAGGGATTAGATGAGATCGGCGAAAGAGCGTTCGGTTTTGCGGAAGTAGGCGACCCCGGAGAAGAGGAGGGCGAGGGAAGTGAAAGTGGAGAGGGCGAGGCCAGGCCAGAAGAGAGGGGGGGAAGCGGAGAGGAGGCAGAAGCGGAAGCCATCGATGACGCCGACGATGGGGTTGAGGGAATAGAGGAGGCGCCATTGGGGGGGGACGAGCGAGCTTTGGAAAGCGACTGGGGAGAGGTAGAGGCCGAATTGGACGATGAAGGGGACGATATTGCGGAAGTCGCGAAATTCGACCATGAGGGCGGAGATCCAGATCCCGAGGCCGAGGGAAGTGGTGAGGGCGAGGAGGATGAAGGCGGGGAGGAAAGCGATTTGGGGTGGGGGGAGGATTTGATAATAGAGGAAGAGGAGAGTGAGAAAGAGGGAAGAGATGGCGAAGTCCACGAGACTGGTGAGGATGCTACTGATGGGGATGATGAGTCTGGGGAAGTAGACTTTGGAGATGAGATTGGAGTTATTGACGAGACTGGAGCCGCTTTCGGAGAGGGCATTGGCGAAGAACTGCCAGGGGAGGAGGCCGGAGAAAACGAGGAGGGGGTAGGGGATGCCACCGGAGGGTAATTTTCCGAGGGAGCCGAAGACCACCGTGAGGACGAGCATGGTGAGGAGGGGCTTAAGGAGGGACCAGGCGACGCCGACGACGGTTTGTTTGTAGCGGACAAGGAAATCGCGCCAGGCGAGGAAGAAGAAGAGTTCGCGATAGAGCCAGAGATCGCGCCAATACTGTTGATTGGACTGGCCTGCTTGGATGCGGAGACGGCTCAAGAGAGAGGGAGATGAAGGGTTACCAGGAAATGCCGGAGTAGTCTGCGGCGGAGCAACCTACGGGGCGGAGGCCAGCGAGATCGTAGATTTTTTTCCCGGCGGCGGAAGTGGCGAGAGTGGCAGCGAGATTGGGGGATTGGTTGACGATGACGAGGAGTTGGGAATCGCGGATCGTGGCGTCGAGGTCATCGGTGATGAAGCGGGAGATGAAGGGGATGCGTTGGAGGATGTATTGGCGATTGGCGCCGGTGAGTTGGGCGAGATGGACATGGGGATCGTAGATTTTGAGTTGGAAGCCTTTGCCGAGGAGGCGTTCGATGACATCGATGATCGGGGAATCGCGGAGGTCATCGGTACCGGCTTTGAAGGCGAGGCCGAGGAAGGCGATATTTTGGAGATTGAAATCGAGGATTTGGCGAAAGACCAAATCTTTTTGGGATTGGTTACTGAGTTCGATGGAGGAGAGGAGGGGAGTTTGGAGGTAGAAATCGTGGGCGATGGTTTGGAGGGCGCGGAGATCTTTGGGGAGGCAGGAGCCACCGTAAGCGAAGCCTGGTTTGAGGTAAGCGCTGGAGAGATTGAGTTTGGAATCTTGGCAGAAGATATCCATGAGTTGATGGGAATCGATTTCGAGTTTTTTGCAGATATTCCCGACCTCGTTGGCGAAAGTGATTTTGAGGGCGTGGAAGCTATTGCAGGCATACTTCATGAGTTCGGCGACCTTTGGGGTGGTGACGATGAAGGGGGCAAGGATGGGGGAATAGAGGTCGCGGAGGAGATCGGCGGCCCAGGGGCAATCGGTGCCGACGAGAGTGAAAGCGGGGTGAGAGAAGTCATGGACTGAAGAGCCTTCGCGAAGGAATTCGGGATTGGAGACCACGGCGAAATCGACATTGGGGGTGAGGTGGGAGAGATCGGCGATGATTTGGGAGATGAGGGCATTGGTGCCTGGGAGGACGGTGGAGCGGAGGGCGATGAGGTGGCGTGAGGGAGGTTTGGCGAGGAGAGCGGTGGCGATTTGGGAGGCGACCGTGTGGATAGCGGAGAGGTCGAGGTGGCCATTGGGGGTGGAGGGGGTGCCGACGCAGATGAACGAGACATTGGTTTGGGCGATGGCCTCGGTGACGGATGAGGTGGCGGAGATGTGGCCAGCGGCGTGGAGTTTGGCGAGGAGGGGGGCGAGATCTTTTTCGATGATCGTGGGGAGGCCTTGGTTGAGAGCATCGACCTTGGAGGATTGGGGATCGACGCCGATCAAGTGGTGTCCGTGTTCTGCGAGGCATGCCATTCCGACGCAGCCGACGTAACCGAGGCCAAAGATGCTAATTTTCAAGAGGAGAAGGGGTGAGGAGAGAAGTGACGAGTTGGATGAAGCGAGATTTTTCGTTGGCCCAGAGGTGGTTGCGATAGATTTCGCGGCCTTTTTCGACGGTGAGGGCGGCGAGATCGGGATGATTTTTGACCCAGAGAATTTTTTCGACGAGATCGGGGAGGTTATCGGGAGTGAAGGGGATGACGCCGCCATCGGGGAAGTAGTCGCGGATGCCGGTGGTATCGGGGGTGATGACTGGTCGGTGCATGGCGAGGTATTCGAAGATGCGGGTGGGGAAATTGAGTTCGGTGAATGGGGAGAGGCGATTGGGGATGACGCCGAGGTGTGAGGAGCGGATGGCGTCGGCGATTTCGGATTGGGATTTGGGGCCGTGGTAGTGGACGTGGTCGGCGATCCCGAGTTGGGAGGCGAGAGTGAGGAGGGTATCGGTGAAGGGGGTATGAGCGCCGTAGAGATCGAGGTGGAGATTGGGGATGTGGGGGAGGAGGAGGGCGACGGCTTCGACGAGGAGATCGATGCCGTGGCGGTGGACGATGGAGCCGTGGTGGATGATACGAAAGGGGGAAGTCGTTGGGGGAGAGGAGGGAGTTGGGGGGAAGCGATCGGGATTAAAGAGGTGAGATTCTGGGGAATTCATGAGGATGTGGACTTTATCTGGGGAAGCGGAGCGGGAGGTGAAGAGGCGTTGGAAGGCGAGGTTGGGGGTGAGGACGAGGTGGGCGAAGCGGATGCTGGAGCGTTCGAGGAAGCGGAGGGAATTGACGAGCCAGTGGTGGGTGGGGAACTGATAGATGCTCATCATGAGTTCGGGCATGGGGTCATGGAGATCGAGGATGATTTTGGCGCCGGAGAGTTTGGGGAGGAGGGAAGCGAAGACGAGGACATCGGGCATATTGTGGACATGCACGAGGTGATATTTTTCGCGGAAGACGCTTTTGCTGAGGAGGTAAGAGCAAGTGGCGATGAACTGGGCGTATTGTTTTAGGTAAGTGAGTTTGCTGTGGCGTTGGCGTTGGATGGGGGTGCGATAAACGGAGACGCCGTTGATGACTTCGCGAGTGGGTTGGGAGTCATTTTCGCGGAGGCAGAAGAGATCGACCTGCATGCCGACTTCGGCGAGGGCTTCGGCGGCGCGCCGTGGTCGAGGGTCAGCGGGGTAATAGGAGTAGAGGAGAACGGCGACGCGTTTTCTGGCGAGGGGATGTGGGGGATGGGGGTTGGATTGGGTGAACCAGGTGGTGAGATCGCGAGGGGTGGGATTCCAAGGTGGGGGAGTGAACTGGGAGCGGAGATGAGTGAGAAGATCGGTAACATGTTGGAGGGGATAAGTTTCTGGGGTGGGAGAGTCGTGAGGGAACTGGATATAATCGGGATGAATATTGACGAGAGCCATCCCGTGGTGAGTGGCGATCCAGGCTAATTTTTCTTTCCAGATATCGATGGTGGAAGCTTCTTTGACGAGGAAGAGAGTCGAGTCTTGGGGGAGCGTGTAAGGGAGTTCGAGGTAGCGGTTTTGGGGGATGGGAGAAGGGACCCAGAAAGGGAAGATAGTTTTGGCGGCATCGGGTTGGGGTTCGAAGGGATCGGTATCGAAAGTGGAGGCATCGTAGGTGATCTGGAGGTGATGGAACCAGTCGAGATTACGGAGCATGAATCCTGAGCGAAAGCCGACGGCGTTCCAGGCGTGGAGGTAGTGGTTGATGCGGGCGGCTTTTTTGAGGAACTGTTTTTTGGAGGAGTAGAGTTTTCCATCATGATGGAGGTCATGAACCCCGACCTCGAAACCGTGGGAGGTGAGCCAATGGCGGAGAGAATCGGGAACTTGATAGGGGCCTTCGGGGATGAAGTTAAAAGAGGAACGGAAGCCGTGAAGCATTTCCAGTTCAGCGAGTTGCTGGACGCGATCGAGGCCGCGTTGGGTTTCGACATCGTGGGTGAGAACGAAGGCAAAGGGATGATGGTCTGGCCAACCGGAAAAGTGGGGTGGGGAGCGGAAAGCGGAGGGATCGATGGGCCAGAGGTGGTGGGAAGATTGGGCGAGGGATCGGGCGTGGAGACGTCGGAGGGCGCGACGGAGGCGTAAAGGGGCGAAGGGTTTAAGTAAATAGTAGAGGCGACGAAAGAGCATCGGGACGACTGGGGGGGAAAGACTTAGCCGACTAGGAGTGGAGCCAGAGGGGGCCTGCGGGGCGGGTTTTGTTGATGATGCCTGCCACGGTGGCTTTGGATTCGACGAGTTCGTCGTAGGCGCGTTTCACGGCGATGCGGGGGCTTTTTTCGGCTTCGACGACGAAGAGGAGGGTATCGAGGCACCCCGCGATGGCGAGGGTGGCGCTTCCGTGGGTGAGGGGGGGGAGATCGAAGATGATGTAATCGAACTGGCTGGCTTTGAGATTGGGGATGAGATCGTAGAAGCGTTTGGCGGCGAGGTGAGCGACGCCGCCCGTTTGGGTGGCCCCGTTGGCGAGGTAGAGATTTTCGGCGGTTGGGGGGAGGGAATCGTGGCCATTGAGGACATCGATCAAGCCGAAGGCGGGTTTGCCGTCGAGGAAGGGGTGAGCTTCTGGGCCAGTGGAGTGCATATTGACGAGGAGGACCTTACCGTCGCCGGTTTCGGAGAGAGCGGCGGCGATTCCGGCCGCGATGGTCGTGGTGCCTTCGCCGCCTGAGAGGCCGGCGACGCCGACGAGTTTAGGTTTGTGGGTGAGATTGCGGAGTTGGAAGGAGAGGATGAGGCGGTCGCGGATTTCTTCGGCGAAAGAGCGGATGAAGTGAGTGGGGGACCAAGGGGCGGAGGGGTTGGAGGAGAGGGTAGCTGGGGAGGAGCTGGGGGAGTTTTGGAGGCGGAGTTTGGTGATTTGTTTGGGGGAGAGATGGGGGATGGCGAGCATTTGGGGGATCCCTAAGCGGGTTTCGAGTTCGTAGTTTAGTTTGACCGTGCGATTGAGGACGAGTTCGAGGAAGAGGGCTAAAGCGATTCCGAAGGCGAGGCCACTGCCGGCGATTTGGGTGACGAGTTTTTTGGTTTCGCCGGTCACTTTGGCGCCGAAAGAGGGGCGTTGGACGATACTGATATTGGGAATTTTGGAGGGATCGAGGGCTTCATCGGTGCGGGCTTTTTCGAGGCTGGACTCCATGTATTTGAGGCTGGCTTCTTCGGCATCTTTTTTGCGTTCGAGTTCGGCGATTTGGGGGCCGACGAGGGCGATGCGGGCGGCTTGTTCTTGGGTGGCGGCGAGTTGAGATTTGAGGGAATCGACTTTGGCTTGGGCGGAAAAGAGTTGGGCTTTTTCGAGGAGGAGATCGGGGGGTCGAGGGGCATTGGCGGAGGTGGTGGGGAGAGAGGCGAGAAGGGAGGGGAATTGTTTTTCGAGGGTGCGGATTTGGAGATTGAGGCGTTCGATTTCGCGTTCTGAGGAAGTGACCACCTTACTTTCTGGGGTATATTTGGTGAGGAGTTCGAGGAGGGCCATGCGGAGTTGGGCGGCTTGGGCGACGAGGGTTTTGTATTCTTGGATTTTGGCGGGACTGGTGGGGGAAGGTTGAGGGGGTTTGGGGGTGATGGTGGAGGGATCGGGGATTGGGGGAGGGGTGGAGGCGGATTCGATGGATTTGAGGCGAGCGGTTTGGATGGCGAGTTCGGTTTCGGCGAGGAGGAGATCTTGTTCGGACTTAGACAAGCGGGTGTTGATGTTGGCGGTGCTTTCGGCGACTGAGGAGATATTGGCGGCGGCCTTGCGTTTTTGGAGTTCGTCTTGGGTTAAGCGGAGGCGAGATTTGGCTTGTTGGGTTTGTTCGGTGACGAAGCCGAAGGCGCCGGTGGAGCGATGGACTTCGAGATGTTTGTCGAAGTAGCGTTTGATGAGTTCATCGAGGACTGAGCGAGCGAGTTCGGGGTCGGGGCTACGGAAGCCGATGGTGATGACATTGCCGCCGTTTGGGGGGGCGATTTCGGTACCATCGAGGATACTTTTGATGGCGAGAGCTTTGGCGTTTGGGCCGATGGCTTTAGGGGCTAAGCGTTCTGTTCCAAGGGTATCGGCGACGAGGATGGCGAGATCGAGGCTGGCGAGAATTTCCATTTCTGCATTGATGACGCTGCCGTTTTGAGGGCCAGTGGGGTTGACCTTGGGATCGAGGGGATCGACCGAGCTGCGTTCCATGACATAACGGAGGAGGAGTTTGGCGCGGGACTCGTAGACGTTGGGGGTGAGGAAGTAAACTGTGGCGGCGGTGGCGAGGCCGAGGAGGGAGAAGAGGAT
>Ga0114970_10003564_pt1 | contig 11400 bp, 5 predicted proteins | sample M_140205_XF_Meta_FD_87030 | JGI IMG/M metagenome (GOLD analysis project Ga0114970, IMG submission 87030) | Freshwater microbial communities from Lake Montjoie, Canada to study carbon cycling - M_140205_XF_MetaG | ecosystem: Environmental > Aquatic > Freshwater > Lake | place: Lake Montjoie... | reverse complement strand
TTTAGTTCATCTAGCATCTGGTACTGTATTTTCTGGTACATTCGTTACATCTGGTAGCGTTCAAAGTGGATCATTGGGTAATGCGTCTGTTGTTAGCGGAAATATTGGATCAGGGCAAATTGGTTTGGTTCACTTAGCATCTGGAACTGTATTTTCTGGTACGTTTGTAACTTCTGGTAGTGTTCAAAGTGGATCATTGGGTAATGCTTCTATTGTTAGTGGAAGCATTGCAAGTGGTAGTATTGGACTTAGTCATATTGCTTCAGGTGTAATCCAATCTGGAATTACATTGACTTCTGGTTCTGTTATTTCTGGATTTATTGGTAATGCCGCTGTTAATTCAGGAAATATTAGTAGTGGTAGTATTGGTTTGGTTCACTTAGCATCTGGAACTGTATTTTCTGGTACGTTTGTAACTTCTGGTAGTGTTCAAAGTGGATCATTGGGTAATGCTTCTATTGTTAGCGGAAGTATTGCTAGTGGTGTGATTGGACTTAGTCATATTGCGTCTGGTGTAATCCAATCAGGAATTACATTAACTTCTGGCTCTGTTGTTTCTGGATATATTGGCAATGCTGCTGTAATTAGTGGAAGTATTGGATCTGGTCAAATTGGTTTGGTTCACTTAGCAAGTGGAACTGTATTTTCTGGTACGTTCTTGTTATCAGGTAATGTAACTTCTGGCTATATTGGTAACTCTTCTGTTAATTCAGGAAATATAACAGCAGGCGTTATTGGCAATATTCACATTGCTTCTGGTGGTTTAACTTCAGGAGCAATTTCTTCTGGTAGTATCGGCAATATTCATTTGGCTGATGGTGCGGTTCAGTCTGGAGATATTAGTAGTGGTCAAATTGGTGTTAATCATTTAATTTCTGGTTTAATCACAACATTAACATTGGGTAGCGGTCAGGTAACTAGTGGCAACATTGCTAGTGGTGTTGTTTTCAGATTACTTTCAGGATCTATTACTAGTGGGTTTATAGGGAATAATGCTGTTGTTTCCGGCAATATTGCTTCTGGTCAAATATTCACGCTACATATTGCTTCAGGCGGATTACTTTCTGGAGCAATTGGTAGTGGTCAAATTGGAACTTTTCATTTAGCATCTGGTGTAGGTGGTGGTGGAGCTAGTCTTACTTCTGGATCTGTTACCTCTGGATTTATTGGAAATGCTGCTGTAGTTTCTGGAAGTATTGGATCTGGTCAAATTGGAACTTTTCACCTAGCATCTGGTGTAGGTGGTGGTGGAGCAAGTCTTACTTCTGGTAGTGTTACATCTGGATTTATAGGTAATGCAGCTGTAGTCAGTGGAAGTGTTGGTAGCGGACAAATATCTTATCCACACATAGCTGTTGCTTCTGGATTCGTAGCAGGTCAATTTTTAGCTATAAGTTATTCTGGAACACTTTATTTTGGTAATGTAGATGGAGGAACTTTCTGATGAGAAAAATTGGGGTTCTGATTTTAGGCACATACAGATCTGGCACAAGTGCAACCGCTGGTGTTATGCATCGATTAGGATTTGAAACAAATGCTGTAGATTTGCAACTTGATAACTTAGAATTCAATCCTACAGGATCATACAGAGATGTTTATCTCAGTGGTGGATTTATTATCAATTGGGAAGAGTATTTTGCATTAAAAGGTGTAAATGACAAATGGTGCGCCAAACATCACAATTTATACGCAAACAACAACATTCAACAATATATTGACAATTTTCCTGCTGATCGGGAATCATGGCTCATATGGACCAAAAGACCAGTTGAAAACTCAATTGATAGTTATTTATCAACAAGTGGACTTTCGACAGCAGAAAAAGATATAAATAATTTATACAATAAAACACAAGATGTTTATAACACTTGGTGCGATAAGAAGATTATTGTGGAATTCAATGAACTTCTTGGAAATACTGAACAAACAGTAAGAATGATCAGTGCCACATTAGGCGTAGATTATAATCAAATTGCAACAGAATTTATCAATGCCAACCACAGCAAATTTGGAGAATTTTAATGGCACAAACACATCATTATTTATTTGATACATCAGGCACATACAACGATGCTACAGGCTCGTCAAATTTTACCAATGTATATGGTAGTATATATGGTACAGGAAAAATAAATCAATGTTATCAAATCGCTGGCTACAATTTTATGGATACGGTCAATGCGTATACCAGTAATAATGTATTGCCTACATCTGGTGCATTCTCTGTAGCTTTTTGGATAAAATCTTGGGGAACTGGCAGCAACGGAGGCACTGCATTACAGTTGGGTTCAACTGGTATTTTTTTTAGGGGATATTCAAAATTTAGTGAATTTGCTGTTGGGCAAACTACGCCAACTTTTCAAACAAAATCTGTATACAGTGCTTTCGACAATGTCGTTTGGCATCATCTTGCTTTTGTCTATAGTGGAACCACTTGGACCATTTATCTCAACGGCTCTATACCAACTCAATACGGTACAAACTTTACCCCCAATAGTGCCACTTATAATGCTAGTACTCGCTTTGAAATTGCTGGAGATACTTCAGGTGGCGGTTATTATATTGACGATTTAAGAGTTTATAATTCAGCGATTGACGCAACAGAAGTTGCATTCATTTATAATGGTGGAGCAGGAACACAGTCTGATAGTGGTGGTGGCGGTGGTGGATCTGCAACGCAATTGAGCGTTTTAACTCAACCAACAAGATCTTATTCAACAAAAAATATTGCTACTCAACCAGTAGTAAATTTATTGACAAGTGGTGGGACGGTTGATGGATCAGCAACAAATACAGTATTTGCCAATGTGGTTAGCGGTGCTGCTACTATTGGTGGTAGCACAAGTGTATCTGCAACTAGTGGTGTTGCTACATTTTCAGGTCTTAGTATTACTGGATTTGGTCCTATAGGATTAGGTTTTACTGCATCTGGATTAACTGCTGCTTATGCTACCAGTTTCTTAGTAGACATACCTGTTCCTGTTAGACCAATAAGATCAGAAACATCTGGATTAGTTCCAACTAGTGGACAACTTCAAATTGGTGAATTAGCAATTAACATAGCTGACCAAAAAGGTTATGTTAAAAAAGCAGATGGAACAATTGCCACAGTCTGGCAAGCAGGCAGCTCTTTGACTTCAGGTTCTGTTACATCTGGATATATTGGTAATGCTGCTGTAGTAAGTGGAAGTATTGGATCTGGTCAAATTGGTACTTTCCATCTTGCATCTGGTGTAGGTGGTGGTGGAGCAAGTCTTACTTCTGGTAGTGTTACATCTGGTTATATTGGTAACGCTGCTATTGTCAGTGGAAGTGTTGGTAGTGGACAAATTGGAACTATCCATTTTTCATCTGGAAGTGTATCTAAATTTACATCTAGTTCATCAGCACCATCTAGTCCTAGTGAAGGAGACAGATGGTATTATACAACTGATGGTATATTACTAACTTATGTAAATGATGGAAGTAGTTCACAATGGGTACAATTTTAACCATTAAATAACTAATTTAAATTAAGAAAGTTTTGATTTATGCCAATTGATTTTCCAACTTCACCATCTTCCGGTCAAAGATATGATTACTTATCCAAAAGCTGGATCTGGAATAGTGTTTATTGGGCTTCTGTTGGTGCTTCTGGAAACGTATCTAGTGGACAATTAGGCACCCCTGTTGTCTTTAGTGGTAATATTGCTAGTGGACAAATTGGATCTTTTCACTTAGCTAGCGGTGTAGGTGGCGGTGGAGCAGGAACTCTTACTTCTGGTCAAGTTACTTCTGGCTATATTGGAAATAATGCTGTAACCTCTGGAAATATTGCATCTGGTCAAATTGGTGCTTTTCACATAGCAAGTGGAGCAATTGTTCTTTATTCTGGACAAATTCAATCTGGAAATGTTGGTGATAATGCAATATTTAGTGGGAATATTGCAAGCGGACAAATTGGACAATTTCATCTTAGTTCTGGAGCACTTACTCTTTCTTCAGGTCAAGTTCAATCTGGCAGCATTGGTAACAATGCTGTTTTGTCTGGAAGCATCGCTAGTGGAAGTATTGGACAATTTCACTTAGCAAGCGGATCAGTAACTAGTGGAAATATTGCTAGTGGTCAAATTTCAACATTTGCCATCGGATCTGGTGCTGTACAAAGTGGTCAAATTGGTAGTGGTCAAGTTGGTTATCCTCATATTGCATCAGGTACTATTACATCAGGAAAAATTGCAGCTGGAGCAATTTTAAGCGGAAATATTGCAAGTGGACAAATTGGTGGATTGCACATAATATCAGGTGCGATTCAATCATATCATATAGCTCAATTAGCAATACAAAGTTATCATATACTTTCTGGTGCTGTTATATCTGGTAAGCTTTCATTTGGTGCAGTATTAAGTGGAAATATTGCAAGTGGACAAATTGGTGCGTTTCATTTAGCTAATAATTCAGTAACAAGTGCAAATATTGGATCAGGACAAATTGGAACACCTCATATTGCATCAGGCGCAGTCAGAAGTGGAGCGATTGCTTCAGGTCAAATTGGTTCCTTTCACATTGCATCAGGTGCAATTTCTAGTGGAAAAATTAGTTCTGGAGCAATTCTTTCTGGAAATATTGCAAGTGGACAAATTGGTAGTGGACATTTGGCTAGTGGCGTTCTTACTGCTGGTGCGCCAAACATTAGATCTGGTGATATCAGATCAGGCATGGTTGGTGATGGGGCTATATTTAACTTTAACATTGCTTCTGGTCAAATATTCAATAATAATATAGCTTCAGGTGTAATCTTCAACACAAATGTTGGATCTGGTGCAATAACAAGTGGAAGTATTGCAATTGGACAAATTGGGTCTTTCCACATAGCAAACAATGCAATCTTAAGTGGAAATATTGCTAGTGGTCAGGTAGGTGGCACTCATCTTGCTTCTGGTGTTTTTGTTAGTGGTATAATTGCAAGTGGTATTATTGGATCAATTCATCTTTCTTCAGGTGCTTTATCTAGTGGTCAAATTGGATCTGGTCAGATTGGCACATTTCACTTAGCAAGTAGTTCTATTATTGGAGCAAATATTGGATCAGGTCAAATTGATACAGTTCATATTTCACCTAATGCTGTTGCTTTGAATGCTTATCGTCTTATGACAACAATATACCCTGCTGGAGAATTAATATCTGGTATTAAAGCTGTGTGTATTGGTTCTGGTGGAGTTATTCTTAGGGCTGAAAGAGCTTCTGGATTAAGATTGCCTGCAATAGGTGTAACCATGAGTGGTTCATTAAGTGGAGCCGTATGTACTGTTGTTTCATATGGGAGAATATTTAATACGGCTTCTGGAATGATTGCTAGTGGATTTGAAGGTAGTTTACTTTATGTTGGATCTGGTGGTTGTATTGTGAATAGAAGTGGATTTGTTGAAGGTGTGTCTTCTGGAGCACCATTTCTTTCAGGTGACATGCAGCAATCAATAGGAATATATGTTAGTGGTGGAATGTTTGTAATGCCTAATTTGTGTGTTGCTAGAAGTGGATTTGCCAATTCATTACCTTATGATGTTTGAAAGAGTTTAATTTATGCCAATTGATTTTCCAACTTCACCATCTTCCGGTCAAAGATATGACTATTTATCCAAAAGCTGGATTTGGAATAATGTTTATTGGGCTTCAGTTGGATCTTCTGGAAACGTAACAAGTGGACAATTAGGAACACCTGTTGTTTTCAGCGGTAATATTGCTAGTGGAAGCATTGGTTCTTTTCATTTAGCTAGTGGCGTAGGTGGTGGTGGTGGTGGTGGGGCAATTGTATTGACTTCTGGTTCTGTTACATCTGGCTTAATTGGTAACGCTGCTATTGTCAGTGGAAGTGTTGGTAGTGGACAAATTGGAAGATTTCAAATAATTTATTTTAATCCTATATCAGATATAGCTAAAGGTTATTTCGCTGGTGGAACTGGGAATGTAAATGTCACAACAGCAGACAAAATAACATATTCAACTGATACAACTGCTGCTCAAACTACTGCAAATCTAAGTCAAGCAAGACAGGAACTTGCTGGAATTTCAGAAGGAACAACAAAAGGCTATTTTGCTGGAGGATTTAGCAGTAATTTTTTAACAACAGCAGACAAATTAACATTTTCAAATGACACAACTGCTGCTCAAACAACCGCTAATTTGAGCCAAGCAAGATTAGGTGTGGCAGGATGTTCTGGTAATTCAACAAAAGGTTATTTCGCTGGCGGATATGATGGTGGCAATCTTACAACCGCAGAAAAAACAACCTATTCAAATGATACAACTGCCGCTCAAACATCTGCTAATCTAAGTCAAGGAAGATATGTTTTAGCTGGGATTTCAGAAGGGTTTACAAAGGGTTATTTTGCTGGAGGAACTACTGATGGTAGCAACGGTTTATCAACAGCAGACAAATTAACATATTCAACAGATGCAACTGCTGCTCAAACAACTGCAAATTTAAGTCAAGCAAGATTAGGTTTAGCGGGATGTTCTGGCGATTCAACAAAAGGTTATTTCGCTGGTGGTGTTGGCGCTGATTATTTTGCAACGGCAAATAAATTAACATATTCAACAGATACAACTTCTGCTCAAACAACTGCAAATTTAAGTCAAGCAAGATTCGGTTTAGCGGGAATTTCAGATGGATCTATAAAAGGTTATTTTGCTGGTGGGGCAGCAATCGCAGGTTTTGTTGTAACAGCAGATAACTTAACATATTCAACAGATACAACTTCTGCCCAAACAACTGCAAATTTAAGTCAAGCAAGATATTGGTTGGCAGGAATTGGTCAAATATTTTCTAATATATTTGGCAACAATTCAATTAATTCTGGTAATATAGCATCTGGTCAAATTGGACAATTTCATTTTTCTTCTGGAGTTATACGAACTGCAACGAATATCGTAAACAGTGGAAGTTTTGGTAATTCTTCCGTTAATTCAGGAAACATTGCTTCAGGAATTATATCCCGATTTCATCTTTCTGATTCTTCTGTTTATGCTGATGCAGTAAGAAGCGGAAATGTTTCAACATTCAAGTTCTCCAACAATGCAGTTTTCAGTGGAAATATTAGCATTAGTGCCATTTCAACTACAAGTCTAGCTTCAGGTGGATTTCAAAGTGGTGCATTTGGTAATAATGCAATATCTAGTGGTGACATTCTCAGCGGTAGAATCGTTCTTTCTCATATTGGTAGTGGCGAAATAAATTCTAGTCATATTGTTAGTGGCGCTCTTTTTAATTATCACATTGGATCTGTTGGAGCATATAATTTTTCAGATAATTCAATTTTTAGTGGAAATATAGCTTCTGGAACAATAACAACATTTCAATTTGAAAATGGAGCAATTTTAAATGGAAATATTGCTAGTGGTGTAATTGGTAATACACATTTTGGTAATGCATCAGTAACAAGTGGTGCTATTCCAAGTGGAACAGTTATGTTTAACATGGTTGGAGCATTGGCAGCAGCTCCTTACAACTTTGCAGATGTTGCCTTGTCTTCAGGAAATTTTGCTCTTCAATCTGTAACAGGAGAAAATCTTGCAGATGGAGTTTGGCAACAACCAACTACATCTTATGTCTCAGGCGGTATTACCGCTTTCATGTTCAATAACAACTCAATTGTTAGTGGCAGTCTTGGAACTCTTGATATTGCTGTAGTTAACTTCAGAGCAGGTTGTTTTGCTGGTGGATATACTGGCGTACCAGTAGCAACAGCAGATAAATTAACTTCTTCAAATGATACTACGATTGCTCAAGCAAGTGCAAATTTAAGTCAAGCAAGATATGGTGTAGCAGGTGTTTCAGAAGGAACAACAAAAGGTTATTTTGCTGGTGGTTTTACTGGTGGCACCTTTTTCTCAACAGCAGATAAATTGACATATTCAACTGATTCTACTGCTGCTCAAACAAGTGCAAATCTAAGCCAAGCAAGATATTTTTCAGCAGGATGTTCTGGAGAAGGCACGAAAGGTTATTTTGTTGCAGGAAATAATGGAACATACCTAGCAACAGGAGATAAGTTGACATATTCAACAGATACAACTGTTGCTCAAACTACAATTTTTTTAACTCAACCAAGATATGCATTAGCAGGAATTTCAGAAGGAACAACAAAAGGTTATTTTGCTGGTGGTTTTACTGGTGGTTCTGTCACAACAGCAGATAAATTAACATATGCAACTGATTCTACTACTTCTCAAACAAGCGCAAATCTAAGCCAATCAAGATATGGTTTAGCAGGATGTTCTGGAGAAGGAACAAAAGGTTATTTTGCTGGTGGCAATAGCAACGGTACGCTCGTTATAACAGCAGACAAATTAACATATTCTACAGATACTACAATTGCTCAAACAACAGCAAATCTAAGTCAAGAAAGATTCGATGTAGCTAGTTTTTCCAATGGTACAATAAAAGGCTATTTTGCTGGCGGATTTGATGGATCATATCTTACAACAGCAGATTTGCTGACATATTCTACGGATACTACAATTGCTAAAACTACTGCAAATCTCAGTCAAGGAAGACAAGCATTAGCTGGAATTATGGGCGGAGATGCGCCTTACAATGATCCAAGAAATGGACCTATTGTCATTTCAGGCAAACTAACAACAACAGATGCAAATGAAATAAGAAGTACAAATTTTGCATCAGGTTCAATATTGAGTGGAAACATAACATCAGGTCAAATTGGAACATCTCATTTCTCAAATAATGCAATCAGAAGCGGAAACATTGCTTCTGGACAAGTTTCTATTTCTGTTCATCTTGCAAACGCAACAATACTTTCAGGAAATATTGGAAGCGGTGTAATCAGATTCCCAACATTCTTTGGTGATACTACACGTTATGTAAATATCGGAAGCGGACAAATAGGAAATGTGCATATTGGAGAAAAAATATTATCAAATCCAGTAAAACAAGGTTATTTTGCTGGAGGAGATACTAGTGGTGGCGCTGCTGTCGCAACGGCAGATAAAATATTGTATTCGACAGACACAACTGCTGCTCAAGCAAGTGCAAATTTAAGCCAAGCAAGATATGGTGTAGCAGGATGTTCTGGAGAAGGGACAAAAGGTTATTTTGCAGGAGGATTTACTTCAGTCGAAGTTACAACAACAGATAAAATTACATATTCAAATGATATAACATCTTCACAAGCAAGCGCCAATCTAAGCCTAGCAAGATTCTACTTAGCTAGTATTTCTGATGGATCAACAAAAGGTTATTTTGCTGGTGGAAGATTTACTGGATTCCAATATGTTGCAACAGCAGATAAATTAACATATTCAAATGATACAACTGCTGCTCAAACAACAGCAGACCTAAGTCAAGCAAGAGCCAGTTTAGCTGGTGTTTCAGGAACTTCAACTAAAGGATATTTTGCTGGCGGAGATACTGGAGGCATATCTTACGTTTCAACAGCAAATAAATTAATATATTCCACAGATACAACTACTGCCCAAGGAAGCGCAAACCTAAGTCAAGCAAGATATGGTGTAGCTGGTTGTTCTGGCGATTCAACAAAAGGTTATTTTGCTGGTGGAATTAGTGGTGGTGTCTACCGGCAAACAGCAGATTTATTAACATATTCAACTGATACAACTGCTGCTCAAACAAGTGCTAATTTAAGTCAAGCAAGAAGTGCTTTGGCTGGAGTTTCAGAAGGATCAACAAAAGGTTATTTTGCTGGTGGAAATAATGCATCATATCTTACAACAGCAGATAAAACAACATATTCAACTGACACAACTGCTGCTCAAACAACAGCAAATCTTAGTCAAGCAAGACAAGGATTGGCTGGAGTTGATGGTGGAACATCCTATACAATAACTTATTCTCAATTCATGACTAGTAGCCAAATTTCATCTGGAACAATTTTAATAAGCGGAAGTATTGCAAGTGGACAGAATGCAGCCTTCCCATATAATCTCGCAGAGACAGCACAAATAAACACAAATCAACCAATGTTTGATTATTTTGTTTTCCAAGAACAATGTTCAGGTATCAAAGCAGTATGCATTACTTCTGGAAGCAGAATATCAAGGGCACAAAGAGCCAGCGGTCTAAGACTACCAGCAATTGGCGTAACAAGCGGAACTGTTAACAGCGGAAGCATAGGAATAGTTTATTATTTAGGAGGAGTTGGAAGAACTGGCACATTTGCAGTAAACTCTGGTCTAAATAATGGAATTTCTGGATTCCAAGGACTACCATTATATGTTGGATCAGGTGGTAATATCGTTAATCAAAGCGGAATGCTTGGAACATCTTCTGGTGCTGCATTCCTATCAGGTGACATGCAGCAACAAATCGGCATAGCCATAAGCGGAGGCATATTCGTTATGCCAAGTCCAAGAATCACCAGAAGTGGATTCCGAGGCACACTACCTTACGACATCTAAAACTTATCAAAAAATACATTGAAACTTACACTGATTCTGTCATCAGAAGAATTATTCGTTTGCACACTATGCTCTAACCAACTCGGAAATAAATAGACAGAACCAGCAACAGCAGGATAAATCAATACATTTGAATTAACTAAATTAAGTTCATTATAATTTGGATCAATCATTTCCTTGGCAATCAACGGACTATGAAAAACTATATTCCCACAATTCTCAGGTGTCTGTAAATAATATACACCCGACAAGAAACTCCTCGGATGTATATGCCTAACATTATACGATCCCTTAGCGTTAACATTTACCCAAGAATTAAAAATACGAAGCTCTTCAACAATATTCAAAGAATTTTTAATCTTACCAATAACTTCTTCCAAATCTTTTTTCAAAAGCTCACAAATCTTAGTATCTAAAAAATTATCAACACTCTGCCAACCACCATTCATGTTCGTCTTCTGCACTCCAGAAGAATATGCTTGCTTATACCTCGTATACTCTATTAATGTATCTCTATAGATATCATTAATTTTACAACTATAAATGGTGGTTGGAAATACTAACTCACACTTAATTTCATTCATAATACTTTCCACTAGTCACATCCAAATGACGACACTTGATATCACCATCGACCAACAACTTGAATCCCTTGTCCCGAAGCTTCTGCGACAAGAAACTATCTTGCGTCAAATGAGCAGTTGTTACAGTCCAAGGATACTCGGTCTGTAAAAAACATTCCATAGGGAAAAGAGTAAATCCTTGAGCAATCGTGTAAACTTCATATACACCAACATCTTTGTTACTTAACGTCAGGGCTTGTCTCTTTCCCCCGACGATTTGTATATGAACACCTTCTCTGTTTTCTTGCTTTTTCACATAATATCCGCCCAAAACTACCTTGGGATCACCAATTTCCCTGTATCTTTGCAATAACTTAAAGAATCCATCATCTGGAGGGAAAGTATCATCTTCTACAGTAAGAAG
>Ga0114970_10003561_pt1 | contig 11408 bp, 8 predicted proteins | sample M_140205_XF_Meta_FD_87030 | JGI IMG/M metagenome (GOLD analysis project Ga0114970, IMG submission 87030) | Freshwater microbial communities from Lake Montjoie, Canada to study carbon cycling - M_140205_XF_MetaG | ecosystem: Environmental > Aquatic > Freshwater > Lake | place: Lake Montjoie... | reverse complement strand
GGACCATTGTAATTATCTGACTCCCAAGCAGTTCATTGCCGTCTACAACAAGATAATGTTAAAAAGCAAATACAACTTTCTCGTAATCAATTATCAGAAGCCTTATGCTGAACGCATTACTGAGCAGTTTAATATTCCTATAGAACTTCCTGGGCAGGAGGAAGTAGACGCAGTCATCATCTGAAAAAAAATTTGAAAGCCCCGGCGGCGGGAGTGCAGGCAGTAGCGAAAGAGTAATATGGAATCTCTTCATGAAATTGAGGATGCGGCACTGAAATCATACATGGCTAGGAGTAATCTTGTTAGATACAAGGCACGAGCAGAACATTTTGGAGACCTCATGACATCAGTAATAATGATTTCTAAAACTAAATATAAGTTCATAAAGCCAAATGTTGTAGGTCATCTAACTGGAGATTGTTTCTTTGATTTCTATAGTGATGCGACATTAGAACAACTCAAGGAATTGTGGAAGACTGGGTCGGATCTACATGTAATCTATCAGACAATTAAGCCTTTTGAGGAATTCACTGGAAAAAGGGAACGATAAATAGATGTTTGCAGTTGGAGTTGTAGTTGCCTTCTTAATGGACATTGCTTTCAAGCAGTATAGAATATATAAACTTAGTTCTAATTAGAAATGCCTAAACAACGCAAGGGAGCCTTTCATCTGGGTATGGAGAAAATAATGAATGACCCCAACTCATCTTTTTTAACGAACCCCCAAGTATTCTCCGCCATCAAGCAGTCATCTGGTATGTCTTATACAGAAATGCTCCGGCATATTGGCAAGGGAGGTCGGAAGGTAAAACCGCCGACAGACGCAGAACGCAGCAAACAGCGGGTTGAAAAGTTAGAGTCAGATTCAGAAGAATAAAAATAATACCCGTATAATGTATAAATGTCTCTGTTAGTTCCGAATAACAATCTCCATCCGATGGAGGAAGTTTTACCGGCGGCTTTGGCTGTAAAGAACCTGAGCCGCGCGTCTGTACTGACGCAGCGGAGACGCGTCCGCGTTGCGCCGCAGACGGGAGTCAACTACGGCCCGACCCCGCCGACTTCCAGCAACAACGCCGCCCAGCAGCAAATCCAGTTCCTTGTATCTGATCAAGGCGGTCTGCTAGACCCCAGCTCAGTCTGCGTTGTATACAACATCCAGACAACTGGCACGGGTAACGAAGTCCCTGATGACGGCCATCCTTTCGTTCGTGCGCAGATTACGCTCAACGGCCAAGTTTTGGATGATATCCAGCAAGCCGCGAAATGCACGAATGCGGAAGTCAAGTTGGGCGCTTCCCAGACTTGGTACAAGACGAGCGGTTCTTTCTGCGGCTTTGAACTCCTCAACGGCGAACTCGGCGTAGGAGTTCTTGATTCAGCGGCTTTTGTTGCCAACTCTATGGCCGGCTATAATCCTGCGTATGGAGATGTTTCCAACAACACTGTCCACATCTGTAACAGAGTCTCCAACGCCGCCCCGACTTTCACGCCCACTGGCTCAAGCAACACGGGAGCGACGAGCGTCGGCGTTGTCAATGTCCTCGGCGGGGAGCAGCGTGTTCTTCCTCTGGGTCTCTTGTCTGGCGTTGGCCGTATGCGTAACTACCTTCCGCTCGGCGTTCTCGGACAGCTCAGTTTAACGCTTTTGACGGGCAGCAACTCAGAAATCTGCTTCCAGAACTCAGCCTCTACGGATGCCTACTACTCCCTGCGTGGAGTCTATCTTGAGTACGACGTCGTAATTCCGGCAACTCCCTACGCTGACATTTTGGCAAAGATGGCGACGGATGCTGGGGAGGGAGGACTCATTCTGCCCTACGAGTCAACCATCATGGCTTCTTCAGGCACAATCCCGTCATCTGCTACTCTTTCTGAAACGTCCGTGATTGTCAGCAGAGCCACAAATAATTTGGTCAGATCATTCTTCATCATGCAGCCTCAGTCCCTGCTCCAGTCCTACAACTTCCCGGCCCAGTCTTGCTTCGGCTTCGGCCAGACGCAGAAGGTCCAGTGGCGTATTGCCAGCCAGTTCTTCCCGAGCATCCCGGCCGAGGGCGAAGGCTCAATGTGGGCGATGTCACAGGAGGCCTACGGAGCAGCCGGAACTTCAGAGAATGGATCTTGTATCAACCGCGAAATGTGGCATCAGGACACAAGCAAGGCCGCCGCTGCCGTCGTCCCTACTCCCTACTACGGCAACCGTAAGTTCAACTTTTCGGACTCATTCATCCCCGCATACTCGTTCCGTAATGTGAAGGGCATAGCGGACCAGGTTGACTTGGACGGCGTATCACTCAGCCAGGCCAGTGGAGCTCAGCTCGTTTTTGCTATCACTTGCGCTCCTGGCGTGACGATGACTCCCACGCTCGGCGTTGTGGCGACGCGCATGATTTCAGCCCGTGCTGGAGCAATCACGATTGTAGGAGCCTAAGCGTAATTAAAACCTATTTATAAATAGAAATGGATACTCAATTACCTCCAAATGTTCCAGAATCTGAGCCTCTAGCAGAAACTCAGACTGAGGAAATACCTTTACTTCCTGCTTCGCCCCCTCCTGAGGAGGAACGGGAGCCAATCAAAACTGTAAATACTTTTTGGGAGCGTCTTGATGAAGTGTTATTAAATCTTGAAGGGACTAAGGACCTTGCTGCGCCTCCAGCAAGACCATTCTTAAATCAGCCAGACAGAGTCTTTATTTCTTCTCAAGATGACCAATCGCAAGTAATCAGTAGTTCTGATGTACAAGAACAAACCTTTAGCCAGTTCACTATTGAACTAACTAAGCCTCTACTAAATGTTAAATCAGTTCAACTTGTTTCCGCAACAATCCCGCAAGGAGGCTTATCAATTCCTGACGAAGAATGCGTATTTTGGTATTACAAAGGAACTAGGGCACAGATACTTGCAGGAACTTATTTTGCTTCAAGCAATTTACATTTTGTTAGAATTCTCCCATCTTACTACAAACCAGAATTAGTATATAACTATGTTGCCACTGGATATTCAGAATGGGTTAGTACAACGACATATGCGAATGGAGCTATTGTAACTCGTAATGGAAACCAGTATATCAGTATTCAATCAGCAAATTTAAATAAAGACCCACTAACTCAAACAACATATTGGACTTTACAATATAATGTAGAAATAGATGCTAGAACTACTTTTGCTTACAATCGTTCTTTTACAAATTATGATGATCTTGCATCTGTTCTAGCATTGTCTACAGCAGCGGACCCTTTCTATAATTATTCTACAAATCAAATTAAGGCATGGTCCGCAACAATTACATATTCTTTTAGGCAATTTGTGACATATTTAGGCAATCAATACTTTAGTCTTCAAAATAATAATTTAAACAAAAATCCAGTGACACAAAAAGCATTTTGGCAATTACTAGAAAATGATCAACTTATTCCTACATTTATTCCCAACGATATTCAATTGAACTATGATACTGTGACTGGTAAGTTTCTTCTGGTAGTTCCTGATGAAACAACCAGTTTCTACTGCGCGGCTGGATATAACGACACAAATGTTCAAAATCAATCCGTAATCTTACAATTATTAACTACTCAAGCAGATTTCTTAACTTTTATGCCTAACGGATACGGGCAGCCTTATACAATTGCTAGGACTCTAAACTTGCGTCTTGGATTTACATGGGACGGAAATAATTTAAATACAGATATTAATTCTATTGCTCAAAGTGCTACTTTTACAACCTTAAATAGGTTTCGTCCTTCTCCATTTACTGCTAATATCATACATGAAGTTTATGGAAGTATTGATACAATTACAATCTATACTGCAGATACAACGGCTAATATGGTTTTCTCCAATCGTATTCTAATTTTTGCCGACTTCGTTGGTCCATCTACAACTGGGTCTGGTTCTTACGAGAATCTCCTATGTTCCGTCGCAAATGCTGGAACGCTTGGAGTACTCAGTTATAATGCGGCATTTTATAATCCTCTAACAAAGATTGCCCCAGAAATATACACGATTCAAGTATATTTGCGCACAGATACTGGAGTCCCTTATCGGCTTCCAAATTCAGCAATTGTCGGAATAGAATTAGCATTACAATATTTTTAGCCGTATAGTCTAGAATGGCGAACCGTATCCTCCAGCCAGATTTAATTGAGGTCAATTCATTCAATGATCCCAATACTCCATTTCTAACAAATGGATTTACTAATGATTTACAGACAGCCGTGATTAATCCAAGGCGTTTGACTTTAATCAAGGCAACGATTCCTGTCTCTACAGTCCAACTTCCTGATTATGGCCTCATATTTTGGTACTACAGACTGGACTCTGCTACGCAAACTCCTACTACAAATAATTTAAAGACTGTTCGTCTGTTTCCGAGAAATTATGTTGCTCCTAGCGGTCTAGCATATACTCCAACTCTGAATCGTTTTTTCACTGGTCCGTCTGATCTAGTAGCTCAGTTGAATGTGGCTGCTGCTACTTCTGGAGATGATGGAACGCGTAATCCTTATTGGACTGCAGGAGATGTAGTTTTTACTTGGAATACGACGACCCAACAGATTACTTTTAGAGGAACAAATGCTAGTTATTATTACTGCCCGGTCGGCAGTTTAGACGCGAATATCGCAGCTGGTCTGGCTACCAATGGAATTACAATGGCAAACGCAGTTGGAGGCGGAACTACTAACCAGCCCCAAATTGCTGGAATCACTCTTAACACTCGTCTCGGTTACTGCTTAAGCGGACAAACGCTAAACAACCAAGGAACTCCCGGCAATCCAGCTTATGCCTGCTTGACGAATAGGCCCGTTATTGGAGGATCTAGCGCAACTACAAACGCTGTTCCGGTTGATAATTTCCCTAACTTAATTTACACTGGTAATATCTATTTGTATACGAGCATCGTCATGAACTCCGGCAGCGCTGGAAATAACGCGAACAATAAGAACCTTCTAGCAGTAATCCCTGCTTCTGATGTGCCGAACTTTGGATTTATCCAGTTCCAACCTAACAACAATTCAGTATACGCAACTAAACTGCCTGAGACAATTAATCGCATTGATATTCAACTGTTGGACGACGCAAATCAGCCGTATCTAATAGGGGATAACGCTTACATCTCAGTCTTGTTTGGAATTAACTATAACAAAGATTCGCCGTAAGTAGTAGGAATGGCAGATTGGTCAGCACAATATAGTTTTGGAGGTCCTAACTGGGCTGGGCAGCCTCCATTTGCTACAATAGGTCAATTCAATTCAAGCATAGGTTATACGAGTACTGTTTCAAATGTTCTTTCTACAACAATAAATTTCAATGTTTCAACTCTTGCTAAACAAATAAGCAGCATCGTTGCTGGAGGCACTACAAGTTTATGGTCTCAATATCCTGCGACACAAGATGTAAATATGGCTGGATTCAGTGTTCTAAATGCTAAGTTTCTTTCCACGATGGATTTACAAGTTTCTAGTATTAATGGCGCTGAAATTGTGGTAAATTCTTCAAATGTTGTAATTGAAAAAATTACAATGTCTAATGGAACTATAACCTCATCAAATTCATCTTCTTCAAACACGACTCTAAATAGAATTGTTAGTGGAGTAAATGCAGTTACCTCTGCTGTTACTAATGTAAATCAAGCAGTTGGGGGATTTTTATCAAATAATTTTGGAGTACTCCAACAAGCCTATTGGGGAGTTGCTCTAGCAGGACAAGTTGTAGATCTAGCAACTGGCACTGTTCAATTAGCAACTGGAATCCAAGGAATGGTAGATGCTCGTCAACAAAATACTCTAAGCGGAGATACAAATATTAATGCAGTGTTTGAGACAATTAATCATACGGCCCAACTTCAGTTCTCAACATTAATGTCTACAACTCTTACATTTTATAGAACCACAGACCAAGCAAATCCTAACGCAACTTTTGGCCGCGAAATTATTATCTCTAGTTATATTTCAGCAGGAACTAAATGTCTGCGTTCTATTGGAGACCCACTCAATGTTCCAATAGCTTCTACGCAACTTTTATCAACTACTAATTTTGTACAAGCATTTGGACAATGGACTCCGATTCTAGCAAATGATAATAATCTAAATGCTAATACTGCTAGTATCTCATCGTTAACAGTCTCAAGTTTATATGGTAATTGGTTTTCAACAGGAACTGCTTTTATCTCCAGCATAAATGGAACTAATATAACTACAATATTAAATCCAACTATTTTGCCTTCTCTGTCTACTACTTCAATCTCAACAGGTCAAATTAATGTTTCCAGCATCTATGCTAATTATATTTCTAGCGGGACTTTATTAACTTCTAGCATAAATGTAAATTACATATCTTCAGCAAATATATCAGTTTCTAGCATCAATGCAAATTATATTTCTAGTGCGACTACTCTGACTTCCAGCATATTCACTAACTATTTATCTTCAGCAAATATATCAGTTTCTAGCATCAATGCTACTTCGTGGAGCACAGCGCAAGCATCTGTAAGCAGTTTAACAACTAACGCACTAAGCACAGCAACAGCAATCATTAGTTCCATAAACGGCGTGAATCTTTATGATTTGCTAAATAAGACTCCTTCAAATTTATCAACAAATTCGCTTTCTACTAGCTTCTTGCGTGTGTCTACCGCTCAGATTCAGACTGCTTATATTTCCTCTTTGTTTGCTTCAACGGTTACAATCTGTAATTTGATAGATAATTATTATTCAACTACAACGGGAACATTTGATGTCATCAATGTTTCTTCTCTTTATGGAGGAACTCTAGCAGGAGATTTTATTGATGTAAGCGGAGCAAGAATTAGTTTTAAAAATTGTAATTCTGATGCTTCAGATCCAGCAGGAGTACAGATTTATACAAGCAATGACAACTATTATGTCACGCCTACAATACCTACAGCAACTAGTTTTAGTTCATATACTGCTATGACTTCTTGGGAAAATCAAGCAAGTAATTTTATCACAAATCCAAGTTATTTTCCTAGTTTGCCATCTGGTTCTGTAAATATTACTTTGAACGGAGGCAATTACTTTATAGGCACAGTTGCCACAGAAACTAGTGGAAGAAATTTCTACACTAATAATTCAGGCTTTTATCAATTAGTTACTATAAGAGCAGGACAATTGTATGTTAATTTGCCAAATGGTTCTTATTCATTTTGGACTTCTAACTCAGCAGGATTCGTTGTTTTCTTTCAAGATGTAGTTGGAAATCAGCAGGGAGATCCAGCATACATAGAGGCTAATGAATATGCTACAGTTAATTATTTCAACATAGGTTCTCCTAATTTTTCTTATACGATGACAAACAATATTCCAGCTATAGCATATACTTCTACAAACACAACAAGCATAACAAATCTTGTCATGGATAATTTTGATACAATCCTAACCACAAGTAATACTTATGGAGCAAGTGGCATAACATACGGATTCGCTGGAAATCTAGCATTGAACTATTCAACAATTGCTTTTGGTCCTTCAACAGTAAGAGGCGCTACTTATCCTTATACATTTTCAGGAACGGTTCAAGCGCCCGAGGTTTCTAGCATGAATATTAATGTCTCCAGCCTAAACGGTTATGCGTTTTCGGATGTCTTTAATCCTGGTTTTATCTATTCAACCTTCAGCAATATCTATTTGACTCCAGCAAACGGTTTTGCTCTTAATATGTCCACAGGGACAATTGGGACATCTTTTAATACTATTTCCAGCGTGTCCGCAAATATTCTGAAAGCATCTATGACTTTTACAACAACAGACCAAGCCTTTATTCCTTTCACGCCTCCTCAAATGAATATTGGACCTAGCAACATTGACATTTGGGCTTCTACAATTGTAAGCATTACTCAACCGCAAGTTGGAACTATTAGCAATGTTATCAGTCTAGATATATTAGGAGGGCGCACAGGTCAAGTTGATGTTTGTAATACAAGCGGATGTAATGCTTTTATTAAAGGCGGCATTCTTGGATTTTTGCCAAATAATTCTTGGAGACGCTTCACATACAACGGCAGTTTTTGGACTCAGAATTTTAGTCCGACTCCTCAAAATGCTACTTATGATACCACACTGAATATTTATCAGAAATATGATGGGGCTTATATTAACACAGGAGATTATCTCTATCTCAGCACTGGAGGCGTACAAGTGGACGGAGATTTTTACGCTGATAATATGTATCCTAAAAATCTACAAGTAACAGGACCAGCACAATTCAATAGTATTTCTACAAATACTATAGACGCTACAACAATAACTGCTGCGAACATCTACGGGCCAATTACTTCGGACACTATCAATGTTTCTAACATTAACTATTCAACTATATTTGGCAGACCTGGAGAAGGACAGACTGGAATCTCCCAGCTTCTTAATTATGGAAGCATAGGCACTCGTTTAAATTACACTGACCCGAACACAAATCATTTCAATGCGTTTCCGTGGGTTTCGTCTTTGAATACTACAACTGTAGCACAAGGCCAAATAAGTTATCCAACTTATCCCGGAGATAAATTTACTCTTGTGCCTTCTCATACCGGTTCAAATACATACTATTTAAATAACAATGGAACTGTGACAACCCCGTCTAATAATCCACAAAATACATGGGTTTCTTCAATCATGAATTGCTATTTTCAGACATATCCTAATCCATCTGATTTAATTAGAAATCCCGGAACAAGAGGAGAAGTAATTCTTGTAGGATGTAATTCAGCCTCTTCTGCTTATTTTTTCCAATTTAATGGAACATCAGCAGTTCAAGCATTTATGACTCTTGGCTCTATTCACAAATGGACTTGTACGGATGGAACTAACTGGACTTGTAACACTTCAGCGTCTCTTTACCCTACAACAACCTATACGGATACAATGAGTTTAGTTCAAAAGCCGGGCGGAGTACTATCACTGAATGCGCAGTATATTGCGTTTTCTGATTTGACGGTTGTTACATATAGCCAAAGAACAGAAGGAACTTTAAATTCTGATGGTTCAGGCACAATTGCCATAGCAACAGTAAGTAATATTCAAGTCAATTATGCTGGTAAGACTTTTAGTGTTAATGATTATGTCTGCACGATTTCTATAAATCACTATGGAGCAAGTCAAGCATCCTTGGCGACAAACGAGGTTGCTGTTGCTGCTTATGACAATGGAGGGATATGGAACTATAAATTGAGACTAACAACTGCCACTATTACTGGAGTAAACAAAAAATGCTTTTGGTCGGTTCAAGTAACTTTAACGCCTAGACCTCTAGCAACTGGAACACATACACAAGCAAATTTTGATGAAATGCCTAGCACTGGATACGCTTTCTATCCAGAAATTGGTATTTCTAGCATATTAGCTTCAACTCTTACATTGAGTGCGTCTGAAAATATGTCTCTAGTGGCTGGTCTTCCTGCTCCAACCTATATTTCATCAGGATCTATTACAATTGGAGGAACAAATACTATTGCTGTTCTTGGTAATATTGTTTCTGTTGGCGGATTTACAGATGTGAATTTAGAGGCGCTAACAGGCAATGTTAATGTCTCAGCGGCTTCTACTATCAATTTTGGAGCAGGAAATCTGGTAGATGTGAATGATATTTGTTTTACAACAAACGCCCCCAACTCTTGGACTCCTGGGTCTGTACATACACTCTTCGGAGATGTGCCTGCAGGAGGTAAATATTTACAATGGTCTTATGATAATAATCCTGGCACACTCATCACTGATAATGATAGCATAAATATTTCTACTAATAATATCAATCTAACCGCTGCTGGTTTGATTTATACTGGCGCTTCTAAAATATGGGGTTCTAATGTTGGTAATTCGTTAGGAAATTATCAGCCTCTTCGTTTCTATTACGAGCCTCCAACAGCAGCAGGACAATCAGCAGAAATTAATGTTACGGCGCATCCAGCAGATGCTGGCGTTGTTTTTAGTTTGAGGTATGGAGTTGATCTAGCAGCAGGATATGGTTATTTGCTTTGCGAATGGCCCGGCTACATCGTAGTACCTATGAAAATTTATGGACAGGATATTGCCCTAGAAGGAGGGGAGACAGTTCATATTAATACAGCAAATGGTATCTATAATAATACATCTGGTAGTTTCAATGTAAGTTCTCAAACTACAAGCATAGAAGCAAGTCAAGATATTACGCTTACAGTAAATTCATCAAATACAGGAGTAATCATCACAGATACATTTACTGGAGGAACTGGAAAATTGACAGTTGATAGTTCTAATAATCTATACTGGAATGGAGTTCAATTAAATTAAAATATAAATATAAATAAATGTCCTTGATTACGCAAAATATGTTAGGCGTTAATAATTCTGTGGCTTTACCACAAATAGTCACTGTCAATGGTCTAGCAGTAAATCCCGTTGCTCAAGTATCAACTGCTACTAGAGCAATCATTTCATGGGATACTCAAAATAGTTTTTCAAATTATTACAGTATTCCGGTCACTGCTGGAACTTATCTATGCGGAGCAACGGTTTATGTTGTTGCAAATGGAACTGCTTGGGGATCAAACGATGGTTGCCGTTTCCGAGTCATTGATTCAAATGGAGATGCTTCTACAGGTAATACTTTGTATCCGGAAGTTGATTTCCGTCCTTATTATATGACTGTAGATGGAACTGGTAATGCTCAAGCAACTGTGAATAACAATATGGCTGGGATTTTCGTGACTTCTAGCAATGTCAATCTATGTTGGCAAGGAGCCATTTCAAATGCTGGAGGAGTACCGACTACGCATAAGCTCGTTATAGAATGCCCGTGGTGGCAGAAGATTGCGTAGGCTTCTTTGGAGACATAAAAAAATTAATTATGGCATATTCTATGTCGTTAGTTATTTTTTAAAGGGGTACAGTCGCCTTAGCGGCCTTCTTGGCAGCCAAAGAAGCCTTTACTTTTGCTGAGTGTTCTGCTTTCTGTTCCGCTGTCCAAGTCCTCTTACGAGGTAGGAACTTCTTACATGCAGCACAAGACTGGAATAGAGGACAAGGGCATACAGATGCGTCTCTAGCAGGTTTGATTGTTACTTCTTTTATTTCTTCAAGCTTCTGATCAGGAGCAGGGAGTAATTGCGCAACAGCATCATCAAGAGTCTCCCACACAAATTCAAGCATGTCCTCATTCAATGAATTTGATTCCGTCTGCTTGTTCAACATTCCAACAATTCTCCTAGCAGCGCAAAGTTTCTCAGCAATTACTTGATTGGACGACATTGCCTTTACTTCCAGCAGAGAATATCCTTCAAATTTATTTGATGCTTGATTAAAAAAGCCCCTATGACTCTATAGCATAGGAGAATATTATATACTTAGTCTTCTTACTACATAAACTATATCTTAATATTTTGGGTATTTGGGTAATTGATTTTGAACAATTTG
>Ga0114970_10003559_pt1 | contig 11410 bp, 9 predicted proteins | sample M_140205_XF_Meta_FD_87030 | JGI IMG/M metagenome (GOLD analysis project Ga0114970, IMG submission 87030) | Freshwater microbial communities from Lake Montjoie, Canada to study carbon cycling - M_140205_XF_MetaG | ecosystem: Environmental > Aquatic > Freshwater > Lake | place: Lake Montjoie... | reverse complement strand
GAAATGAAAGGCACCATTTTTATTGGCGACAAACTTGTAACCGAAGCGGTATTAGTCGCTCAGATCGTTAAAAGAAATAAAGAACAGTTATGATCAGTCCTCTCGCTTCCATAAGCAAGGATTCTATAATAGGTAACAACGTAAGGATTGATCCTTTCGCTGTTATTTATGAAGATGTTCGCATTGGCGATGGCACTCACATTATGTCTAATGCGGTTATCATGCCTGGCACTAGCATTGGTAAAGAATGTATTGTTTTTCCGGGCGCGGTTATTGGCGCCATACCTCAAGACCTAAAATTTTTGGGAGAAAAAACCACAGTTGAAATTGGTGATCATACTACCATCCGTGAATGCGTTACTATTAACAGAGGCACGCAAGCAAAATGGAAAACTACAATAGGACATCATTGTCTTTTGATGGCTTACTCGCATGTGGCTCATGATTGCATTCTTGGTGATCATGTTATTCTTGCTAATGCCGTTCAACTGGCAGGACATGTTGAAGTTGGAGATTATGCAATTCTAGGAGGATTATCTGCCGCACCGCAATTTGCAAGAATTGGGCAACATACCTATGTAGGCGGTCATACAAAGATTACAAAAGATGTTCCTCCTTTTATTAAAGCCGGCAGAGATCCATTAAGCTTTGTAGGTGTTAATTCTGTAGGACTTAAGCGAAGAGGTTTTAGTACAGATGCTATTAATCTGATACTAGATATCTACCGAACAATTTATAATAAGAATCTTAATATTTCTCAGGCACTGATAATGATTGAAGATGAATTGCCTGCAATACCCGAACGTGATATCATTACTGACTTTATCAAAGAAAGTACAAGGGGTATTATCAAAAATCACGACGAGGATAATACAGAAGAAGAATAATTATTCATGCAGATAGCATTGCAAAATGCGGGGAAACGGTTTAACCGGGATTGGATTTTCCGGCATATGGATATAATTTTTATTCCAGGTCAATCCTATGCCATCACCGGACCTAATGGTGCAGGAAAATCTACTCTATTGCAACTAATTGGAGGATCACTTCAACCTTCCGAAGGCAAGGTATCTTTTATTGAAGAAAATAATAATGCAATTGATGCGGCAATGGCTTATACTAAAATAGCTATAGCAGCTCCTTACATGGAACTTATTGAAGAAATGACAGCGAAAGAGCAGTTAGAATTTCACATCCATTTTAAAAAACTTACTCACCACACTAAAGAGATTCTTTCTGAGGTAGGACTGTATCATGCAGCTGAGAAACAGATAAGATACTTTAGTAGCGGTATGAAACAACGCCTTAAACTTGCATTAGCCTTTTTTAGCAACGAGCCTGTAATACTCCTCGACGAACCTCTTACAAATCTTGACAAGGCAGGCATTGATCTATATCATCATTTTATAGAAAAAAACTCCAACAAAACAATCATCATTAGCAGCAATGATGCCCAGGAGTATTCCTTTTGTAATCATATTCTAAACATCAACTCATTCAAGAACTGAAACTTTCTACCTCCTGACATAATAAAAGGTTGCTCTTCTAAGAACTACCTTTTTATTTGGACATAAATATTGAACAACTTAGCTATCGTCTACTAGCTATAAGAAGATTTAAATCAGTGAATTTCAATTCAAAACGTTCGCTCAGATAAAAATTTGTAAGACTTCCTTTAAAAAGATAAATACCACTTCGGATATTGGCTTTATGCCAAACTACATTATCAATTCCTCCCTCTTCGCCTATTTCTATAAGAATGGGCATCAATACATTACTAATTGCCTGAGAGGCGGTTCGGGCATATCCGCTAGGAATATTGGGAACACAATAATGTATTACATCGTATTTTTTAAAAATAGGTTCATTATGGGTAGTAGCCATACTCGTTTCGAAACAACCTCCCCTGTCTATACTAACATCAAGTATTACACTACCTGGGCGCATGGCACTAACCATTTCTTCACTCACTACCACAGGACTTCTTCCGCCTGAACCACTCAAGGCTCCTACCGCCACATCACATGTTTTTAATTGCTTGGCTAGTATTTTAGGTTCAATAACGGAGGTCCATAAACGAACTCCAATATTATTCTGAAGCCTCTTCAGGAGATAAATATTATTATCAAATACTTTTACATTGGCTCCCATAGCCAAAGCAGTTCTTGCTGCATATTCCCCTACAATTCCTGCACCAATAATAATAACCTTGGTAGGCGGAATACCACTGATGCCTCCTACGAGCACTCCCTTACCATTATTTGCATTACTAAGATAACGTCCTGCAATTAGCATAACAGCGCTGCCGGCTATCTCACTCATGCTTCGCACAATAGGATTGTGTCCGCTATCGTCTTTAAGATTTTCAAAACTTAACCCTGTAATCTTTTTCTCCATCATTTTCTGAAGGGTAGCCTTTTTCATCCCTGCAATATGTATTGGAGAAATAATGGTCTGACCGGGCTTCATTAATTCACAATCAGATTCACTTACAGGAGCACTTTTTACCAGAATATCGCACTCAAAAATTCGTTTATGATCTCCTACAATTTGGGCTCCTCCTTCACTATAATCCTGATCACTATAATTGGCTCCTGCACCCGCAGCAGTTTCCATAATTACTGAATGCCCGTTGGCAACAAGCACCCCTACTCCTTCTGGAGAAAGTGCAATACGATTCTCATTAAAGGATGTTTCCCTAGGGATTCCTATGTTAAGAGATGCAGTTTTGGGTTTTACATCCAGCGTTTCTTCAAGCGTTTCGTAACTGAATGAGGGAGAAACAAATGGTTTTGATGTTGCCATAAAAAAAATGCCTATGAAGGCAATACAAATTACAAATTTATTTTCAGCTTTCGTAAATTATCAGACAGTGAAGTAATGAAAACATGAATGGCATCTTCAGGCAGCAGACTTAGCACCCTTTCGGGCCATTCAATAAAACAGTATTCTCCAGAATCAATGCAATCCTGAACTCCTGCAGCCGCAGCTTCTATATCGCCCGACAAGCGGTATAAATCAATGTGAAAAATAGGATGGCCCTCACTTGTCTGATATTGATTAATGATTGAAAAAGTTGGACTTGACACCGTATCGCCGCATTGAAAAAGAGCACAAATAGCCTTAACCAAGGTTGTTTTACCTGCTCCCATATCTCCATGCAGCGCCACTACTCTCCCAGAACCAGCAATATCTATCACTGCCCTGGCAGGCTGGTCAATATTCTCAATTGTGTATTGCAACTCCATAATGCAAATATATCGGCAAAGCCTAAAAAAAATAGATACTGATGAATCTCATTAATATTATTCCTTTTTTGGTAATATTTTAAAGGAAGTATGGGATAATTTTACATTATGGAAAAAACCTCATGGAAAGTTGGAGGCATGACCTGTGGCAATTGCGCGCTTACTATATCCAAATTTCTTGAAAAAAAGGGGTTTCAGGATGTACATATTAACGTACTTAATGGAGAACTAAATTTTGACGCCCCCGATACTCCCTCATTACTTGTAGCAAAAAAAGGCATTCAAGATCTCGGCTACAAAATAATAGAACCGCATCAAGATCACCATCATCATGAGGAAGGTGGCTCAGGCTTATTTAGCAATGATAAAAAGAGATTCTTTTTTACACTACCCTTTACAGCCATACTGATGATGCATATGCTAAGCGGCCGGCTACATATTCACTGGCTTACCCATCCCTATGTTCAATTGTCATTATGCCTCCCTGTTTTTGTAACAGGACTTTGGTTTTTTGGAAGAAGTGCTTATAAAAGTGTGCTTAATGGAATGCCAAACATGAATACACTTATTACAATTGGATCACTGGCCTCATTTATATATAGTGTTTTTGGTATGATGATGAATCTAGGGAGCGATTACCTGTTTTTTGAAACTACTGCAGCCATCATATGTTTAGTATTCTTAGGAAATTACCTAGAAGAAATTTCTGTTAACTCCACCCAAAAAGCACTTCGAAAACTTGCCACTTCACAAAAAGTGCTGGCCAACCTCATTGCTTTTGATGACCAACAGCAAGAACAAATTTTTCAAATAGATAACTCTCAATTGAAATCGGGCGATCTGGTACTAATAAAAAATGGAGAAAAAATTCCGGCCGATTGTAAAATATTATGGGGTGAAGGCAGTGTAAATGAATCTATTATTACTGGAGAAAGTATTCCTGTATTTAAAAAACAAAAAGACCTGCTTATCGGTGGAAGTATTTTAGAGCAAGGGACATTGAAAGCACAAGTAACTGCCGCTAGCGATAAAACTATCCTTGCAGGCATTTTGCATATGGTCAATATAGCACAATCAGAAAAACCGCCTGTGCAGAAAATGGCAGACAAGATTAGTGCAATTTTTGTACCAGTAGTTATCTGCCTCGCATTAATTACTTTCTTACTTAATTTTTATCTGCTGCATCAAGATAGTAGCCACGCACTCATGCGCACCATTGCTGTTTTAGTGATTGCCTGCCCCTGTGCCATGGGCATTGCCACCCCTGCAGGGATAGCCGTAGGTATAGGACGTGCTGCACGATCGGGCATACTTTTTAGAAAACCTTCAGCGTTGGAATCATTTAAAAAAATAGAACAGGTAGTATTTGATAAAACTGGAACGCTTACTACGGGTAAATTTATCATTGCTTCCTACCATACTTCTATTGATGACAAAGAATTTAAACAGATTGTTTTTTCAATCGAAAAGTATTCATCACACCCAATGGCAAAAGCCATTTGTAAAGAATGGATAACGAAAGAGCCCTTTAAATGGAGAAAAATTGAAGAATTAAAAGGATTAGGAATAAGCGCTGAAGATGAACAAGGAAATGTTTACGAAGCAGGTTCGTTACATATGCTCCCTCAACAAGTAGAAATTAGTACCCATAATATTTATATAGTAAAAAATAAAATGCTGCTCGGCTGGATTGACCTGAAAGATGAAATAAGGCCTGAAGCAAAAGAAGTAATTAACTGGCTGCATAAACAAAAAATAAAAACTATATTACTTAGTGGAGATAGAAAAGAAAATTGTATCCCCGTAGCAGAAGCTTTGAATATTGATCAAGTGATGGCAGAACAACTTCCTGCAGATAAGCTAAGAGTAATAGCTGAACTTTCTTCAAAAGTGCCTACAGCCATGGTAGGTGATGGCATTAACGATGCTCCCGCTTTGGCAAAAGCAACACTTGGTATTTCACTCAGCGAAGCTTCGCAGATAGCCATGCAAAATGCCGATGTGGTATTGATGAGTAATGGGCTTAAGCAACTACCATTGGCTATGGGACTAGGAAAACATACCTTCAGAACGATAAAACAAAATCTTTTCTGGGCCTTCTTCTACAATATTATTGCCATTCCTATAGCTGCTTTTGGTTTTCTTACTCCTGCAATAGCCGCATTGGCAATGGGCTTCAGCGATGTAATCCTGGCAATTAACTCCATAAGACTATTTGTAAAAAAGGTTTTTTAACTTCCCTGAAAGTTTGATGGTGGAAAGTATGGAGCAAATTCTAAAAAAGTATTGGGGTTTTGATGCATTCAGGCCTGGGCAGCGGGAGATTATTTCTTCCGTACTAAAAGGACAGGATACTCTGGCATTACTTCCAACCGGAGGAGGAAAATCGATTTGTTTCCAAGTTCCTGCTATGGCTATGCAAGGAATTTGTCTTGTAATCAGCCCCTTAGTAGCTCTGATGAAAGATCAAGTGGAAAATCTTAAGAAAAAAGGAATCAATGCCCTGTCTATTTATTCAGGCATGCCCTATCCCGAAATTAGGAGAACATTGCAAAATGCCGCCTATGGTAATTTTAAATTTCTATATGTATCACCCGAAAGACTAGAAACAGATCTCTTTCTAGAATATCTTTCAATTATTAAGCCTTGTCTGATAGCCGTCGACGAAGCCCATTGTATTTCGCAATGGGGATACGACTTTCGGCCTTCTTATCTTAATATTGCTGCCCTTCGTGAGCATTTGCCTTCAACACCCATAATTGCACTTACTGCTTCTGCCACAGAAAAAGTTCAGGGAGATATTTGCGAGAAACTGATGTTTACTTCACGTAACATCTATCGCCAGTCATTTGAAAGAGCAAATCTTTCTTACAGTGTATTTTTTCCTGAATCAAAACAAAGTAAACTGATTGAAATAATAAAAAATGTTGAAGGTACATCGATTGTGTATTGCAGAAGTAGAAAGAATACGCAGGAGCTGGCAGCACTTTTGAAAATGCAAGGACAAAATGCAGATTTTTATCATGCTGGATTATCAGGGGCAGCAAGAAGTGAAAAGCAGGATGCATGGATACAAAATAAGACACGTGTTATGGTTTGTACCAATGCTTTTGGAATGGGTATTGACAAGCCTGACGTGAGATCAGTAGTGCATTACGATGTTCCCGAATGTCTGGAAAATTATTATCAAGAAGCAGGAAGAGCCGGACGAGATGGCAAGAGATCCTATGCAGTGTTATTATGTACCGAAAATGAGCTGAAACAACTGGGCGTGCAAGCGGATATCAGATACCCTTCATTAAAAAAACTGAAAGAAGTTTATACAGCCCTTATGAATTTTCTTCAGGTACCTGCAGGTAGTGGAGAAGGAATAAGTTTTGATTTTGATATTGCTACCTTTTCATCAAACTTTAAAATAAATATTCTTGAAGCTACTTACGCCATTCAAGCATTGGCAAAAGAAGAAGTGATTTCATACAATGAAGCCATCTTTATTCCTTCAAAAATTGTTTTTAATACAGATAAAGAACAACTCAGAGAATACGAAAATATACATCCCGAAATAGAAGCCATCGCCAAAGGTTTGTTACGCAGCTACGAAGGAATTTTTGATTACCCCACTCCAATAAATGAAACTGAACTTGCCCGTTTCGTAGAAATGAATACTGAGCAGGTGGTTGCTCTGCTGAAAAAACTTCATCAACAAGGTGTCATTATTTATAAACAAAAAAAAGAAAGCCCACAAATATTTTTACTTCGCAGTAGAATGCATACTGACGACTTTCGTGTTGATGCTGCACAAATTAAACAACGTAAGGATCAATTTCTTATGCGCTTATCTGAAATATTGAGATATATAAGATCAAAAACAGAGTGCAGGAGCAAAATGATCTCCTATTATTTTGGGGATATTCAAGCGAGTGATTGTGGTATTTGTGATAACTGCCAGCAGCAAAAGAAATTTTACATACCTGAAGAGGAATTTCAAGCTGTAATAATGAAAATTGAAACAACTCTTACAAAAGAGCCACTTAGTCGAGAAAAACTATACGAAAGCTTACAACCGCTTGAAGAAAGAAAATTTGCCAGAATTTTAAATTTTCTAATATCAGAGTCCAAAATAGATGTGGAAAATACGGGAAAATTGAGCCTGAAAGGGCAAAAAAAAGGGACCAAGATAAAAATCTAGTCCCGCTTTAAAATCCAATATCCTATGAAAAACCGAAACGAAGATAATGCGGAAATTACTATTCTCCAAGCAAATGAAATAATATTTTGAGTACTAGCGAAGAAATGAATCTGTACAAGAAAAATTAATAATTAGCTAACAATTAGTTAATTATAAAAGTTTTTTAGCTTCCTAAATGAAAGATTGTACCCTGAAACCATACTACCGCTTTCTCAAGCATTTTAGGGTTTGATTTTAGAAGCAAATACTCTCCAGTGTCATGATTTATCTTGAAAAAGCAGGATTTACTCAAAAGGGATAAGCCAACCAAGCTTTCTGATTTTATAAATCTCATACTTTCATAATTAATAATGAAAGAACGCCCATTCTCCTCTATCCGAAAGTCAATATAAAATTTGAAAATTATTTAAAAAAAGAGCCAAGTTGGAGGTTTATGCTTGCAAAATTATGACCAAAAATATTTTCAATAGCTGCAACATATAATTTAAAATAGGCGCTTTTGATGAAAAACATAATTAATATAGGTTACAGGCTTTTTTGTCTAGGAAAAAGAGTAAAGAATAAGGACAGATTACTTATGAGTCTTAACTTTACCTTGATGAATAAAATAACCGGCATACTGCTTCTATTGAGTTTCATTTTTATAGGGGCAGCTTATCAGCATAATGATGAGGAGCCTCGTATTAAAACCAAGGCCGCCCTTGGCAGAAAACTCTTCAATGAAAAGATTTTGTCAAAAGATTCATCTGTAAGCTGTGCGAGTTGCCATAAACCAGAGTTTGCATTTGCAGATACTAGTGCCTTCAGCATTGGTATCTATGGAAAACTCACAAAAAGAAATACTCCTTCTGTGCTCAATATGAAGCAACGCCCCTATTTTTTCTGGGACGGCAGGGCTAACTCTCTTGAAATGCAGTCATTAATGCCTATTCATGATCCATCAGAAATGGGATTACCCATTGAAGAAGCAATTGAAAGGCTGAAAAATTCCAAAGAATACCAAGTATTATTCCTCCGTATTTTTAAAGAAGCTCCTAATGATAAAAACCTTTCTCTTGCCTTCAGTGCTTTTGAAAAAACACTAGAAACAGTTAACAGCAAATTTGATGATTGGGGAAACCATCTAGGAAAACTCAGTGTTGAAGAAGAAAACGGAAGGCAGTTGTTCATTGACAAGGCACATTGCTTTGATTGTCATTTCAGAGACGACTTCACTGATGATGAATTTCGTAATATTGGATTATACAATGGAGCAGACTTAAGTGATAAAGGACGCTTTCTAATCAGCAAAAATAACTCTGACTTAGGCAAGTTCAAGACAGCTGGACTCAGAAATGTAGAGTTAACTGCGCCTTATATGCATAATGGAATGTTCAAAACGCTTGAAGAAGTAATTAACTACTACGACAACCCAGCCCTCGTTGTAAAAAATCCTCAAAATATTGATCCCGACCTAAAATTTCCGCTACATCTCAGTAAAAAAGAGAAACAAGAACTCGTTGCCTTTCTGCGCACACTCACTGATAAGGCTTATCTTCGCGCTGAAAGCGGGCATTAATAAAATTGGTACTATATTAGCAGTATAATTTTTATCAGACCCTAAAATTTACCTGAACCTAAAAGCTTAAATATATGGACGCAGCCAAACCAAAAATCTTATTATGCGAAGATGACACCAACCTTGGAATGGTGTTGAAGAATTATCTCGAATTAAATGATTTTGATGTTATCCTTGAAAGAGATGGTCGTCTTGGACTTGCCGCTTTTCAGCGCGAGAAATTTGATATCTGTCTGTTAGATGTGATGATGCCTAATATGGATGGATTTACTGTAGCTGAAGAGATTCGAGACATCAATCCTGATATTCCTCTTTTCTTTCTCAGTGCTAAAACAATGAAGGAAGATATTATTCAGGGATATAAGCTGGGTGCCGACGATTATATTACTAAGCCTTTTGATAGCGAGGTGCTGCTTCTTAAGATAAGAGCCATTCTTAAAAGAAATGAAGAATTACACAAAGAAGAAGTGAGAATTGAATACGATCTTGGTAATTATCACTTCAACCCTCGCCTGCGTGAACTTACCATAAATGGGATAGTACAAGTATTATCCCCCAAAGAAAATGAATTACTAAAAATGCTTTCGGAATATCTCAACGATCTTCTTCCTCGTGAAGCTGCACTCAAAAAAATATGGGGAAGTGATACTTATTTTAACGGACGCAGTATGGATGTATATATTGCAAAACTTAGAAAGTATTTAAAAGAAGATGCCAATATTGAGATTGTAAATATTCATGGCAATGGCTTCAGACTTGTAGTGGGAGAAACTAAGTAATATTTCAGGAATCAAATAAGGTATTTTGACTGCCTCCGCGATTGGGCACTTTTCCCATATGGCGATAGGCTTTTTCTGTAACCTCCCTCCCTCTAGCTGTTCGCATAATAAAACCTTCTTGGATTAGGAAAGGCTCATATACTTCTTCTAGCGTTCCCGCCTCTTCGCCTACTGCTGTAGCAATAGTGGTAATTCCAACAGGACCTCCTTTGAATTTATCTATGATGGTACTAAGTATTCGGTTATCCATTTCATCCAACCCGTACTCATCTACATTAAGCGCTTTTAAACTATGCTCTGTTATACCCATATCAATAACACCATTCCCCAATACCTGAGCAAAATCGCGCACACGACGCAATAATCCATTTGCAATTCTGGGCGTACCCCTGCTCCTTCTTGATATTTCCATAGCAGCGTCACTAGTAATACGTGTATCAAGAATTTTCGAACTACGAAGTACAATATTCTTCAACGTTTCGGCATCGTAATATTCCAATCTTGATTTTATTGCAAATCTTGAAAGCAGTGGTGCTGTAAGTAAACCACTTCTTGTTGTAGCACCTATTAGCGTAAAGGGATTTAAACTAAGTTGAACAGAGCGCGCATTGGGCCCACTGTCTATCATGATATCAATCCGAAAATCCTCCATCGCAGCATACAAATATTCTTCAACTACCGTACTCAGTCTATGAATTTCATCAATAAATAATACATCATTAGCCTCAAGCCCTGTAAGTAATCCAGCAAGATCTCCGGGCTTTTCAATTACAGGACCAGAGGTTTCTTTAATATTAACTCCCATTTCGTTAGCTACAATTCGGGATAAAGTTGTTTTACCCAAGCCTGGAGGGCCATGAAATAAAATATGATCAAGAGGTTCGCCCCTCATTTTGGAAGCCTTGATGAAAATATTGAGATTTTCAATGATTTGCAGCTGTCCACTGAAATCACTTATTGCCGCAGGACGAATATTATTTTCAAACTCCTTATCGGCTGGTTGAAGAAAATCCTTGTCGGTATTTAAATTTGGATTAGACATTAATTACATATCCGGGTTGTAAATCTAACACTTAATAATCAGATATTTCATGAAGGCAACAGGGATGAATAGATATTATTTGTATCAAAGGATACCGACAACAGTAGCGCTGTGGATAGCAGCTGAAATTTCCCTGATAAGATTGGGATCTTTTTCTATAGCATTGCCAACCACAATAATATCAGCACCTGATTTACTATGCAGGTAAGCTTTTTCAGGGTCAGTGATGCCGCCTCCAACAATAAGAGGAATTTCAATATTTTCAGAAACCATTTTAATCATATCAGTAGAAACTGGCCTGAGTGCACCGCTTCCTGCATCTAAATAGATAAGCTTCATGCCTAGCATCTCGCCTGCCATAGCTGTACAAACAGCAATATCACTTTTATCAGCAGGTAAAGGACTTGCATTGCTGATATAAGACACCGTTGTTGGCGCACCCCCATCTATTACCATATAACCAGTAGAAATAATCTCTAAGCCGCTCCGTTTTACCAATGGAGCTGAAACAACATGCTGGCCAATGAGTAATTCAGGATTTCTTCCACTGATTAATGAAAGATAAAGTAAGGCATCGGCATGAGGAGTAACTTG
>Ga0114970_10003557_pt1 | contig 11420 bp, 14 predicted proteins | sample M_140205_XF_Meta_FD_87030 | JGI IMG/M metagenome (GOLD analysis project Ga0114970, IMG submission 87030) | Freshwater microbial communities from Lake Montjoie, Canada to study carbon cycling - M_140205_XF_MetaG | ecosystem: Environmental > Aquatic > Freshwater > Lake | place: Lake Montjoie... | reverse complement strand
GGCGGATCGTGGGCTACCAGAACGATGTCGATGCGCGCGAGCATATTGCGATCGCGTTCGGTGACGTGGCGAAGGGTGAGGGTGTGCTCGTGCGCATGCACTCCAAGTGCCTCACCGGCGACGTCTTCCACTCCCGTCGTTGCGATTGCGGCTGGCAGCTCGATACCGCTATGCAGATGATTCAGGCCGAGGGGAAGGGCGTCATCGTGTACCTTGATCAGGAAGGCCGTGGCATCGGCTTACTCAACAAGCTCAAGGCATACGAACTACAGGACAAAGGCGCCGACACGGTCGAAGCGAATGAGCAGCTCGGATTCAAGGATGACCTGCGCAACTACGGGATCGGCGCGCAGATTCTCCTCGACATGGGCGTGCAGTCCATTCGCGTGCTGACCAACAACCCCCGCAAGCTCGTGGGCCTCGATGGCTACGGCCTGATCCTCAAGGATCGCGTCCGCATCGAAGCTCCCTCCACCGACGAAAACGCCTCGTATCTTGAAACGAAGCGCACCAAGCTCGGTCACCTGTTCGCAATCTGAGACGTATTCCTGATGGCCGAGTTCAACGGTAGTCCGCGCGGTGAAGGTCGCCGCATTGTCGTCGTCGCCAGTCGCTTCAACGAGGGCATCACGATGCCGCTCGCCGAAGGGGCGGTGGGGGCGTTGGTAGGGCAGGGCGTGAAGTTCGAAGACATTGACGTGCTCTGGGTCCCCGGGGCTTGGGAGATCCCGGTCGCCGTGCGCCGTGCCCTCGCCACCGAGCGCTACGAGGCCGCGGTGGCCGTGGGTGCCGTCGTGCGCGGCGACACGCCGCACTTCGACATCGTCGCCGGCGAAACCGCGCGCGGCCTGATGGATGCCATGCGTGACTTCGACGTACCGGTCACGATGGGGGTGCTCACCACCGACACGATGGAGCAGGCCGAGGCACGCGCCGGTGGCGTGCATGGCAACAAGGGCGCGGAAGCCGCGATGGCGGCGCTCGAAATGCTCGACCTGTTCGATCAGGTCACCCCGCCCGATGAGTCCGAAGGGGACGAATAGTGTCCAACATGCAGGACGACGCCTTCTGGGACACGCCGGTCCAGGAACCGCTGGCGCCGCGCCCCGGACGCCGCTCGCGCGGTAATCGCGCCGCGACCAAAGTCGAGCGCGTGGAAACCCGCGGGCGCGCCCGTGCACTCCAGGCGCTCTACGCGGCCGATCTCCGTGATCTCACGCAGCTGCGGAAGATTGCCATTCACGTGTTCGACGATCTCGCCGTCGATCCCGAGGAACGTCAGTTCGCGTCGCGCCTCGTCGCCACCGTCGCCGACAAGTGTGCGGCCCTCGACGCGGATCTCGCGCAGGTCACCAACAACTGGCGCCTCGAACGACTCGGCGCCATCGAACGCAGCGTGCTGCGCCTCGCGGCCGCTGAACTCGATCGCAACGAGGCACCGGTCAAGGTGGTGCTGCAGGAAGCCGTGCATCTGGCCGAACGCTACGGCACCACCCGCAGCGCGCGCTTCGTGAACGGCGTGCTCGATGCCTACGCCCGCAAACTCGGGCGCCTGTGACCGGCACCGCCGCACGTCCGGGCGACCGGCTGCGGATCGCCGTCGTCAACTGGCAGTGTCGGGAGAACCCGCTCGCCGGCGGCGCTGAGATTCATCTGCACGAAATTTTCGGACGGCTGGCCAGCCGCGGGCACCACGTGATGTTGCTTTGCGGCGGGTGGCCCGGCTGTCCGCCACGCGCGAGCCTCGACGGCATCGAGGTGCACCGCTTCGGAACGCGGGCCACGTTCCCCCTGCTCGTGCGCGCGTATTGGCACACCCATTTCGCCCACGACCACTTTGACGTCCTGATCGAGGACATCAATAAGGTGCCGGTCTTCACCCCGTGGTGGCAGTCGCCCCCGGTGGTGGCCCTCGTCCCGCACCTGTTCGGCGGTACCGCCTTTCAGGAACTGGCCGCGCCCTTGGCCACGGCCGTGTGGTTGGCTGAGCGCCCGCTCCCGTTTGTCTACCGCCACTGCGCCTTCCAGGCCATCAGCGAGAGTACCCGGGATGATCTGGTCTCCCGTGGGGTGCATCGCGACCGGATTCGCGTCATATTCCCGGGAATCGACACGCACATATACACGCCCGACCCCTCCCAGCGTGCGGATCGGCCCGTTTTTGCCTACCTTGGCCGACTCAAGAAGTACAAAGGGGTCGACCTCGTGCTCCGGTCGTTCGCACAATGTGGCGTTCCCGAGGCTACACTGGAGATTGCCGGGGCTGGCGAATTTCGCGCCGAGCTTGAACTGTTGGCAGGAACCCTTGGGGTGGCCTCGCGGGTACGGTTTTTAGGGCGGATTGACGAGACTCAGAAGTGCGCCTTGCTTCGGCGGGCGTGGGCGTTCGTTTTTGCATCACCTAAAGAGGGATGGGGGATCACGAATCTCGAGGCAGCGGCAAGCGGGACTCCGGTGATTGCGTCGAATTCTCCGGGGATTCGCGAGTCCGTGCGGCATGGCGAGACAGGGTTTCTCGTTCCGCACGGCGATGTCGCGGCCATGGCCGAGTCGATGCGGTACCTCAGCGGCGAGCGAGCGCTCGTCGAACGCCTGGGGATCGCCGCGCGGCGTTTCGCCGAGGCATTCACTTGGGAAAACGCCGCCACAGAGACTGAAGCTCACCTCCGCGAGGTGGTGGGACAGGAGGAAGGTCGCTAATGGAGATCATCCTGCACGCGCACCATGCCGATGCGCGTGCGTTCGCGCCGGCCCTCAGCGTCGCCGTACATCGGCTGGAACGTCTGGTGTCGCGCGTACGCCGCTCGCGACGCGTCCTAACTGATGGAGAGCGCACCGGGTGAATCGACGCCTGACAGTGGGTACGCTCTTCGAGCGGATGAAGGATCCGCTCGAACTCGAGCTGCTCGGGTCGGCATCCGGTCTCGATCGTGAGATCACGAGCCCCGAGGCGTCAAGCCCGGGGCTCGTCCTTGCCGGCTATCTCAATCGCTTTCCGTATCAGCGCATTCAGGTCCTCGGGGAAACCGAGATCACCTATCTGCAGTCGCTCACCGAAGCACTGCGCATCAGCAATCTCGAACAGTTCTTCGGCTTTCCGCTCCCCTGCGCGTTCATCACGAAGCACCTCGACCCCCCCGAGCCGCTGCTGCGACTGGCCGAAGAAGCGGGGGTCGCGATTCTCCGCTCCCGCTTGAAGACGGCCGAGTTCTATCGCCTCATCAAGCCGTACCTCGCCGATCAGTTCGCACCCACCACGACGCTGCACGGTTCGCTGGCCGACGTGTACGGCGTGGGGCTCTTCTTCACCGGCAAGAGCGGGATCGGCAAGTCGGAGTGCGTGCTCGATCTCGTCGAGCGTGGCCATCGTCTCGTGGCCGACGACCTCGTGTTCGTCTCGCGCCGCGGCAACGATGTGCTCATCGGCAAGGGCCATGAGCTCCAACGGCATTTCATGGAAATCCGCGGCGTCGGGCTCCTCGATGTGCCGGCCATCTTTGGCATTCATGCGGTGCGTCAGCAGAAGCGACTCGAAGTGGTCGTCGTCCTCGAGGAGTGGGACGCCGACGCGTCCGTCGACCGCACGGGCCTCGACGTGCAGACCCAGGATATTCTCGGCGTCGAGGTGCCCAAGATCACGGTGCACCTCAATCCCGGGAAGAATATCACGGTCATCGCCGAAGTCATCGCGATGAACCATCTCTTGCGGTATTATCGCGGCTATGATTCGGCCACGGCCTTCAACGAGCGGTTGATCGGCCAGATGCGCCGGACGTCCGACGTCCAGCGATACCTGCAAGAGGATGATGAGTGATGAGGAGCCCCGCGTGAACACCGTGACCGACACCGATACTGCCACCGACGTCGCGCCGGCGACGGTGCGTGCCATCGTGGCCGGTCATGGCTCGTTTGCGAGCGGCATCATCTCCGCCGTGGAGCAGATCACCGGCAAGGGCGCCTCGTTTCTCGCCATGTCCAACACCGGGCTCTGCCTCGATGACATTCAGCACACGCTCGCCCGTGCGCTCGACGACTCCGGCGCGCACGTCATCTTCACCGACTTGCCCGCCGGCAGCTGCACGATGGCCGTGCGCCGCATGATCCGGGCGCGCCCCGGCGTGCTGCTGGTCACCGGGATCAACCTCTCCACGCTGCTCGACTTCGCCATGCAGGACTCCGTCGAGCCTGTCGTTGCCGTGAACGCCGCCCTCGAGCGCGGTCGCGCCTCGATGGCGATTTACGGCGCCTGAACCCATGCCCATCGCGCTCTTTCGCATTGACGACCGACTGATTCACGGGCAGGTCGTGGTCGGATGGGGACAACCGCTTGGCCTCGGCTTCATCGTCCTGGTGGACGACGAGGTCGCCTCCAGCGAGTGGGAGCAGGAGCTCTATCGCATGGGCGTTCCACCCGAGATGTCCGTGCAGTTCTCCACCGTCAACGAGGCCGCCGCACACCTCGCCGAGCTGCAGAAGCGTCCAGAGGCAGGCATTCTGCTGGTGGGCGACATCGGAACGATGGGGCGGCTCGTCAAGCAGGCCGACGGCCGCATTCGGGCGGTGAATGTGGGCGGCGTCCATCACTCGCCCGGTCGTGTACAGCGCCTCCGCTTCGTGTTTCTCACCCCCGCCGAGGAGCAGGGGCTACGGGACATTGCCGCGCAGGGGGTCGATGTCTCGGCGCAGGATGTCCCCAGTGCCCGCCCAGTGCCGCTCGGCGAACTGCTGGCCTCCACCACGGGCACCTGATGGTTGGCGCAACGTGGGCGCTCGACGTCCTGCCGTTGTCGCTGCTCGCCGGCGTCATCGGGCTCGACGTGGTCAGCTTTCCACAAGCCATGATCTCTCGGCCGATCGTCGCCGCGACCCTTGGCGGCGCCATGGTTGGCGCCCCGGTCGCCGGTCTCGTCTGCGGAGCCGCCCTCGAGTGCCTGGCCCTCGAAGCGCTCCCGGTCGGCGCCTCGCGCTACCCGGAGTGGGGCAGCGCGTCGGTCGTCGCCGGTGCGGTGGCCGCGACCGGCGTTACCGCCGGTGCCATGCCCTTGCCTGGAGCCTTTGCCGTGGGCGTCGCCGTTGGGATCGCCACCGCGTGGATCGGCGGGCTCACCATGATCCGGCAGCGCCAGATCATCGCCGCCTTCGCGCGTCCGCGCCTCGGCCAGCTCGCGGCGGGTAATCGCAACACCGTCGTCGGACTGCAGGTCTTCGGCATGACGCTCGATCTCGTCAGAGCGGCCCTGCTGGGCGCGCTGAGCTTCATCCCGAGCCACTTGCTCGCCGACGGCGTGAACGGCCGCTGGAGCGTCCCGGAGGACCTGTCGCGGGCCATCGTGGTGACCTGCGTGGCCGCCGTCGCTGCCGCATCGGTCTGGAAAGACTTTCACGCGATCAGCGGGACTCGACAGCTCTTCCTCATCTCCCTCGCCGTGGGCACGCTCATGGTGGTGCTCCGTGCCTGACGAATTCCTGCGCCCGGACAGTCCGCAGGATGCCCTGCGCACCGACACGGTGAGCATGCCCGTGCCGGGCATGGCGTCCGGGCCGCCACTGAGCTCCGGCCTGCGGCTCTCGATGTACCTGCGCTGCCTCGCCATTCAGGGGTCGTGGAACTACGAAATCCTCGTCGGGAACGGCGTGGGTTTTTGCGTGGAGCCGGCGCTGCGGCTGCTCCCCGGTGGCATCGACGGGCAGCCCTACCGCGAGGCGTTGGCGCGTCAGTCGGTGTACTTCAATGCCCACCCGTATCTGGCGGCGCTGGCGATCGGTGCGCTCGCGCGAGCGGAGGTCGAGCAGGTCGCACCGCAACGCATCGAACGCTTTCGGACCGCCCTCTGCGGTCCGCTCGGTAGTGTGGGTGATCGTTTGGTCTGGGCCGCCTGGCTCCCGGCCTGTTCGCTCGTCGCTTTGCTGCTGTTCGGCGCCGGCGCTTCGGCGCTCGCCGTCGTGCTCGGTTTCCTTGGATTGTACAACCTCGGGCATCTCGGGCTGCGCGATTGGGCCCTCCGTGCCGGATGGCGGCATGGACTCCGGGTCGCGACCGCCCTCGGCCATCCCGTGCTGCAGCACGGTCCGCGCTACATTGGTCTGGTCTCGGCCGTGTTGGGCGGATTGGCGCTACCCCTCGCGGTGCATCGCGCCATCGGCGGTCCGGCGCCGCTGACTCCCATTCCCGTGGGCGTCGCGGTCGTGACGCCGCTGCTGGCCGTGCTGCTCGTGCGACGACAGGGGCGCGCCGAGGGCTGGCGCGTCGTCCTCTTCCTGCTCGCGCCCTTCGTCCTTTACTCGGTGGTCCGTTAATGGCTGAACGATCGGTTCAAATCGTGAATAAGCATGGACTCCATGCCCGGCCGGCCGCGGAGATGGTCAAGGCCGCGTCGCGCTTCAAGAGCGATATCACGATCTCGCGCGATGACCTCGAAGTGAACGGCAAGAGCATCATGGGTGTCATGATGCTCGCGGCCGAGCACGGCGCCACGATCACCTTGCGCGCGTCCGGGCCCGATGCCGACGAGGCGCTGGACTCGCTGTCCGCGCTCGTCGCGTCGCGGTTCGGGGAGAGCTGATGCAGTCCGTGCTCCGCGGCATCCCGGCGTCGCCGGGAATCGTCGTCGGACCCGTGCACCTCCTGCGCTGGGAAGTGCCCGAAGTGAAGCATCGCCTCATCGATGATGGCGCCATCGATGCGGAAATCGTGCGGTTGCACGACGCCTTCGAGCGCGCCCGCGATCGCCTGCGCCATCTGCGCGCGCGCGCTGAGCAGCATGTGGGGCCCGAGGAAGCCGCGATCTTCGACGTGCAAATCGCCATCCTGCACGACGGCGAACTCACGCGGAGCACCGAAGCCCTGATTCGCCAGAATCTCGGGGCCGAGAAGGCCTTTGATCTCATTCTTCTCGAATGGCGGCAGCATTTCGCGCGGCACTCCGCGCCCATGCTGCGCGAGAAAGTCGGCGATCTCATGGACGTGCACATCCGCGTGCTCTCCATGCTGCTCGATCTCCCCGATCATGACCCCGTCGATGTGCCGCCCGGCGCGCACGCGATTCTCGTCACGCACGACCTCACGCCGTCGCTCACGCTGCAGCTCGATCGCAATTGCATCTCCGCCATTGCCACCGAAGCGGGCACCGCCACCGCGCACGTTGCGATCCTGGCGCGCTCGCTTGGGCTCCCAGCCGTCGTTGGCCTGCGCAACGCACTGTCCTTCCTCGTGCCGGGGCAGATCGCCATCCTCGACGGCAGCGAAGGCACGCTGCTCATCGCGCCCTCCGACCACGAACTCGAGGACGCTCGTCTCCGCGTTGAGCAGGAAGCCGGTCGCGTTGGCGAGATGCGTGAGATCGCGCACAGCGAGGCGATCACCCCCGACGGCGTGCGCATGGTCATTCGCGCCAATGTCGACCTTCCCGACGAAGCGGAGATGGGCGCCACCAGCGGCGCCGATGGCGTGGGCCTCATGCGCACCGAGTTCCTGGTCGTCGGCCGCGCCACTATGCCCGACGAGGAAGAACAGTACAAGGCCTACAAGAAGGTCATTCAGGCGTTCGGCACGCGCCCCGTGATCATCCGTACCTTCGACGTCGGTGGCGACAAGCTGCCCGTTGGGGGCTTCCCCACCGAGGCCAATCCGTTCCTCGGCTGGCGGGCGATCCGTATGTGCCTCGACGAGAGTGAGCTGTTCAAGGTGCAGCTCCGCGCCCTGCTGCGCGCCGGCGTGCACGGTGATCTGCGCATCATGCTGCCGCTTGTCGTCACGGTCGACGAGGTCCGGGAAACGCGTCAGCTCATCGACGAAGCCGTGGCCGAACTCGCTGAGCGCCGCATTCCGTTCCGCGCCGATGTGCCGCTGGGCGTGATGGTCGAAACGCCGGCCGCCGCTATTGCCTGTGATACGCTCGTGCGCGACGTCGATTTCTTCAGCATCGGGTCGAACGACCTCGTGCAGTACACGCTCGCCGTGGATCGTGGCAATGCCAATCTGGCCCCTCGCTTTACCCCGTTCCATCCCGCGGTCCTGCGTCTCATCGCACAGGTGCAGGCCACCGGCGCTGCGCACGGCATCGATGTCTGCGTCTGCGGCGAAATGGGCTCGCAGCCGCTGGCCGTCTTTGCGCTCATGGGACTCGGCATCCGGCAGTTGAGCGTGGCCCCGCGAGCCGTTGGTGAAGTGAAGCGCGTCATTCGCAGTGTGCGCATGGCCGCGGCGCAGGATGCGGCGCAGGCTGCCCTCGCGGCCGGGACCGCGCGCGAAGCGGAAACACTGCTGCGTCGTCGCTTGCGGACGGAACTCGATGCGGCCGCCCAGTCGGGCGGGTTGCCCGCACTTTCGTAGCGGACTAGTCTACGCAAGACCCTCTTGCACGAACCTTTCTACCCCGAGTGCTGCGTGGCCGATCGTCACTTGTTTACGTCAGAGTCCGTGACCGAAGGTCATCCGGACAAGATCGCGGATCAGATCTCTGACGCCGTGCTCGACGCAATTTTGGCCAAGGATCCCGCGGCGCGCGTCGCCTGCGAGACCTTGGTGACGACCGGCCTGGTGGTGATCGCGGGCGAGATCACGACGACGGCCTATGTGCCGCTCCCGGATATTGTGCGCAAGACGATCGAAGGCATCGGCTACACCGATGCCAACTTCGGGTTCGACAATAAAACCTGCGCCGTCATGAGCACCATCGACGCGCAATCCCCCGACATTTCGCAGGGGGTGGACACCGGAGGCGCCGGTGATCAGGGCATGATGTTCGGCTACGCGACCGACGAAACGCCCGAATTCATGCCGTTGCCGATCCAACTCGCGCACGCCCTCACGCACCGCCTCGCGGCGCTGCGCAAGGATGGCTCGCTGCCCTGGCTCCGCCCCGACGGTAAGGCGCAGGTGTCGGTGATCTACGAAGGCGATCGCCCCATCGCGGTCGATACCGTCGTGATCTCCACCCAGCACGACGAGAGGGTCTCGAACACCAGGCTCCGCCGCGCCATCCTCGACGAGGTCATCATGGCGTCAATTCCCGAGGAGTATCTCCCGAAGCGCCTCAAGACCCACATCAATCCCACCGGCCGCTTCGTCATCGGCGGCCCGCAGGGGGATGCCGGTCTGACCGGTCGGAAGATCATCGTCGACACCTACGGCGGCATGGGTCGTCACGGCGGCGGCGCCTTCAGCGGCAAGGACCCGTCCAAGGTGGATCGCTCGGCCTGCTACGCCGCGCGCTGGGTGGCCAAAAACATTGTGGCCGCCAAGCTCGCCACCCGATGCGAAGTGCAGGTGGCGTACGCGATCGGTGTCGTGCAGCCGGTCTCGGTATATGTCCAGACGTTCGGCACCGGCGTGGTGTCCGATCGCGCCATCGAAGCGGCGGTAAACGCGGTGTTCGACCTCACGCCGCGCGGCATCACGCGCGATCTGGATCTGCGCAAGCCGATCTATCAGGCGACCGCCGCCTACGGGCATTTCGGACGCCGTCCTGAAACTGTGGGCCGCGGCCGCACGGCCCGGACCACGTTTACGTGGGAACGCACCGACCGCGTCGCGGCGCTCAAGCGCGCGATTCGGTGATCCGCGACGGCACTCCGCTTCGCACCTCGCGTGCGGAGCGGGATGCCACGCGGACGGCGAGGCGTCCTCGCGGTCGCCTGCACGAGGAGCAACGATGATGGTCGAAGTCACAGTGGCCCGACTCGGGCTCGATAGCGCGACCAATTCCTATGTCGTCATTCTCCGTGAGCGGGGGGGACGGCGCGTGTTGCCCATCTGGATCGGGCAGCCGGAAGCGGAATCGATTGTGATGCAGATGAATCAGGTGAAGCGCGAGCGGCCGATCACCCACGATCTTTGCAAATCCCTGATCCTCGGGCTCGGTGGCACGCTGCGCCGCGTCTCCATCACCCGCGTGCAAAAGAGCACCTACTACGCGGAGATGCAGATCGATGGCCCGAACGGTGTGGTCGAAGTGGACGCCCGTCCATCCGACAGCATTGCCATCGCGTTGCGGCTCGACGCACCGATTTTTGCGCCGTCCACGCTGCTGACTGCGCGCGACGACGAGGCCGAGGGCGATGATGATGAGCGCTCCGTCGAGGCGTCCGACAGCGAACTGACGGCGGAACAGCTCAAGTCCTATCTCGAAAATCTGCGGCCGGAAGATTTCGGCAAGTTCTCGCCCTGACGTTTCTGCTCTCCAACCCGATCGTGCACCGCGTGTCCCCACTACCGTCGTTCCTTCGATTTTTTGCGCTGACGATCGTCGCCGCCTCTGTCGCGGTGAGCGTGTCCGCCGCAACCCTCCACGGGCAGCCGCGCTCCGTTGACGGGCGCGTACGTCGCCCCGTCAGCGTCAACGCCGATTCAACCGGTATGGGGCCCGCGGTCGGGACGTGGGTCACGTTGCATCGCGTCGGCAAAGACACCGCGGGACCCATCGATTCCATTCGCACCGATGGTCAGGGACGCTATCGCTTCCGGTGGACGCCCTTCGGCGCGGCCGACGGGGTGTACTTCGCGTCGACGTCGTGGGGCGGCATCGCCTACTTCACGCCGCCGCTCAGGAACGTCGACGCGCGAGGGGATGACGCCGAGATCACCGTCTTCGACACCACGTCGGTGCGCTTTCAGCTCACGGTCAAGGGCCGGCACCTGATCGTTGGGAAAGCCGACACGACGCAGTTCCGCACGGTCATCGAAGTATTCGAACTGTCCAACGACAGCTTGCGGACGCTCGTCGCAACCGACACCACCTCGCCCATGCCCACGTGGAGTATCTCCATTCCGGCATCGGCCCTCGATGTGCGCGCCAACGAAGGGGAGATCTCACCCGACGCGTTCGTCGCGGGCCCAGGGCGCGTGTCGGTGTACGCGCCGATCGCGCCCGGTATCAAGCAGGTGGCCTTCTCGTACAAGGTGCCCAACAGCAGCTTCCCGCTGTCCCTGCGCGCCGAAGGCGGCGCCGTCGTGTTCGAAGTGCTGCTCGAGGAACCGCAGGGGTTCGTCACCGGCAAAGGCTTCGCCAACGTCGATCCTGTCACGCTGGAGGGACGCAACTTCCGGCGCTTCTTGTCGCAGGACGTGCAGCCGAATGCGGAGCTCATCCTCGAGCTGCCCTCGTCGGGCGCGTCGGCGCGCAATCTGTACATCGCCGGGCTGTTGCTCGCGATCGGCATGCTCATGATGGTCGTCCTCATGCGCTCCGTGCAGCGTCGTGCCGCCAACCGTGTAGCGGTCGAGCCGTCGTTGCGCCCGCGCGAATCGGACGCGCCGATGCACGAACGCATCGCGCAGGAGATCGCGGCCCTCGATGAAACATACGCCCGCATCGTCGAGCCGTCGGACATGGTCAAGAAAGCGTACGAGACCCGGCGCACCGAGCTGAAAGGCGCCCTCGGCGCGGCGCTTGCCGAGGCGGGAAGGCGCACGTAGGTTG
>Ga0114970_10003553_pt1 | contig 11422 bp, 9 predicted proteins | sample M_140205_XF_Meta_FD_87030 | JGI IMG/M metagenome (GOLD analysis project Ga0114970, IMG submission 87030) | Freshwater microbial communities from Lake Montjoie, Canada to study carbon cycling - M_140205_XF_MetaG | ecosystem: Environmental > Aquatic > Freshwater > Lake | place: Lake Montjoie... | reverse complement strand
CAAATGCTTCAGCGCGTGCGCCCGGGTGCGTTCCCGGATCTCTGACATTGCCCGCTCCACTGGCTTGGCCAACGCACCAAACTCCGATGCCGCCCGTCCTTCCTCAACCCAGACCTGATGGGACAGCGCGGCCATGGCGGTGAGGTCGAGAGCCTGCACGAGAGCACTGCTGCCTGAAACAATCGCGTAGCTGGAAGTGCCATAGGCGGCCTTCAATCGCAGCGCCTCGCGACGGGCAGCGGGAGACAGCGTGGCGGTCGCGATCTCGTTGCAACTGGCAGCCAGCCGCGACACCTGCCATTCCACCAGCGCCTCGTTTTCCGCCCACTTCACCGCGAGCTCCGTTGGCGCCTCCCGCTGCCTTGTTGAATCATCGACACTCGGCGACCGATCGGACGGCGTGGATACGCAGCTAACGGTCAATAACGAGGTCAATGCGATACCGACGCGACAGTTCATCTGCTCACGCCCTTCGCTCTTTGATGCCCGCCAGGATATCCGCCAACGCCTCGGAGCTCGGCTTCACGCCCACGTTGCCCTTGCCGTGCAGACGCACCGCCACGGAATCGCTCTCCAGCTCGCGCTGCCCGATGACCAGCATCGTGTGGACCTTTGTCTGTTCCGCGTCGGCAATCTTCGCCTTGATCGGGTCGGGCCGGTAATCGCCTTCCACCCGCACCATGTTCTGGCGCAGCTCGCTCACCAGCGCCTTCGCGTGGCCGACCAGATGTTCCTCATCGCCAATCGTGATCACGCGCACCTGATCCGGCGCGAGCCAGAGCGGGAAGTTGCCGGCGTAATGCTCGATGAGGAAACCGATGAAGCGCTCATGCGTGCCGAGCGGCGCGCGATGAATGCACAACGGCGTCTTGTTCGAGTTGTCCTTGTCGCGGTAGGTCAGGCCGAACTTGGCGGGCACGGCAAAGTCCACCTGGTTGGTGGCGATGGTGAATTCGCGGCCGATGGCGCTCCACACCTGCACGTCAATCTTCGGCCCGTAGAACGCCGCCTCGTTGGCGACCTCCACGTAGTTGATGCCGGATTCGATCAACACCTTGCGCACCATGTCCTCGGTCTTCTTCCACAGCTCCGGCTCGTTGACGTATTTCTTGCCGAGCCCTTCCGCCGCGTGCGTGCTGAAGCGCATCTGATATTTTTCGAGGCCGAAGATTTTGAAATACTTCAGATACATCTCGTTCACGGCGCGGAACTCGTCGGCGAACTGCTCCTCGGTGCAATAGATGTGCGCGTCGTTCATGTTGAGCGAACGCACGCGCATGAGGCCGAACAGCTCGCCGCTCTGCTCGTAGCGATAGCAGGTGCCGTATTCCGCGAGGCGCAACGGCAAGTCGCGGTAACTGTGCGGTTCAGCCGCAAAGATGCGGTGGTGATGCGGACAGTTCATGGCTTTGAGGTAGTAGCGTTCCACCTCCGCATCCGGCGAATCCCCTTTCTCCTTCAGCTCCATCGGCGGAAACATGGACTCCGCGTAATACGGCAGGTGGCCGGAGGTTTTATACATTTTCTCTTTGGCCAGATGCGGCGTTCGGACGCGCACGTAGCCCGCCGCGAATTCGGTTTCCTTGGCCAGCTTCTCCAGTTCCTCGACGAGCACCGTGCCCTTGGGCAGCCACAGCGGCATGCCCGGCCCGACAAACTCGGTGTCAATCGCGAACAGCCCCATCTCCGCGCCGATCTTGCGATGGTCGCGGCGCTTGGCCTCCTCGATCATCTTGAAGTACTCGTCCATGGCGGTCTTGTTCTTGAACGCCGTGCCGTAAATACGCTGAAGCTGCGGACCTTTTTCGTCGCCCTTGTAATACGCGGCGGCCACGCTGGTGAGCTTGAACGCGCCGATATTTCCCGTGCGCATCACGTGCGGCCCGGCGCACAGGTCAATGAAATCGCCGTTCTTGTAGTAGGAGATCGGTTCGCCCTCGGGAATCTGCTTGAGCAAATCCAGCTTGAACTTGGAGACTGCGTCTCGGCCACCAAGCGAACCCAAGCGTCCGGCATTCGCATCTTCCAAGGCCTGTTCCCGCGTCACGACAATTCGTTCAAACGGATTGTTCGCTTTGATCTCCTTCTTCATCTCCGCCTCGATTTTCTCGAAATCTTCCGGCGAGATGCGGTGCGAGCATTCGAGGTCGTAGTAGAAGCCGTTCTCGACGGGCGGGCCGTAGGCGAACTGGGCATCGGGCCAGAGCCTCAGGATAGCGGTGGCCATCACGTGGGCGCACGAGTGCCGGAGGCGCTCCAGCTCGGTCATCTTCGCGCGGTCGTCGAGGGTTTTGCGTTCGGGATTGGGTGCCGCCGGCGACGGGGATTGTTCTTCAGCCATAATTAAAAGACGACTTTAAAGGATTTTCGGGATTAGGAAAGAATTCTGTCAGGCCTTGAGGATCTCATTTTAGCGCCGGTTCATGAGCGACTCGATTTCATCGGCTTCGATCGGGATATCAGCCATCAGGTCCAGGGGCCCGTCCGGGGTGATCACCACCGTGTTTTCCAGGCGGATGCCGAAGCCCTCTTCCGGGATGTAAATGCCCGGCTCCACGGTAAGCACCCAGCCCGGCCCGATTTTCGCGTCCGCATTCATTACATCGTGCACGTCCAAGCCGATGGGGTGTGAAACGCCGTGCATGAAGTAGCGTTTCACGGCGGGGCTTTCCGGGTTTGACTTCCGGATCTCGGACAGTTTGAGCAGGCCGAGGTCCACGCATTCCCGGGCGGTGCGCTCCTCGCATTCGCGCCGCAAATCCCGGGTGGTCTTGCCGGGCGTCAGCGCGGACACTTGGGCGCGGAAGAGGCGCAGCACCGCATTATAAACCTGCCGCTGGCGGCGCGTGAACCGTCCGCTGACGGGAATCGTGCGCGTGAGGTCGCTCATGTAATTGCCCAAGCCGGCCGCGACATCCAGCAGAAGCAGATCCCCCTTGCGGCAAATCTGGTCATTCTGCGTGTAGTGTAAAATAGTTGTGTTCGCGCCGCTCGCAATGATGGGCGGATAGGCGAACTGACCTTTGTTCCGGATGAATTCATGGGCGAAAATGGCTTCGACCTCGGCCTCGTTGACGCCGGGTTTTACGCCTTTGCAGGCTCGGCGGAAACCTTGACCGGTCAGCGTGCAGGCGGCCCGGATGGCGTCAATTTCCGGCGGCGATTTGATGGCTCGCAGGTCCCGCATCAGCGGGGCGAGTCGCTCGTAGTGGTGCAGCGGAAAGGACCTTTGGCACTCGCGGAGAAACCGGGCGTCGCGCGTCTCGACCCTGGCGTCAGTGCGCCCGTGTTCATTGGTGTTCAGATAAATCCGCTCCAGCTCGCAGGCGACTTGCCGGAAAACAGCCGGGAACTCGGAGAGCCATTTCACATTCGGGATACCGGAAATGGCGGTGGCTTGCGCCCGGGTCAGCTTGTGTCCCTCCCAGATTTTCAGATGATCATTGGGCTCGCGCAGGAATAGGATTTCGCGCTGGGCCGGATCGGCGGCGTCTGGGGCGAGTAGCAGGAGGGTTTCCTCCTGATGAATGCCGGTGAGGTAGAACAGGTCGGCGTTCTGGAGATGCCCCATGACCCCGTCGGCGTTGGTGGGCATAGGGTCGTTGGCATTCAAAACCGCCAGGGAGCGCGGCCGCAGTTTCCGCACAAGCCGGGCGCGGTTACCAGTGAACAGGGCGGGGGGCAGCGGGACAGCTTTCATGTTAAGCCACGGGATACACCACCCCGCTGAAAAGTGACAGGAAGAAAAGCAGCGGTGCGGGATGCGTTTTGGTAGCCGCCTTCCGGCGCGAGGCCGGGAGTTCAGGTTTTTTTTCGCAGCCAGACCAGTCCGCCAAAGCCCAGCGCCAGCAGGGCGGAAACCGACCAGGCGCCGGCATTCATGCTTTGTGGTGCCAGCCAGAGCGCCGCGGCGCCTGCTGCGGGCCCAACGCAATTGCCTATTCCAATGGCCGCTTCATGGATACCCCCGTGCTCGGCCTTGGTGTCGCTGTCATCCATCGAATAGAAAAGGGACGAATAATAAATCAGACCGATGGCGGCGCCGAAAACCACTTGGGCGGCCAGCACCGTCTTCAGGTTGGGCACGGTGAGGATGACGGCGAACGAGAGGGTGAGCAGTGCAAAAGCGGACGCCAGCCAGCCGAAACGGTAATGCCAGCCGTTCCAGCGCCATAACACCACAAACGCCGCGAGCCGGGCAAATCCCCAGAGCGAGCAGGCGAAGCCGGCCAGCATGGGGGAGAGTCCAAATTTCATTGCGACGCCCGGCAGTACGGCGATGAGCGTGTTGATGGCGATGTAGGCAAACGGGTTGGCCAGCCAGGCCAGGCGAACAAAGTGCTGATTGCGGCCCCCCGGTACCTGCCCCGGCACCGGTGGGGTTGAGCACAGTGGCGCAGCAGTAGGCAGCTTTATTTTTTCCAGCGGTACGGTCAGTGCCCATTGAAGGGCAAGGATGCCCAGCGGCAGGTAATAAAGGCTCGCGTAGCCTAATTTTTCAACAATGGCTCCGCCCAGAAAGAGCGCCGCGGCATTGGTCCACGCCCAAGTGATATTGTAGAGGCCCACGGCGTGGGGGATGTGGCCGGGCTCCTCGCCTTCGCTAACGAGCGCCTCCAGCACGGGCCAGGTGAAACACATTCCGAGAGAGATTACCACCGCGCCCGCAATTTGCCCGGCCGCGGTATTTAGCTGCGAAGCGACGGCGTAGCCCGCCGCCATGATCCCGAGTCCCACTTTGAGCGCGGTGAAGTTGCCGCGGCGCTGTGCAAATTTTCCCGCCTGCCATGCCGACCCGGCATAGACCAGACCTAGCAGTGCCGCCACCGCCAGTCGCGCCTTGTCGTCGTAGCCGAAGCGGTCGTACAGGAGAAAATAAAGGTAGGTGAAATAAAGGACGGTGGCGAAGGAGTTGAGTCCTTCAATCGTGTAGCAGAGCGTCTGGTGCCGTTGGCGGGGCGTCATGAGGTCTTATTCGCTGGAGGATCGGTGATGATGCTCTGGTTGCTCCCCGACAGATTTTACTATCCCCGGGATTTCCTCGAGAGCCTTGGTGCAATACCACTTCACCGCCTCCGTCATGGGAGGAGATAGGCTGTCCAACTCTTCCCGGCGGCACCAGCGAATGGCGTGATGTTCGCCGGCAGCCAGGATGGGGTCCGTATTACTGGCGCCATATTTGGGTCGCGCCCAGTAAATCAGGCCGATGTGCTCATGCGTCTCATTGATGCGGTGGATGTCTAGGAAGCGCGGGGCGATGAGCGCGCGCGTGCCGGGTGAGGTCGTGGGCGGGCGTTCCCCGAGCAGTTCCACGTCGAGCCCGCTCTCCTCCCGGGCCTCGCGCAACGCCGCCTGTTCGGGGTCTTCGTCCAGCTCAATGTGCCCGCCCAGCGGCAGCCATTTGCCGAGCTTGCGATGGTGGATGAGCAGGATTTTTGCGTCGTGAACGATAAAAATCGCGACGGTGAAATCAATTTTTTCGTGAAGATGCGGCATGGCTTTCAGGAAAATAGCAATAAACAGGTGCGGGCGCAAAACTTTGACGCGGGGAATCCGTTTTCAATGCGGCTGTCACATTCCATTGGAGGGTGGAAACAAAAAAGCGGCTTCCATTTCTGGAAGCCGCTGGAGGGCTGTGAAAAATTACTTCATCCGGTCAAAGTTCTTCTGGAGAATCTGCCAGTCTTTCAGGCCGGTCACCTTGCTCTGAAGGGATTGGACAATCTCCGCCTCTTTCGCATTTTTAGTCGGCTTGTTGGCTTTATAGAAGATGCCGAAGTGGCCCGGGAAGGGTTCGCCGGACAGCTTGTAGGCTGCCAGTTCATCGGTGACGTCATGCGTCTTGGGAACCTCGTTGAACACGCCGCCCTTGCGCGGGTTGCTGGCGTCGAAGGCGCCCTCATAGAACTCCACGCACTCGCTCAGGCATTCGATGAAGCTGAATCCGTCGTGATCCATCGCGGCCTCCATCATCTGCAGCACATGGTTCGGATTGGTGTGCGTGGTGCGCGCCACAAAGGTGGCCCCGGCGGCGATCGCCTGCTTCATGGGGTTGATCGGATAATCCACCGCGCCCCATTGATCCGTTTTGCTCTTGAAGCCGAGCGGGGACGTGGGCGAGGTCTGCTTCTTGGTCAGGCCGTAGACCCAGTTGTCCATGACGCAATAGGTCATCTTGATGTTCTTGCGCGCCGTGTGGCTGAAATGGTTGCCGCCGATGGAGAACGCATCGCCGTCGCCGCCGAACACAAACACGTGGAGGTCGGGGCGGGTCAGGGAGATGCCGCTGGCAAAGGGAAGGGCCCGCCCGTGGATGTAATGGGCGCCGTGGGCCTGCACGAAATACGGAAAGCGGCTGGAGCAGCCGATGCCTGCGACGGTGGTGATCTTCTCGTGCCACATCTTGCGCTTCTCAATCAGCTTGAAGTAGAGCGCGAGCACGGAAAAGTCCCCGCAGCCGGGGCACCAGGTCGGATGGTCGGCGGCGACTTCTTTTTTGGTCAGCCCCTTGCGCTCCTCGGATCCGGTCGCCGGCGGGTTCACAAGGGCGGGGGTTGCGGACGGTTTTTCGGTCAAAGTTTGGCTCATACGTTTTGTGGCGGTTTAAAATTACAGCTTCCGCAATCCGGCGGTCATGTTGGTTTTGGCCCGTTCGAGGATTTCCTTCACCTTCCAAGTGAGGCCGTCGGTCTTGTTCATACCTTGGATTTTCGGGTCGCAGAAGCGCGCCCGCAAAATCGACCCCAGCTGGCCGAAGCCGTACAGGCCCTCATCGTTCATCTCGACCACCAGCACATGGTTGAAGCCGGAGAAGATGTTTTCCAAGCCGGGCGGCAGCGGATTGACGTGCCGGATATGCACGGAGGAAACGCTGTCGCCGGCGGCGCGCGCGCGGTCCACAGCCTCCTTGATGGGACCCTCGGTGGACCCCCAGCCGACCAGGAGCACGTTTCCTTCCGCCGGCCCGTAAACCTTGGGCACCGGCAGGGAGGCGCCCAGCGCCTGCAATTTCTTGCGGCGCTTGGCGGTCATCTGCATGTGCAATTTCGGCGAGCCTGTGGGATGGCCCAGCTCATCGTGTTCCAAGCCGGTGACGATGGGGTATTTGCCGCTGTTGATTTTGGTGCCGGGCGCCAGATGCGTGGTGATGCCGTCGGCTTTTGAAAGATCGTAGGGCTTGTGATCCGCCACCGGGGTGAAATCGGGGGAGATGTCCTGGCAGACTTTTTCCAGGTTCGGCTCCACGAACGCCTCGATGCGCGTGGCGATGCCCTGGTCGGTCAGGATGATGACCGGCACGCTGTATTTGCGGGCGATGTTCACGGCCTCGATCGCCATGTAAAAACAATCCTCGACGTTCGCGGGAGCGATGACGACGCGGGGGGCGTCGCCGTGGCCGCCGTTGACGGCGATGTTCAGGTCGGACTGCTCAATGTTTGTGGGCATTCCGGTGGAGGGCCCGCCGCGCTGCACGTCCACAATGACGAGCGGCATTTCCGCCATGATGGCCCAGCCGAGCGCTTCGGTCTTGAGCGAAATTCCAGGGCCGCTGGAGCCGGTCACCGAGACGCGTCCGGCGTAGCTGCCCCCGATGGCCATGGAGATTGCGGCAATTTCGTCCTCGGTCTGGATGAAGGTGCCGCCGTACTTGGGGAGTTCGCGCCGGAGCAATTCCATGATGTCCGACCACGGCGTGATGGGATAGCCCGCGCCGAAACGGACGCCGGCCGCGATGAGGCCGTAGCCGAGGGCTTCGTTGCCGTTCATCACAATCTGGTGGCCGTCCTTTTTCTGGGCATCCACGAACTTGAATGTCTCCAGCACATTGCCGAGCGGGTTGGCGTGGCCGGCATGAAACGCGGCGAGCGCGTTGTTCAAAATGCTCGGGTCCTTGCCGGTGAAACGCTCGCCGATGAGCTTCTCGAGCTTCGGCAGGTTCAGGTCGAACATTTTGGCGATGAGCCCCAATGAGAAAATGTTTTTGCCCTTGTCTTTGGCGGTGCCGCCGATGGCCTCGACCGTGAGGCCGGAAATGGGGATCCCCAGGTGATGGTAATCCTTCTTCCACTCCTCCTTCGGTTCGATGTGGTCGGAATCGTACAACACGATGCCCCCCTTCTTGAGGGAGCTGATGTGGGCGTCGTAGCTGTGCTGGTAAAAGGCGAGCAGCACGTCCGCTTCGTCGCCCGAACTCAAAACCTCGCCGCTGCCCATGCGGACCTGAAAGATGGAGGCGCCGCCGGAAATGGTGGCGGGAATGGTCATGAAGGTCATGACCTCCTGTTCGCTGCGGCCGGCAAGCCGGGCCAGAAATCCCCCGATGGCCTGAATGCCGTCCTGGGAGTTGCCCGCGATGCGGATGACCACTTCTTGGATGGGGGAGATGGTTTTGGCGGCGCCGGGTGACGGCGAACCTGCAGTTGTATCGCTCATGAAAGTTTAAATAAAGTTGACCGCGTTGCAGCGCGGTCCGCAGCTGAATTGCAGGCAGCGGGCACGGTTGCATTTTCATAGTAGGTAGCGGGCAGGAATGTGTCAATTTCTAATGCACGATTTGCTGTCATTAGAAAATTTAATTAAACCGCCCGGCAATCGGAATTGAACTATTGCCGCGCCGCTTGCGCTGCGGGCCGGACCTGTTAGCGTGGCGGAGACGCATGGATCTGCAGGAACGCTACGACGACGCGATGTTCGATTTCAGCCGGGGGGAGTTTGCCCGCGCCATTGGCGGCCTGCGGGCGGTGCTGGCGGCGGACCCGGCTTACTTTGACGCCCAGCTCGCCCTGGGCATGGCGCATTACCGGACCGGGGATTTTGCGGCGGCGATTGCCGAGGGGCACAAAGCGGAGACGCTGCGACCCAAGGAGCAGCTGGTTCACACCAACCTCTCCCTGTTCTATATGAAGTCAGGGGACAAGGTGACGGCGGAGCATCACGGCCTGCAGGCGCGTATTGCCGGGTGGCGCGCGGAAAACCAGGCTGCGAAAGCCGGCGAGCCGACGGCTTCGACCGCCATCGACCCGGAAATGCAGATGGCCCGCCCCCAAACGCCGGCGGTCAGTCCCCTCCGCCGTCCCGACACCTTCCCCGAGCAGCCCTGGAAGAAGAAAAAACCCGATCGCGGACCGGGGCCTGCCGCGGCTGGCGCAGCTCATCAGATGCCGGAATGAACCCGCTGACAATGATATGAAATCCTCCTATGAACTGGCGATGGAACGCCTCAACAAAACCGCGCCCGCCGGAAAACTTACCCCGGCACAGAAGCGGCAGCTTGCCGAGCTGGAATCGCAATACACCGCTAAACTCGCCGGGCGGGAGATTGCTTTGGCCAGTGAAATCCAAGCGGCGACTGAGGCGGGCGATGGGGATAAGGTGGAGATGCTCCGGCGTCAGCTGGCTGCCGAACGCAAAAATCTCCAGGCCGATTTGGAAGACAAAAAAGATGCGGTCCGCCAAGCGCCGGCCACATCCTAGCCTTCGCGAAATTTTCGGCCCGTCCCCCGCGCCGGCGCAGGGCGAAAATACAGATGAAACCCGGTAGAGCCGGCAGCCGTCTGGTGGTGGACATGAATAAAAAGACTGCCTTCCAGATTCTTCTGCTGGCCCTGCTGGTTGGAGGCGGCCTTTACTGGGTCGCGGGGCTATTCCGGCCGGAAAAAATCCAGATTCTTTGCGACATTCACCCTCCCCGGGTTTCAAAGAAAAATCCACGCGCCGCGAATCCCCCCCCCGCATTCGAAGTGGCATTCGGCTTTGACCAGAAATGCACGCTGACGGATGTCAGGGTTGTCGCGCTGGAGGAATGGGCGACCAACCAGCTGGCGCGTCCGCTCTGGCACCTGGTTGCCGATTCCAATGCGGTCCCGACCCGGGCGGTTGTTTACGGCCAGTGGGTCCGAGGCATGCGCCCCGCTGTCAAGGGCAAGCGCGCTGAGCCGCTGCAACCCAATGTGGCTTATCGCCTGCTGATCGAGGCGGGCTCGAGCACGGGCGAATGCGACTTTAAGCTCTCCGCTTCGCCGGCCCGATGAATCATGGTTAGGCGGAAAAATCCGTGTTCTTCCGCGCCCATCTGTGGTTAAACTTTCCCCGCCTTTATGGAATACGAAGCTGTCATCGGTCTGGAAACCCACGTCCAGCTCAAAACCAAATCGAAGATGTGGTGCGGCTGCGCCAACGCCTTCGGCTCCGAGCCGAACACGAATGTCTGCCCGGTCTGCCTCGGCATGCCGGGCGTGCTGCCCGTGCCGAATGAAGAGGCCCTGCGCCTGACCGTGCTGACCGGTTATCTCCTGAACTGCGAAATCCCGCGCTTCGCCAAGTTCGACCGCAAAAGTTATTTCTACCCCGACGCGTCCAAAAACTATCAGCTCACTCAATTCGACAAGCCGAGCACGGCAAACGGCTTCGTGGATTTTGAATTCAGCGGTCTGGGATCGGTCGAGGGAATGGGGCGCGTCCGCATCACCCGGGCGCATCTCGAGGAGGACGTGGGCAAGAATTCCCATCTGGAGCGGTTCAGCGGCGTGGACTTCAACCGCGCCGGCGTGCCGCTCCTGGAAATCGTTTCTGAGCCGGATATCACCGGCTCCGACATGGCCTATGAATACCTCAACGCGCTTAAGGACATCCTGATCCATGGCGGCGTGAGCGATTGCGACATGGAAAAGGGGATGGTGCGCTGCGATGTAAACGTCAGCGTGCGCCCCGTCGGCACCCGGGAACTCGGCGCGAAGATTGAGATCAAGAACATGAACAGCTTCTCCGGCGTGCGCCGCGCGCTGGATTACGAGATCCCCCGCCAGATTGCGGCGGTGAAGCGCGGCGACAAGCTGATCCAGTCCACCCGCCGCTGGGATGATGTGGCGGGCATCACTGAGGAGATGCGCACCAAGGAGCACGCGCACGACTACCGCTATTTTCCCGATCCGGATCTGATGCCGCTGGCGCCCACGGAGGCCTGGCTCGCCGAGGTCAAATCGCGCGTGGTGGAGCTGCCGCTGGCCCGCAAGCGGAGGTTGATGCAGGCATATCAGCTGCCCGCGCCGGATGCGGAATCGTTTGTGAACGACGTGCCGCTGGGAAATTATTTTGAGGCGATGGCTGGGCGGTCCAAGAGTCCCAAAGCCGTTGCCAATTGGGTCATCAACAATCTCCGGGCAAAAATCGCCGAGGCAAACACCCGGGACGCTGCCGAGCAGATGTCCATGGGCATTGAGCCAGGGGACGTGAAGCGGCTGACGCTGGCGGATTTAAAATTCAAGCCGGAAGCGTTGCTCGAGCTGGTCGGCCTCGTGGAAGCCAAAGCCATTAGCAATGCCGCCGCGCAGCAGGTGTTCGGAGAAATGTTCGACACCGGCAAGGCGCCGGTTGCCATCGTCCAGGAAAAGGGGCTGGCGCAGGTTAGCGACACTGGGGCGAT
>Ga0114970_10003550_pt1 | contig 11425 bp, 18 predicted proteins | sample M_140205_XF_Meta_FD_87030 | JGI IMG/M metagenome (GOLD analysis project Ga0114970, IMG submission 87030) | Freshwater microbial communities from Lake Montjoie, Canada to study carbon cycling - M_140205_XF_MetaG | ecosystem: Environmental > Aquatic > Freshwater > Lake | place: Lake Montjoie... | reverse complement strand
GTGGGGAGACATGTCTGAAACATCTGCACGATTAGTGATTGCTGGGCGCGAATTTCGTTCGCGATTGTTGCTGGGCACGGGGAAATTTTCTTCGGGAGCGATGATGGGGGAGGCGTTGGAGGCGAGTGGTTGCGAGATTGTCACTGTGGCGTTGAGGCGAGCGGATTTGAGTGGGAAGAGCGATCCCTTTGCGAACATTCTCGAGTTTATTGATCCGAAAAAGTATTTAATTTTGCCGAACACGAGTGGGGCGATGACGGCTGAGGAGGCGATTCGGCTGGCGCATTTGGCGGAGTCGGCGGGTTTACCGAAGTGGGTGAAGTTAGAGATTCACCCTGATCCGCGGTATTTGTTGCCGGACCCGATTGAGACCTTGCGGGCGGCGGAACAGTTGGTGCGGGAAGGGTTTGTGGTTTTGCCGTATATGAATGCGGATCCTGTGTTGGCGAAGCGTCTGCAGGATGTGGGGGTGGCGACGGTGATGCCGTTGGGGTCGCCGATTGGGAGTCATCGGGGATTGGAGACGCGGGCGCAGTTGGCGATTATTATTGAGCAAGCGAGTGTGCCGGTGATTGTGGATGCGGGGATTGGGGCACCGAGTCAAGCGGCGGAGGCGTTGGAGATGGGGGCGTCGGCGGTTTTGGTGAATACGGCGGTGGCGATTGCGTCGGAGCCGTGGCGGATGGCGCGAGCATTTCGTCAGGCGGTGGAGGCGGGTCGGGAGGCGTTTGAGATTGGGCTAGGGGACCGGCTGGATGAGGCGAAGGCGAGCAGTCCCTTGGCGGTATTTCTGGCGGGGGGAGGAAGGTAAGCGGGGTGAAATTCGGAAAGAAAAGAAGGTGAAAAAAGCAAAGAATTGGAAGAGGATGAGAAGATATGGCGCTTCTTGAGGTAAAAAACTTACGCACATGGTTTCCGGTGACTGGGGGTTTGCTGCGTCGACACATTGACGATGTGAAAGCGGTGGATGACGTGAGTTTTTCGATTAAGGAAGGGACGACGGTGGGTTTGGTGGGGGAGAGTGGGAGTGGGAAGTCGACGATTGGGAAGACGATTTTGAAGTTGGTGGGGGCGACGAGTGGGGAGATATTATTTGAGGGGAAAGAGATTTTGTCGTTGAGTGAGAAGGAGTTCCGTCCGTTGCGGAGAGAGATTCAGATGATCTTTCAGGATCCATTTGGGTCATTGAATCCGCGGCACACGATTTTTCAGATTGTGGGTGAGGCGTTAGAGATTCATTTCCCGGCGATGAGTCGGAGTGATCGGAGGGAGCGGGTTTCGGAGTTGATGAAGCAGGTTGGGTTGAAGGTGGAGATGATGGAGAGATATCCGCATGAGTTTAGTGGTGGGCAGCGTCAGCGGATTGGGATTGCGCGTGCGCTGGCGGTGAAGCCGCGGTTTATTGTTTGTGACGAACCGGTGAGTGCATTGGATGTGAGTGTGCAGGCTCAGATTGTGAATTTGCTGGAAGATTTGCAGGAGGAGTTGGGGTTGACCTATCTCTTTATTGCCCATGATTTGGCGGTGGTGGAGCATATGAGTGATGAGGTTTTGGTGATGTATCGGGGGAAGATTGTGGAGAGTGCGAGTGCGGAGGCGATTTACGAATCACCGCAGCATGAGTATACGAAGCGTCTTTTGGCGGCGGTGCCGAAGTTTGGTTAGTGGTGGGGGAAGGGGATTGGAATGACGCCATTAATTCGCAAGTTGTTGGGGATGAATTGGGTAATCGTGGGATTGAGTTTTGGGTTATGTGTGCTTGGGGTGTTGGCGGTTTATAGTGCTTCGGCATTTCGGGATGAGACTTACTGGCATAAGCAAGCAATTTTTGTGGGATTGAGTATGGTGGTGTTTATTTGCACGAGTATGATTGACTATCGGTGGGTGAAGATTGTAGCCTTGCCGATGTATTTACTGAGTATTTTCTTAATTATTCTGACTTACACGAAATTTGGGGAGGAGCATGGTGGGGCGAAGTGTTGGTTGCCGATTAGGGGTGTGGGGACATTTCAGCCTTCGCAGATGGCGGTGATTGCGGGGATATTGACGGTGGGATTATTTCTCAGTCAATTTCGGAAGCTGCATCCGATGATGAAGTTGGTATTTACAGCGGCAATTGTGGGTGGGCCGATGTTATTGATTTTGAAGCAGCCGGATGTGGGGATGACCTTAGTTTGGGTGCCGGTGATTTTATCGATGCTGATGCTGAGCGGATTACCGAAGCGGTATTTGATTTCGCTTTTATTGATGGCGTCTTCGATTGTGCCAATTTTGATTTATTTCGTGCTGAAGCCGTATCAATACAAGCGAATTTTGGCATTTATTGATCCGGACATTGATCCGACGGGGGCGGCCTGGGCGATTAACCGGTCATTGATTGCGATTGGATCGGGGGGATTTTCTGGGAAAGGATTTATGACAGCGGGGACTCAGGTGGAACAAGGATTTATTCCTGAGACGACCGTGCATACCGACTATATTTTCACGGCGATTTCTGAGCAAACTGGGTTTGTGGGTGGGGTGATTTTGATTGGGCTGTTTGCGGTTTTAATTTTGGCGTGTTTGTTGACGGCGCATCAGGCAGCGGACGAGTTAGGATTGTTGATTACGGTGGGGTTTACGACGCAGATATTTTTCCACGTGTATCAGAACATTGGGATGACGATTTCGCTGATGCCGATTACGGGGTTGCCGTTGCCGCTGATTAGTTATGGGGGGACGTTTTTGCTGATGGTGATGTTTGGTCTTGGGCTAGTGAACAGCGTGTGGGTTCATCGGAAAGCGTTGCCCATGAACCGCTAAGGGGTGGAGTTGGGTGGGGGATGGATGGGTGGAGATCAGGCAGTGGGGGAGTCCTTTTCGAGGCTACTGGCGCTGGTGTCGTCGGAGGCTTTCATCCAGTCGATCGGGGAAGAATCGTTGAGGAAGTGCTCTTTACCGACTTCTTTGATGAGGTAATTGGGGACTTTTTTGAGGGGGGTGTAGCGTGGGTGATGGGAGTCTTTGTAGGGGTCATTGCTTTTGGCGTTGTAGCAACAAATCATTGACCAGCGAGGGTGATCGGAGTCGTTTTTGGCGGAAGCGTGGAGGAGATTGGAATGGAAGAAGAGGGCATCGCCTGGGAGCATGACGCAATCGACGAGAGGGAAGCGTTTTTTGGCTTCTTCGACGCGTTCGAGGTCGGCACCGGCTTGGTCGCCGGAGAGTGTGTGATCGATGCGTCCGATGTGATGGGAGCCTTTGAGGACTTGCATGCAGCCATTTTCGGTGGTGGCGGGATCGACGGCGATGGCGACGCTGCAAAGGTTTGGGGTGAGGACGCCATTTTGATACCAGTAGCCATAGTCTTGATGCCAGGCCCAAGCGCCACCGACTTTGGCGTCTTTCATGATCATTTTGGAGTGGTAGTGGTAGGCTTCGTCGCCGAGGAGGGTTTCGACGGGATCGACGAGTTTTTGGCATCTGGCGAACATGCCGTAGACGCCATCGCCTGGGTGATTCCAGAGGGAGAGGCGAATTTTTGCGCCGGAACCGTCGTCTTTAGAGAAGGCGTTTTGATCGAGTGCGCGGTCTTGTTTGGCGGCTTGGCTGAGGAGGGTAATTTCTTCGAGGTCAAAGAGTTGGCGGATGATGATGAAGCCATCGGCGTGATATTTTGCGAGGTCGGAAGGGGTTAAGTTTTCGGCGAGCATAGAGTGATAAATGTAGGTGTGATGTGGGGGAAGTTCGAGTGATTTGGCTAGAAGATTTTGGGAATGGGGGTTTTGGGGAGTGGCCGGCGGATTTTTTGTGGGGGAGAGTTTGGGCTTGGGATTTGGGGTGAAATGGGGAGAGAGTAAGGGATGGAGATTTTTTCGGTGATCCGATTATTGGCGGCGGGGTTGGGGTTGGGACTGGGGTTATTGGTGATTTTGCCGGGGCCGAATGTGTGGCTTTTTCGCTTATCGGTGGTGGCGACGGAGTATGGGCATTGGGTGGTATTGGTTCCTTTGTTAGCGGTGATTTGCGGGCGATGGAGTGGGTGGATGGGGGGTGTGACGGTGGTGATGGGATTGAGTGGGGTGGGGTTATTGCTTTCTTCGGCGGTGAGAGCGGAGTGGCGATCGCGGAGTGTGGCTGAGGAGATGACGGCGATTTTTGGGGTGTCTGGGGTGGAGATGAAGCGGGCGCCCTTTTCTTGGTGGCGGATGTGGAGAGGGGTGGAGCGACCTGGGGTGGTGCCAGAGATTTACCGATTTGCGGAGCGGGACGGGGAGGCGTTGCGGATGATTTTTTATCGGAGTGTGAGGCGCAGCCCGGCGCCGTGTGTGGTGGTGGTTCATGGTGGGGGATGGGATGGGGGGGCGGCGACGGAGCATGGGGAATTTTGCGAATACCTAGCGGGATTGGGTTATGGGGTGGCGTCGGTGGAGTATCGATTGGCGCCGAAGTATGTTTGGCCAGCGCAGCGGGACGATGTGTTGGCGGCGATTGAGGATTTGAAGGCGAGAGCGGGGGAATTGGGGATTGACGGGGGGAAACTGGTAATCATGGGGAGATCTGCGGGTGGGCAGATTGCGGAGGCGGTGGCGTATGGGAGTGGGGATAAAGCGATCCGGGGATGTGTGGGATTTTACGCACCAGCGGACATGGCGTTTGCGTATAAATATGCACGCAAGGATGACTTGATTGGGTCGTTGGGTTTAGTGGTTCGGTATATGGGGAAGCGGCCTGAGGACGATGAGGGGCATTACGATGGGGCGTCGGGGATTCGGCTAGCGGGGCGGGGGAGTCCGCCGACCTTATTGATTCATGGGGGGCGGGATAGTTATGTGTGGTCGAGGCAGAGCGAGCGATTGGCTGGGAGGTTGAGTGAGCTGGGGGTGAAGAATTATTTATTGGAGTTGCCCTGGGCGGGTCATGGTTTTGACTTTAATCCATGGGGGCCTGGGGGGCAGATTTCGGGTTATGCGGTCGAGCGATTTTTGGCGGTGGTGACTGGGGAGGGTTGAGGTTTGGGGAATTTTTTTACGGCGCGAAGGAAGGGGTAAGGGGGTGGAGGAGTGGGGGAGTAGCGGAGGAGGGAATAGGTGGAGGTGATTTCTGTGATGAGGGTGGAGAGGTGGGGGAAGTGGGTCGCGGCGCGGATGCCGAAGTGGGTTGGGGATTCGTGTGGGGAGCGCGGGAGGCCAGCGGCGGCGAATTTTTGGCAGAAGTGAAAGTAAGCGAGGCGAAGGGGATCGGTGGGGGCGAGGGAGCGGGAACGGAACCAGAGGATGAGAAGTGCGAGGGGGAGGGTGGAGGAAAGGAGGATGAGGAGGAGGAGTTTTGGCCAACCGAGGGAAGCGAGGCCGAGGCGAGCGAGGAAAGAGCGTTGGGATTCTTCATCGAACCCGAGGATGCGAAGATCCCAGCGGTAGGAGAGATCATCCCAAGCGAGTTGGGCATCGTGAAAGATTTGGAGCCAACCGGTGGAGGTGGAGGGGCGGGGAGGGGATTGGGCATTGTGTTGATCTTGCTGATAGGAGAGGGAGCCTGAGGCGAGGCGATCTGGGGCGATGACATCGGTGGGATCGATGCGGATCCAGCCTGTGCCATCGATATAGGCTTCGCACCAGGCGTGGGCATCTGCTTGGCGGACAATGAGATAGCGACCTCTGGAATTGTATTCGCCGCCGTGATAACCGACGACGAGTCGGGAAGGAATATTGGCGATACGGAGGATGGAGGCGAGGGCAGCGGCGTAGTGTTCACAGAAGCCGCGTCGGCGGGTGAAGAGGAATTCGTCGAGGGCATCGGGGCCGTAAGTGCCTGGCTCGAGGGAGTAGGTGAAGTGTTCTTGGTGGAAGTAGAGGAGGATGGAGTTGATGAAGGCGCGATCATCGGGATGGGCTTGGCGAGAGGAGTCAACGAGTTGGCGGAGGCGGGGGGAGATTTTGGAGGGTTGGCGGAGGGCTTCGAGGCGTTGGTCGTCGGGGAGGGGATCGGCTTTTGGGGAGAGGTTGGAGACGACTTGGTATTGGAGTTGTTGGCGGATGGGGTGGAGACTTTGGATGAAGCTCCCGGCTTCGAGAGAGGAATCTGGGGGTGAGGAGAGGGGGCAATCGAGGGCGAAGAGCCAGGAGCCGCCGTGTGGTTGGAGGAGAATTTTTTGGCGGATGGTATCTGGACCGAAGAGAGAGGAGTGGCGTCGTTCGGGGGCGAAGCGTGGTCCGCGGGTCCATTCGAGGCCTTGGCCGCGCCAGAAGACGCTGGTGCGCCAGTAGAGGGAATGCATGGGGGGCGGAGGGTGATCGGGGAATTCGGCACGGAAGACGGTTTCTTCGCCGAGGGCGAGATTGGCGACGCTCCCTGGGGAGAGGCGATCGGACATGCCGCTGGAGTTTAAATTGGGAGGGGAGAAGCGGAGGACGAACTGGGGTTTGGCTCTGGGGAAGAAGAGGAAGAGGAGGATGACGATGGGGATGGATTGGAGGAGAATGAGAGCGGTGATTTTGGCGGAGAGAGCGAGGGAGCGGAGAGGGTGGGGGGAATGGATGGAGGAGTGGAATTGAACGAGAGCGAGGGTGAAGAGGATAAAGAGGAGGGAGATAAAGAGGCCGACGGCGAGGGATTGGTTAAAGAAGAGAGAGCAAAGAGCGAGGAAGAAGCCGAGGAGGGCGAGGATTTGGAAATCGCGTGGGGTGTTGGATTCGAGGGACTTGAGGGCGATGAGGAGGAGGAGGAGACTGATACTGGGTTCGATTCCGAGGAGGGTGCCGTAGCTGAGATAGAGGCCAGCGGTGGAGACGGAGAGGAGGGCGAGTTTGAGGGGGATGGAGGGCATGCGGGAGGAGGGTCTGGAGAGGCAGATGCGGGTGAAGGTGGCGAGGAAGAAGAGGGCAGCGGCCCAGCCGGCGAGGTGATCGAGGAGGGGGATCACGGCGAGGCTGAGGGCGAGGAGGAGAGTAGCGAGGGGGGGTGGGGTGAAGGCATTGGGGGATTTGGAGAAGAAATTCATGGTGGGGGAGGGGAGAAGCGGTGGAGGGCTAAGGCTTGGAGGCAGGCTTGGGCGTGAGTGGGACCGGAAGAGGGAGCGAGGGTGAGGGTGGGGAGGATGAGAGAATAAGTGCAGGGAGATTGTTCGGCATCGAGGATCCAGCGGGTGAGTTGGCTGAGGCGATCTTCGGTGGGGAGGGGATCGAGAGCATGCCAATCGAGGTGGAGGACGGGGAGAGCGAAGCCTGACCAATCTTTGGCGAGGAGAGGGGGATCTTGGGCTGGGGATCGGGCGAGGGATTTCCAATCGATATGACGTGGGGATTCGCCGGGATTCCAGGTGCGGAGGCCTGCGAAGTCGTCGCCGGTGGAGGGTGGGGAGTTTGGGGTGAGAGTGGAGGAAGAGAAAGAGAAAAAGGGGTTAGGGGAAGGGAGGGGAAGCGAGCCTGAGGGGGATGGGTAGATGAAGTAAGGATGGGGGAGAGAGAAGGATTGTTTGGCGGTAAAGAAGCCTAAGGGGAAGAGACTATGGGCATGGATTTGGAGATGGGGGAAAAAGCCGCGTTGGGTGGTTGGGGAGTGGAGATGGAGGGAGAGGGATTGGGAGGGAAGGAGTTGGAGGGGTGAAGAGGGGCGGCCATGGGGGGATGATTGGAGGATGAGGGAATGGAGGGTGGAAGATCGTTGAGAGGTGACGGAGAGAGAGACCGAGAGAGATTCGCCGAGGAAAGTGGGTGGGATGGGGGAAGCGGAGAGGGAGAGGCCGCGGAGATTGGCCCAAGTGTGGATGGCAGAGATGATGGAGACGCTGGCGAGGGCGAAGCAGAGGAGGTAGGCGGCGCTGTTCGATTGACTGGCTCCCGCGTAGGCCATTCCGAGGAGAACGATAGCGAGGCCGAGGATATTGCGATTGGGGAGGACGCGGATGGGGGATTTTGGCGCGGGCGCCATGGGATTAGGGGACGGGAACTTCGCGGAGGAGAGACTCGACGAGGGCACGGCGGCTTTCGGTATTGGAATGGGTATTTCCGAGGCGATGGGTGATGACGGAGGGGGCGACGGCTTGGATATCTTCGGGCAAGACCATTTCGCGGCCTTCGATGAAGGCCCATGATTGGGCGGCGTGGAGGAGGCCGAGAGCGGCGCGTGGGGAGAGGCCTGGGGGGTAGCGGAGGCGACTGGCTTCGAGGAGATCTTGGAGGTAGTCGAGGAGTGCTGGGGAGGTATGGATTTGGCGGACGCGGGATTGGAGTTCGAGGAGGGAGGAAGCGTTGGTGATGGGGGCGAGAGAGCGGAGCATTTCTCGGCGATCGGCGCCGAGGAGCATGAGGCGTTCGGCGGCGCGGTTGGGGACGCCGAGTTCGATGCGCATGAGGAAGCGATCGAGTTGGGATTCTGGGAGGGGGAAAGTGCCGATTTGGTGTTGGGGATTTTGGGTGGCGATGACGAAGAAAGGGGAAGGAAGGGGGTGGGATGAGCCGTCGATCGTCACTTGATTTTCCTCCATGGATTCGAGGAGAGCGCTTTGGGTTTTGGGGGTGGCGCGATTGACTTCGTCGATGAGGGCGACTTGGGAGAAAATGGGGCCTGGAAGGAAGATGAAGCGTTGTTCTTCGCGATTGTAGATGGAATTTCCGAGGACATCGGCGGGGAGCAGATCGCTGGTGAACTGGATCCGGCGGAAGTGAAGGCCGAGGGTGGAGGCGAGGGCTTGGGAGAGGATGGTTTTTCCGACGCCGGGGAGATCTTCGATGAGGAGGTGACCGCGTGCGAGGATACAGGCGATGGCGAGGCGAATGGCGCTTTCTTTTCCGACAATAATTTCACTAATTTGGGAGACGAGCGCGGCGCATTGAGCGTGCATGAGGCGGGGAATCTCGGGCTGAAACTGAGTGGAGTCGAGCGAGAAGTTTGCTGGGGAGTGAAATCGGTGGCGGGGTGAGTGGAGGGAGGATTTTCGAACGGGAGTGTGGTGGGCCTTCCGCTTGTCTGTCCTCCTTTATGGACGGATTTTACGGCACTTTGGTCGGAAATCTCCTTTCGAAACTCGAGTGGTTTAATTTGCGCAACTGGTTTTATTTTGCACCTTTCTCACTTTTGCAAGAGGTGCGGATCGGTGGATTGATGCGATTTTTTAAAATTTTAAGTGGTTTGTTTGTAGTGGTTTACGGCAAATTATTTTTTAACTTTTAAAAATAAATGATGGTTGGCAAGGGCTTTGCTATGGGGAGTGCGTGAAGTCACTTTTGACTTTTTTAAACCAACCAAACCTAGAAAAAAACACGCAATCCATGATTAAATCAAAACTCGCTAAAGTCGGAATTCTGAGCACGGCAATTCTTGCCATGCCGACCATTAGCCACTCTGGCACTGCTTCAAAGGAAGTAAAAGCGATCCCTGAAATCACCAAAGAATCCTGCATCACCGGCGACATCGGGGTCGGTGTGGTCAGTCAGTATATTTTGCGGGGGGTGGTCAACGAGAGCAAAGGTTTTATCGCCCAGCCTTACCTTGATCTTTATTTCAAGCTCTACAGTGGCACGGGATTTATCAATAAGGTTTCCTTGAACCTTGGGCTGTGGTCGAGCATCAACTCCAATCAAACGGTGGCATCTCCGGGAACAAGTTTAGCCGCTTGGTATGAGTTTGATTGGATGCCGGGGATGACTGTGACATTTGCAAAGAACTTTGCTTTGAGCGTGACTTGGTTGGACTATGACTTTGTCAGCAGTGGGGGACGTGCGGGTAGCTTGAACACCAATCTGGCGTATGACGATACCGACTTGCTGGGCGCCTTTGCGCTCCATCCGCATCTCAGCGCGATGAAGACGATGATTGGCAATGGTGTGGGCGTTCCTGGCGGAGCGCTGGGGTGGTATTACGAAGTCGGGATTGCGCCGGGCTTTACGGTTGGGAAGGGGGGAACTTATCCACTGACCTTCACCTTTCCCATGACCGTTGGTCTTGGTCCCGAGACTTACAACGGTGAAGATTACGGGTATTTTTCCGCAGGGGTGACCGCCGCCGTGCCGCTGGCTTTCGTTCCTTCGTGCTACGGGGCTTGGACGGCGACGGCGGGATTCACTTATTGGAACCTTGGTGACAATGCAGCGCATGCGTCATCCCCTGCAATCAACGATGGAGGAACTAGTCAATATGTCTTCTCCGGTTCGATCGGTCTGACTTTCTAGCGCTCCCACTGCCAATGCCTCCACAACTTCGTCGGGCACCTGCCCGGCGGAGTTGTTTGGGGGCATGGAGAGAATGAAGCGGAGTCTCCGAGAACAATAGCTGGGCATTTCCCAGAGCAACCCAAATTTCAAATCGAAGGTTAACAGGCAACATCGGGGTGCATTTTGCCTGTTTCTCGATCGCCGGAGATTTCAGGGAGAAGGGAGAACCTGTGCGGGGTCAGGAGGCTTCGCGAGAAAGGATGGAGACGATGCGGGCGGAGATTTTTGAAGGGGAAAACGGTGAGGCCATCCGAGAGGTGGCGTTCGGCAATGGGGCGGTCTTGAGGGGGAACTGGGAGGGCGAGTGGGGGGCAAGTGGGAAGGCGGATCGCTAATCAACTAAACTTTCAGGGTGAAAAATGCTCTTCATGAGGGTGGCACTTTTGGGTGGAGGTCAGAGGGGGTGAGGTCATTGGGGTGAAAGTTTGGAAGAACCGCGGTGTCTCTATTTGAATGAGATAAAGATTCGGTGGTTTAAAGTTTGATTGACGAGGAGAGGGGCGGGCACATAGGTGATGTGAAGTTTATGAAACAATCTGATGGCGATTTGGAGACGGTTGACTCCGTCAGGTGGTTTAATTGGAAGCCTCTCGCCTTGTTTTGGGGCGGATTTTGGTTGGCGGTCGTTTTGGTGATTGCGAAAGGATTTTCTTTGGGGGTGCCAGAGTCTTGGCACTGGGGACTTCGGCTGATTCAGTCCTCGTTTCGGGATGTGCTTTTTGCTTTGGCGTTTGGGTTGGGTGGTCAGGGAGTGCTTTGGGCGGTTGCTCGGCATCGGCGATGGTCGAAAACGATTTGTCTGACTTTTGCGACGATCGGTGGGCTTTTCGCCATTTATGCGGTGGTGGCTTATGGGGTTTTTAAAGCTTTGGATCGTCCTTTGAGTTTTGACTTGATCCGGCTGATGCGTGGGGCAGCGGTGCAATCGTCGATTATGGGATACTTGACTTGGCCGATCGCCCTTGCGTTGATTTTGGCGCCGGCAATGTTTATTGTTTTGGTTTGGTTGGGGGCGAAGCGTCCGACTTTTCCGCGATTGCTTTTGGGTGGAATGGGGTTGTGGATCATGGTCGGGCTTTTTTGTCCATCGGAAGCGTCGGCGGGGTTGAGGGGGGAGCGTTTGTCGCTTTCTCCGCATTTGGAGTTGTTGCGGAGTGCGCTGATGAATGTGACGGGAAGCCGAAAGGGGGTGATTCCTGGGGATTTTTCTGGGGAAGATCAGGAGGAGTTTGAGG
>Ga0114970_10003548_pt1 | contig 11427 bp, 9 predicted proteins | sample M_140205_XF_Meta_FD_87030 | JGI IMG/M metagenome (GOLD analysis project Ga0114970, IMG submission 87030) | Freshwater microbial communities from Lake Montjoie, Canada to study carbon cycling - M_140205_XF_MetaG | ecosystem: Environmental > Aquatic > Freshwater > Lake | place: Lake Montjoie... | reverse complement strand
GACCCGAGCGAATTGGCCCACCGCATCGGCAAGGCCTGGCAAAAACTCCCCGAGCCGCGCCACTCCTTCTCGCTCGAAACCCTCAGCCCGGGCCGCCCAAGTACCTACGTCAACCTCGGGCCCCACCCGCCCCGCCTCTGGCCGGAAGACGTGGAACAACTCCACGAAATCTGGCTCAATGTCAGCGAAAAGCTTGGCAGCGAACTCCACCACCGCGACGTAGTTGGGGTAGCCCTCCACCGTCTCCGCCGCGACCTCGACGGGGAACCCAACCCCGAAATCATCCAGGACTTCCGCGAAGAAATGGAACTCACCGCCCTCCACCACCCCAAAGGCCTCGACGCTCCCGACGAAGCCCCCAACCCGGAATAAAGAAAAGGCCCGCGCTGTGATCCAGAGCGGGCCTTTTCTTTACTACGGAGATACTCTACGGTTTCGGTGGCAATTTCACCGGGTCAGCCGGCGGCTTCGCCGCATCCGCCGCGTTCGGCCGGAACCGCTGCGGCAGCACAACCTTAGCGCTCGCCAACTCAACATAAGCCGCCAAAACCTTATCCTTCAAAGCCGGGTCCACGCTCAACTGTGTATGTTTCCCGGAAGCCGACGCCACAAAACCCAGCCGTCCATCCGCGCCCACCGTCACCGTGCCGGTCTCCGCCTTGAAGTAAGGTTCCTTCTGCCTTGTCGCATACAACGCCGCAGCCAGAGCCGTCGTGGACGCACCATACGGCATCTGTTGCCAGGCCGCATAAGCCGCAGCCACCGGATGATCCGGAGTATTCGCCGGAAACTCTTTCTCAATCGCCGACGCAGGGAAGGGAATCGCCTTGCCCACCTCATCCGGAACAAACGTCACCGGAGTCGGCCACTCAGCCAATACCTTCCGGGCCGCCCACGGATCCGCCAGAAAACTCTCCACCCCCGCAATCACCAGGTGCGAAGATCGCTCCTTCACCAAATCCTTGACGCCCTTGAAATCCAAAGCCACCGCCAGATTCGTCGCCCGCCCCGCCAGCACGAAATAACTACTCTTCTCGTACTGCGCCTGCAGATAATTGCGAATCAATGTGCTCGGGTCGCCCGTATCCAAAACGCGCGCAACCCTGTTCGCATACAACGGCGACCCATCTGCCTTCTTCTTCGCAAACGGTTCCGTCAAACCCGGCGACACAACCCCGCCATCCCCGGTCGTAATCATCCCCGGAGGCGGCACCTGCGCAAACACCGCAGCCGGACCACGATAGAACCGCTCCACCATGTCCACATAACCCGCAACCTTCAGGTTATTGCGGCTCACTGTTACAATGGCAACCCGGCACTCACTCTTACCCTGTAAACCATGCAGCAAAGCTACTGCCAGCAGGCTGTCCACACTCTGGAAATCGCTGTCAAAAAACGCCCCCGCAGCGGGCTTACCTCGTCCAAACTGCATACGCGTTTACGCCAAATCCAAGCCCGGCAGATCCATCCCTGCCAGGCGGCCATTTGCATCCCCGAAGTCATCCACCGGAGCCCCCATCCTGTCCATCATCGTCAGGAACAGGTTGCACATCGGAGTCTCCCGGCGAGCCATCACGCGCCGCCCCGTCTTGAAGTAATTGCCGCCCTTACCGACCAAAATTGTCGGCAGATCTTCGTGCAGGTGAGCATTCGGATCCGACAGGCCCGCGCCGTAGATCAGCATGCAGTTATCCAGCAGGCTGCCATCGCCTTCCTGTGTCGTCTTCATCTTTTCCACAAAGCTGGCAAACTGCTGCACATGATACGTGTTGATCAGCCGAACTTTCTCCATCAAATCCGCCTGATTCCGGTGATGCGTCAACGGATGGTGCCCATCCGGAATCCCCAGTTCACGATACGGCCGCGAAGAACCTTCACGCGTCATCAGGAACGTGATGATTCGCGTCTGGTCCGCCTGGAACGCAATCGCCATCATGTTCGACATCAACTTGAAGTGCTCAGCAAAATCCGCCGGCACACCATACGGCTTGTCCATCTTCGGATCAATCTGCGCGTTATCCTTCTCAGCGCGCTCAATCTGCCGCTCTACTTCCCGGATCGAAGAAAGGTACTCTTCCAGCTTCCGCTTATCCGTCGGTCCCAAAGTGGACTGCAGCTTCCGCGTGTCATCGCTCACGAAGTCCAGAATGCTCCGCCGATACTTCGCCTGCCGCGCCTTCTCTTCCGGCGTCATCGGCTGCCCTGATCCGAACATCCTCTCAAACAGCGCCCGGGGATCCAGTACCGGAGGCAGCGGTTGTGATTCGCTTCGCCACGCCAGATTGTTCGTGTACGCACACGCGTATCCCGAGTCGCAATCACCCGCCTGCCGGGCGTCTTCCATGCCCAGTTCCAGTGACGGGAAGCGCGTCTCCTTACCAATCTTGTTCGCCACAACCTGGTCGAACGACACGCCGTTCTTAATCTCGGTCAGGCTCTTCTTCACCTGAATGCCCGTCAGATAAGACCCCGAACAACGCCCGTGGTCACCCGCGCCGTCCAGCAACGCGCGCCCCGTATTGTGCGTGAGGTTGCCGATATGCAGGATGTCTTCCTTGAACGGGTCCAGGGGCTTCAGAGTCCGGGGCATCTCCGTGAGCTTGCCCTCATACGTCGGATTCCAGCTGTCCATCATCATGCCGTTCGGGACGTAAAAGAACGCCATCCGAACCGGGGCCTTGGCGGCCGGCGTCATAGCCGGTGCCATCGCTTCCAGGAATGGAAGTCCAATAGCCGCGGTGCCTACCCCGCGCAGGAATGCTCTTCTCGGCAGAGCTTTCTTCGTGATCATTTTCCGGCAATCTCCTTCGGCTTACTATTTTTCTGGACTGTAACCATTTCACCACGCCGCGATTGGAAAGGCAGCGACCGCACTACTTCATATATCAACGTCTGGAACTTGTACCCATCCGCCTGAACCCGCTTATTGATCTCATCAATCGCGCGGTTGTCATAAACCTGCATGCCGCGCCCCATCGAATACGTCATCACCTTCTCGACAAGACTCCGCGACACCAGTGGCAAACTCTCCATCAACACAGTCCGCATCTCCGCAGCGGAACTAAAACTCTTCCCGTTCGGCATCGTGCCGCCCACGTCAATCGGGAACTTTCCGTCCAGCGTGCGCCACTTGCCGATCGCATCGTAATTCTCCAGCCCAAAACCCAGAACATCCATCCGGTTGTGGCACGACGCGCAAACCGGATTATTCCGATGCGCTTCCAGTTGCTTCCGCAACGAAACATCGCTGCCCACCTTTGAATCATCCAGCGCCGGAACGTCCGGCGGCGGGGGCGGCGGGGGCGTGCCCAATATATTGTTCAACACATACTTCCCGCGAATCGTCGGCGACGTCCGGCTCGGGTAGCTCGATACCGCCAGGACACTGGCCTGGCTCAGAACCCCGCCACGCTGCTCGGTAGTCAAATCCACCCGCCGGAAATCCGGACCCTTCACACCCTCAATCCCGTAAAACTTCGCGAGCGGCTCATTCAGGAACGTATACTTCGCGTTCAGGAAGTCCGAAATCGGCTTATTCTCCGCCAAAATATGCTGGAAGAACAAACTCGTCTCACTCCGCATCGCATCTTTTAACTCCGGAGTCCACAACGGGAATTTCTGCGGATCCGGCTTAATCGAATCCAGATTCCGAACCTCCAGCCACTGCCCTGCGAAGTTATCCGCAAACGCCCCGGCCTTCTTGTCCGTCATCATACGCTTCACCTGCGCGTCCAGCGTCGCCGGAACACTCAGCTTGCCCGTTTCAGCCAACTGCAGCAGTTCATCGTCCGGCATGGAACTCCACAGGAAGTAGCTCAGCCGTGACGCCAGTTCCACATCCGAGATCCGGTGCACCTTCTCCGGGTCCGTCGGGTTCGGATCCTTCTCCACCCGGAATAAAAACTCCGGCGAAACCAGCATCGCTTCCAGTGCCAGCTGAATCCCCTGTTCCGTCGACTGCCCCTGACCCTTCGCCATCGCCACAAACTTCATCAGCGCCGTAACTTCCGCCTGCTTCACCGGACGCCGGTAAGCATGCCGCGCCAAATTGGCCACGATCTTCTCAACACAAGCCTGGCCCGTCTTGACGTCGCAAATCAGAACCTTCTTGCGACTCGCCTTTTCCACCTTCGACGCGTACGGCCCCACAAATGTCATCGACCCAATGAACTTGTTCTTCTTGTCGCTGTAAGCGTCCTTGGCATCCAGGGTCTTCACGAAATCATCGTTCAGGAACTGTGCCCGGAACACATGGTCGCCTTCCGGCAGATAAACCTTGAACTCCGCATCGGAGAACGGATTGAAGTAAACCAGCCCGGAGGGCTTCGTCGCCACCTCAATTGTGTTCAGCAGCAGGCCATCCATGTAGAAGGCCATTTGCACCGGCTTCGCATCCGCCGGACGCTCCCCAGGAAAACCAAACCGAACCGTATAATCGCCATCGAAGTCCACCCGGTGCGAAGCTTCCACGGTCGAAAAATCCAAACGGCGGATGTTGCGGTTCTTCAACTCATAGGTAAACTCAATCGGCTTCTTCGGCAATGGATCCGCGCCCAGTGCCCGCGAAGCAATCGCCTCTGCCGCATTCAGGTACTTCTCCATCAAAATTGGAGAGACCGTCAGAATGTCGCCAATGTTGTCGAACCCATACCCGGAATCATCCGTCGGGAAATCTTTGTCCGCCCGGAAATCCACCGCCAGCAGATCCCGCACCGTATTCCGATACTCATTCCGATTCAGCCGCCGAGCTGTCACACGTCCAGGATCCGGCTTCACTGAAGCATCTGCCTTCGTGAACTCACCCTTCGCAAACGTCACCAGGGTATTCATCACAGGCTGAGCCGGCCGCGGCATACCCTGCGGAGGCATTTCCCCCGATTCGATTTTCTGGATAATCGTGTTCCAGGCGGCACGGTCCGTCTGCAGCGTCGTCCCGTCCAGATAGGGCAACAGGTTCACCCCGCCCGACATCATCGAAGCGTTATGGCAACCCGTGCAGTTGTTCTTAATGATCGGAGCCACATCACGCGCAAACCCAGGCCCGTCAACCGGGGCCAACTTCGCAGGCGGAGCCGCCACAACTACAAACGTCACCACCAACGCTGCGCACGGAGCGACCAACCACTTTTGCCAGTTCATTGTCGCCCTTGATTATATATTTCCCCCAACGCTAGATGCACCCCACCTAAAGGTCAGGTACGAGCCTCTCCCGTCACCAAACGGTAATACCTCCAAATTGCGGATGGGGTAATAGCGGACCACCGGGCGATCTGTCTATCCTGAAAGTTCTACTCCGATCTTGCAGAGGCGAAGTTTGCAGGAGCATCCGGACTCCATACGTGCAAAACCCCGCCGTGAAGGGCGGGGTCTGCAAATCTACCGGAGTAGAAAGGGGGGACTGCTTATGGTCTTCTCGATGTTGATCGTTTGTCTGATACTACTCAGGCTGCGACGGCTCAGAATCAAAATTGATTTCAAATTCTGATCCCTGATCCGATGGAGGCTGGCGGTTCGCGCCGCTGGCCTCCACAACATCAAATTACCACATTTTCACATCCCGTAAATACTCCCCCTGCGATAATAGAGCCAGCATGCAACCCAGTCTGGCCTCCCTCTCCGCCATCTGCCTCTCCCTCTCTTTTGTCCCGGCAACCCTCGCCGCTCCACCCCTCCCCCCTCCCCGTAAACCCAAACTTGTCCTCGCCCTCGTCGTCGACCAGTTCCGCTACGACTACCTCCTCCGCTTCCGCGCCGAATACACCTCCGGCCTCAAACGCCTCCTCGACCAGGGCGCAGTCTTCGATGACGCCCACTACATCCACGTCCCCACCGTCACCGCCGTCGGCCACTCCACTTTCATGAGCGGCGCCACCCCCTCCATGAGCGGCATCGTCGCCAACGAATGGTACGACCGCGCTCTCGGCAAGAACGTCACCTCCGTTGTCGACTACACCACCAAACTTCTCGGCGCAGCCCCCAACACCGAAGGCTCCTCCCCCCGCCGCATGCTCGTCTCCACCGTAGGCGACGAAATTAAAATGTCCGGCCAGGAATCCAAAGTCATCGGCGTCTCTATTAAGGACCGCTCCGCCATCCTCCCCGCCGGTCACATGGCCGACGGCGCGTATTGGTTCGACAACAAGTCCGCCCACTGGGTCACCAGCACCTATTACAAGGACGCCCTGCCCCCCTGGGTCGAGAAGCTCAACGCCGCCAAACCGTCCGCTCCCTCAGAAAAAGCCGACTGGCTCCCCCTCAACGCCAAACCCGGTACCAAACCTTTCTGCAACATGGCCGACGCCAAAGGTGATATCCCCAAATGCCGTTCCCTCGAAGCCAGCCCCTGGGGCAATGAACTCATCGAAGAGTTTGCCGAACAGGCCATCCTGAACGAGAAACTTGGAAACCACAAAGGTACCGACCTCCTCGCCGTCAGCTTCTCCTCCAACGACTACGTCGGCCACGCCATGGGCCCCGATTCCTCCGAAGTCCACGACATCTCTCTCCGCACCGACCTCCTCCTCGGCAAACTCTTCGCCGCCCTCGAAAAGTCCGTCGGCATGGCCAACGTCGTCGTTGTCCTGACTGCCGACCACGGCGTCAGCCCCATCCCCGAAGTCAACGCGAAGCGCAACATGCCCGGAGGGCGCGCCGATTCCGCTGCCCTCTCCAAAGCCATTGAGGCTGCACTCTCAGCCAAATACGGCGGTGGCAAATGGATCGTTGGCAAAGAAGGCTGGCAGCCCTACCTCAACACCGAACTCATCGCTGCAAAAAATCTCGATGAAGCCGAAGTCCAGCGCACCGCCGCCGCCGCCGCCCGCCGCCAGCCACACGTCTTCGGCGTCTTCACCAACCAGCAGATCGTCAACGGCCAGATGCCCATCTCGCCTGTGTCCACCGGAGTCCAGCACGGCTTTTTCTTCGGCCGATCCCCCGATCTCATCGTGCTTCAGGACCCGTTCTATCTCTTCGAAGCGCCCCCTGCCGCGAACTCCACCACGCCCCCCGGCACTTCCCACGGTTCGCCCTTCAACTACGACAACCACGTCCCCGTCATCTTTATGGGCCCCGGCCTCAAGCCCGGTCGCTACTTCCAGCGCATCGCCGTCAACGACATTGCCCCCACCATCTCCGCTATCGCAGGTGTCCAGGAACCGTCCGGCAGCGTAGGCCGAGTCCTCCTGGAGATGTGGCAATAGTGGGCCTGAAGGGCTTCGTCGACTTTATGGCAAAGATGGGCCTCGCCGTCCGCGACGATCCCCCGAAAGTGATCGACTTCGCCGCTCGCCAGTGGGGGCCCCCCTCTAATGGCTGGACCCTCTCCGTCGAGGCGATCCCTGCCGCCGAGTCCGGTGACTCGCCCTCCCTCTCCATCGTCATCCGCAACGTCGGCACCCAAACCCAGACGCTGACCATCCCGGTTTCGAAGAACGACCGGACCTGGATCCACTTCTATACCGTTGAACTCCACGAGGCAAACGGCAGAGAAGTCCCCCTCGCCGCCTTCGGCAAAACCGCCCTCGACCCTGCCCGCCGAGCCGAACTCTTCGAAACCGAACTGGCCCCCGGAGCCTGGAACGAAACCGTGCTCCCCCTCGGGTCTTTCTTCAACGTTCGTGGCAACAACAACAACCTCCGTGCCACCGCCAGCGCCACCCTTTCCCCAGGTCTTGCGCTCCAGTCGAATACCACCCAGGTTTGACCCGGCGGTTCGTTAGCGCTCGCGCGGCAGTCCGGACTCCTGCAAATTTGCCTGCTTTCCCCATCGCGACCCCTGCCTCGCGGTGTGCCTTCTGGAGCCGCCTCGGTGGTCGCCCCCGACGCTTCAGGGACACCGCCACAAGGCGCTCCAGTGCCCCAATGCTCTCCGTCAACGCCGTGCGCTCCGTGTACATCTCCTTCAATATCCTGCTCAGGTTCATTGGACGTACTCTCACTCCTATAGCGGTTTAGCGTCAAAAACTGCGCCAAAGTCTCAATGCCCTGTCTTTTTTCGCCCTTCTCCGTCCCTCACTGATCCCTCTTCGGCCTCGCCGTCAAGCCCGACGACACCGAACTCGTCTGCTCCAAAGATGCCGAACTTCAAATGGATCTCCACCTCATCCGTACCCTGCGGTAGCGGAGGTACAGATCTCGTTCACGTCGAAATTACCGTTTTTTTCTGATTCTTATCAACACGTTGCGCTCACCCCCCGCAGATCCTCGTTCTGTCGCCTGCTATTCCCTGGACAGGCGGCACTCACTTTGCTCCGCCGGAAAGCGAATCACAATGACGCCGCACAACAACGAAACCTCACAGGCCCGCCTTCTCGCCAACCAGGCCAACGCCCGTCACTCCACCGGCCCGAAAACCGAACCCGGTAAGGCCAAATCCAAAATGAACGCCCTCCGCCACGGCCTTACCGGTCAGTTCTGTGTCATGAATGAACCCGACCGCATCGCCTGGGCTGCTTTCGAAAAAGACTATCTCGAAGCCCTCGCCCCTGTCGGTGCCATCGAGCGCCAACTCGCCATCACGCTCGCGCAAAACAACTGGCGTCTCAATCGCGCCCGCGCTATCGAATCCAACATCGAAGGCCTCGGCAACCAGGAATTCGCTGAAGGCGTCGACTCGGAATCCCCTGAAGTCGAGTTCGCCGTCACCCAGGCGAAAACCTGGCTCAATCACCACCCCGCCTTCACCAATCTGACACTCTACGAGAACCGCATCCAGCGCCAGCTCGCCCAGGTCGAAAAGCGCCTCGAACTTCTCCAGTCCGAACGCAAAGCCGCCGAAGTGAAGGCCCTCGACGAGGCCGAACTCCTCCTCCGCCAGTCCCTCATGAAGGGCGAGGATGTCAATCCGGCCAGTTCTCTCGAAGTCAGTGGCTTCGTTTTTTCAGCCGCCAAAGTCCTCGCCAGCCTGAACCGAAAACTGGCCCTCGCCTCCGCCCGTTTCCACAAACAAAACGGCTGGGACCCGAAGAAAACCTTCCCCGAGGCCCAGCCGTTGTCATTTTTGAGGCCAGACACGCTTCCAAAAGCGGCCTGACCCTGTCGAAATATCTACTGCTGCAGCGCCGCTTCCGCGTCCAAAACCGCCGCCGACCCGTGAATCACCGAGGCAATCCGAATCGCCGCCAGAATGGTCTCTTCCGTGACATTCTTCTGCCGCAACACACCTTCGTGCGAAGCCACACAAGCGCCACAGCCGTTAATCGCCGACACAGCCGTACACCACAACTCGAAGTCCACCGGGTCCGCCCCGTGGCTCCGAATCACCTGCATCCGAAGTCGGGCCGGAATCTGCGAATACTTCTCGTTCCCGCTCAAATGCTGAAAACGGTAGTAGATGTTATTCATCCCCATCACCGCCGCCGCAGCTTTGGCACCATTCATCGCTTCCGGACTCAAATGCAGAGCCGCTTCCGCCACAATCGCCCGCAGCAAACGAGGTTCCCGCGAGGTGATGGCCGAAGCCACCGCCGTGCCCCACGTCTGCTGCTCCGTCAGTTCGGCCTGCTTCAGGACGTTCTGCAGATTCAGCTTCAGATCGCGCGCGTAATCCGGGAAAAGTGGATACAGGCTTTCCATCAGACTTTCAGAACGTCGTCGCCCTTGTTCCAGTTGCAGGGGCAAAGTTCATCCGTCTGCAGCGCGTCCAGAACCCGCAGAACTTCCTGCGGATTACGTCCGACCGAAAGATCGTTCACCGACACAAACCGGATCACGCCTTCCGGGTCAACAACAAACGTCGCACGCTGCGCCACACCGGCATTCGGGTCCAGAATGCCCAGCGCCTTGCACAGTTCCTGCTTCACATCGGCCAGCATCGGGAACGGCAGGTCCTTCAGGTCGGCGTGGTGAGTTCTCCACGCATGGTGGACGAATTCGGAATCCGTGCTGCCGCCCAGTAACTGCGCGTCACGGTCCAGGAAATCGCCGTTCAGTTTGCCGAAAGCGGCAATCTCCGTCGGGCACACGAAGGTGAAATCCTTCGGCCAAAAGAAGTAGACCTTCCACTTACGAGCGAAGCTCTCGTTGGTGATCTGCGTAAAGGCGTTCTTCATGTCCAGCGACACCGTCGCCGTCACGTTAAATTCAGGGAACTTCTGTCCTACTCCAAGCATCTGTTGCTTCTCCTGTATTGTTTGATAAAGCTCGTCAACGGCGGCCATCAGGACAGTGTCCTTTTCGGTCAGACCATTTACGGAATGCGTGTAACTGGTGACTTCAACCTTGCCCCACTTCAGGACAATGTCGGGGTGATGCGCCTGGGTTTCAGCCACCGCAGCAATGCGGTTCACGAAATCCAGACCCGTCAGAAAATCGGGAAAACTATAGGTCTTTTTGATGCTCTCTACTGACATCGGATGCACTTCCCTCTCAGAATCGCTTCAAATGCGCGGAACTGCTTGTTCTCCATCTCGGGAGGCAAATCGAACCACTCCACGTCTTCCACGGAACCGCAGTTGTCGCAGATAAAATGGTGGTGCTTCTCCAGGTTGGCGTCGTACCTTGCAGCCTTGCCATCCAGCATGATCTCGATCACCAGGCCCGCTTCCACCAGCGCATGAAGCGTGTTGTAAACAGTAGCCCGCGACGTCATCGCGTTGTCCCTGTTCACCGCAGCGCAAAGCTCTTCCACCGTCGCATGGTCACGCCGCAACAGCAGATGTTCCATAACAAAGAACCTCTGCGGAGTCCGCCGGACCCCTGTCCGCCGGAAAGCTTCCTCGATCATTTGTGCTGCTTCAAGTGTCGTCATAGGGATTGGATATCAATCCAACTTTAGAACTGATTCTAATATAGCACGTAGAGCCGATTACCGCCACGCTCTGTCACAAATTTCATCCCCCAGAGCTCCGGATTCTCCCGGATATCCGCTGCCACCCAGTTGCCGTCATCAATCAAAAGGTAGTCGATCCCGTGCCGCCGAAGCTCCCGCGTCGCATCCAGCCGAAGGTCCCCAGGCGCCGGTTCATCCACCTTCTCCAGGCGCGCGTCAATGCCGTCCAGTTGCACCACTACCTTGCCCTGATCATGCGAACTATGCAGTTCCACGCGGTCCAGCGTAGTTCCCGGAGCGAATTCCGCCTCCACAAACATGCCGGGCCGAATCGGCTCCCATGCCATCCATCGTGTCGCCAGATTTCCATCCACTGCCAGCCCAATGTCGTACGGAAAAGGCCTCGAATCGAGGTGCAAAGCCTTCACCTCCCGGTCGCCCGAGAAGAACTTCAGTTCCCCAATGCTCCATATATCCACCGGATGCGAGGCCGTCTGCGTCATCCGAAGACGCACCACCACACGCGCCGGAAACGTGTAGTGGAGATTCCACGTCGGAAGCAGCCCACCCTGTGTCGGGATGGTCAACACATCCTGCAGCAGGTCCCCTTCGGCCGATTGATACGTCACCATCACGTCGGTCTTCGAATACCCTTC
>Ga0114970_10003546_pt1 | contig 11430 bp, 8 predicted proteins | sample M_140205_XF_Meta_FD_87030 | JGI IMG/M metagenome (GOLD analysis project Ga0114970, IMG submission 87030) | Freshwater microbial communities from Lake Montjoie, Canada to study carbon cycling - M_140205_XF_MetaG | ecosystem: Environmental > Aquatic > Freshwater > Lake | place: Lake Montjoie... | reverse complement strand
GTCCGGTAGTGAGTTCTACAGCCTTGACACCAACTGGACGGCAACACTAATCGGCACCGTATCCGGCACAGGGCCGGTCAGCATGGCCGACAACGGCACGCAGATATTCATTGCTTGCAACCCCCTCAGTTACATCTACAACACGTCCACAGCCGTGTTTGGGCAGATTACAGACCCTGATTTCCCCGGTGCGGGATCTGTAGGCTACCTTGACGGTTACTTTGTGTTCAACGAACCGGACACGCAAAAGTTTTGGGTGACCAGCCTGCTCGATGGCACGTCCATTGACCCGTTGGATTTTGCCAGTGCCGAAGGCTATCCAGACAACGTAATTGCGTTGATTGTCGATCACCGCGAAATATTCTTGTTTGGCAACACCAGCGTTGAGGTTTGGTATGACGCTGGCACACCCGATTTCCCACTGGCGCGGATTCAAGGTGCCTTTATGGAATTAGGCTGCGCTGCTGCGTATTCGGTTGCCAAGCTGGACAACAGCGTGTTCTGGCTAGGCTCGGATGCGCGGGGCCGTGGAATTGTTTATCGGGCGAACGGCTACACGCCAGCGCGAATCTCGACCAATGCGGTTGAATACGCCATTCAAAACTACGGCAACATTACAGACGCTATTGCCTACACTTACCAACAGGACGGGCACCCGTTCTATGTGCTGATATTCCCGTCAGCCGAAGCAACATGGGTTTACGACGTATCCACGCAGCTCTGGCACGAACGCGCAGGGTTTGAAAACGGGGATTTCACACGGCACCGTAGCAACTGCCAAATGGCGTTTAACAGCGAGGTTGTGGTCGGAGACTACGCGGACGGGCGGCTGTACGCTTTTGACCTTGATGTTTACGCCGACGACGACCAAATTCAAAAGTGGCTGCGGTCGTGGCGAGCGCTGGCTACAGGGCAGAATAACCTCAAGCGCACCGCGCACCACAGCCTACAGCTCGACGCGGAAACGGGTGTTGGGCTTAACGCTTACCCCGCGTACGATGCCGAAGATTTAGCCACCGAATCCGGCAACATTATTGTTGCCGAGTTTGTGCAGGGTTATCTGACCACGCAAGCCGGTGACCAGTTAGTCACTGAGGCTAACGACGGTAATGAACCGCTGGTGACGCAAGTGCAGCCCGCCGAGGATTACAACGGCTATGCGCTGGAAACCGAAGCCTATACCGCAGCACCTGGTTACGATCCGCAGGTCATGCTGCGCTGGTCGGACGATGCGGGGCATACTTGGTCAAACGAACACTGGAACTCAATGGGCAAGATCGGCACCTACGGCACCCGCACCATCTGGCGGCGGCTTGGCATGACCGAGAAAATCCGCGACAGGGTGTATGAAGTGTCGGGAACAGATCCGGTCAAAATCGCCATCATGGGCGCTGAACTGTTTGTCACGCCGACGAGTAGCTAATGGCTACTCTCAACATCACCAATATCCCAGCACCTCGGGTGCCGTTTATTGACGAGCGCACCGGCCTCATGGCGCGGGAATGGTATCGGTTCTTCCTCAACCTGTTTGTCTTGACCGGCAGCGGTAACAACCCCATCACGCTGGAAGAACTGCAACTCGGGCCACCCAGCCAACAAGACTTTACCGAAATCATCGCTCAGATCAATCAGAACATCGCCCCGCAATACGAAGATCAATCAGGCGACTTTCTAGCCACGCTCGACACCGCGCAGCTCATGTCGATGATGTCGCGGTTTGAAAACGCTGAAGCCGCCATCCAAGGGGCGTATCTTCAGCCACCGCAGCTACCGGTTGATGGCGTCTATGTGGTCGGCCCCGGCAGCTCAACCGACAACGCGGTTGCGCGGTTTGACGGCACTACCGGAAAACTGATCCAGAATTCTGTTACCACCATAGATGACACCGGCGCGGCTACAGGATTTACAACATTCGCGGCTTCTACTAGTGTTACTACGCCTACAGTCCAAGCATCAAACTCTGCTGGCTTATCGCTTAAAAATGCGTCAGGAACAACCCAAATTAATATGGGGGCTGGTGGTGGCGATAATGTTTCAATTAATGTTTCTACAAATTTAAACGGTGCAAACGCACAAATAGACATCAGCCCTACTGGAACTGGTCATGTTCACATAAAACCTAGCGGCACAGGTTCGATTGAAATTGCGCCTACAAATGTAGGAACAATTGACAACATGACCATTGGGGCAACAGCACCTAAAAATGGTAGTTTTGTAGACTTAAGTGTAACTGGAACACTTAGTTTTGATGCGGCGCAAGGAACAGCGGGGCAAGTTTTAACATCGGCTGGAACGGGCGCAACGCCGACTTGGTCAACGGCTGCCGCAGGCACTGTGACTTCAGTGTCGGTGGTGTCGGCCAACGGGTTGGCCGGAACGGTAGCCACTGCAACAACTACCCCGGCAATCACGCTCTCTACAACCATCACCGGCCTGCTCAAGGGCAACGGCACTGCAATCAGCGCAGCCGCCAGCGGCACAGACTACGCACCCGCGACCAGCGGCACCTCAATCCTGTATGGCAACGGATCGGGCGGCTTTAGCAACGTCACCATTGGCACCGGCGTTGCCTTTACCGCAGGCACACTGTCTGCGACCGGTTCGGGCGGCACCGTCACCAGCGTGGCGCAGTCTTTTACCGGCGGCTTGATTTCGGTTGCGGGTTCCCCGATCACCAGTTCAGGCACGCTGGCCTTGACGGTCGCAGGCACCTCTGGCGGTATTCCTTACTTTTCCAGTGCATCAACCTGGGCAACTTCCGCTGCGCTTACGGCCAGTGCGTTGGTGGTCGGCGGCGGCGCGGGGGCAGCTCCTGCCACAACCACAACCGGAACGGGCGTTGTCACCGCGCTCGGCGTGAATACCGGAACGGCTGGTGCGTTTGTGGTCAATGGTGGCGCTCTCGGCACACCGTCTAGCGGCACAGTCACGAACCTAACCGGCACTGCCAGCATCAACATCAACGGAACGGTAGGGGCAACAACGGCAGCTACGGGCGCGTTTACAACCGTAACAGCTACCAGCATTAAATTCGGTTCTGGAACGGTTTTAAACTCGTATGAAGAAGGCAATTGGACACCAGCTTTTACTTTTACCACTCCAGGCAATTTTGCTTTGGGCGCGCCTATTGTTCAACAAGGCAGGTACACAAAAGTTGGCAGACAAGTAACGTGCAATTTTGTAATTGTAACTACGCCGACTTGGACAACTGCGTCAAGTTATTTAGTGCTTACAGGTTTGCCTTTTACCGCTGCAAACGTGGGAGGGCCAGGCTTTGGGCCAGTTTCATTTACCAATGTAACAAAAGCGCTTTATACAAGTTATGCTCTTGAAGTTGAAGCTAATGCTACTCGTTGCTACTTAACTGGCAGCAGCAACGCAGGATTGGCGGGGTACAGTATTTTGGCCGCTGATATGGCTTCTGGTACACAAACAGTGCTGGCTGGCAGCATTACCTACACGGTATAAGGAATAAAAATGGCACTCACCAAAGCAAGTTTTTCAATGATAACTGGGGCGTATTTTAACGTCCTTGATTACGGCGCTGATCCAACAGGCGTGGCCTCTAGTACAGCCGCTTTTCAAGCCGCTATTGAAGCCGCGCAATTGTCTGCACGTCCTGTCTACATCCCCGCTGGTTTTTATCTCATCACGGACACTTTAACTGTTTACAACGGAACGCAAATTACTGGTGACACAAACTTTTCCTACGGGCAAGGTTTTGGTCGGCAAGTGTATGCAACCACGATCACATTTACGCCAGCCACAGCCAAGCCGTTGTTTAACTACGCATGGAAAACCGCACCTTCCCCTGGCCCTGTATTTCACACATCAATAGAAAATTTATTTCTTGCAGCCACTGATCCAACAAAAGCAACGTATGGGTTAAAGCTAAACGCGGTTATTTATGCTAATTATAAAAATTTAACCTTTGAAAATTTTAATGTTGGTGTTTATTGCAACAATACAATTAATAATCGGTTTGAAAATTGTTTCATTACTGATTCAGCATATGTTTGCGTTGATTACGCTGGCGCGGCAGAAACAACTGATGTTTGGGAACAATGCACTTTCTTTGGGTCGCCAGTTGGCGTTCGTTTTAATGGCCCTGCTGTTGGCGTAAGATTTGACAATTGCCTTTGGGAACAAATTGAATATTACGGAATGGACATTTCATCCCGTTGCCAAAGCATTATGGTGACAAATGCGTATTGTGAAGATGTGCCTTTCGGTGCTTCACCGCCTGCTGACGGGTGTATGTTTCGAGTGGGTCAAGTAGCTGGTGATAGCGCAGCAGACATTCAAAATCATTTAATTGTAATTGGTGGACAATTTAACGGTCGTAATGCTGGCATTGCAGGCGCTGGATTATTTGATGTTGATTTGTGTTGGGGAATTTACGCTGGCGGGTTTGCTGCCAATCGTTGGCCTTACATTATCAAAACAGATGTAACAAACACACAACCTAATTCAATTGTTTTGGGTAGCTATCAAGGTATAAGCTGGACGAGTAATATTAGCGATATAACAAAAGTTTGTGGAATTTACCCAAATGGTGTTTTAAATACTGGCTCTTTTAGTGAATCAGCTAAATTTTTTAACGTAGCGGTAAATAATATAGTCAACGCAAGTGGTTATGAATACACAAACGGTGTATTTTGGAATAGCGGTGTAGGTACACCAGAAGGTGCAGTAACCGCCCCTGTTGGATCGTTGTGGTCACGCACCAACGGCGGTGCGGGAACATCATTGTACGTTAAAGAATCCGGCACTGGTAATACAGGATGGGTAGCTAAATGACACTTGAAAAGAAAATCTCTGTTGATTTGCTTGAAGTCATTGAAAATGGCGCTGTGCAAGTCCGCACTAAGACCGCAATACTTGATGACGGCGAGGAAATTAGCGGCACCTTTCACCGCCATGTAATAGCACCGGGTGATGACTACAGCGCCGAGGACGCCCGAGTGCAGGCCATCTGTGCGGCGGTGCATACGGATGAAGTGCTTGCGGCTTACAAGGCAGCGCAAATTAAGGAACAAATATGAGCAACGTAAACCTCTCAGCATTTGGTGGCGTCGGCTGGCAATTCTTCGACAACAACGGCGCACCGCTGGCCGGTGGGTTGATCTACACCTATGCCGCTGGCACCACAACACCGCAGGCAACCTATACGACCAACGCGGGAACGGTAGCGCACCCTAACCCGATTGTATTGAACTCCGCAGGCCGCGTGCCGGGTGGCGAGATTTGGTTGCTGTTTGCCAGCTACAAGTTTGTCCTGCAAACCTCGGCAGCGGTGTTGATTGCAACCTATGACAACGTCACCAGCGGATCAATCCCCGCGATTGCCAACTTTACTGGTGATGGCACCACAATCAGTTTTAGTTTGGGCAGCGCGGTTAGCGAGAACAGCACAAACGTCTACATCAACGGCGTTTACCAGCAGAAAAATACTTATTCAATCAGCGGGTCTAATATAGTGTTTTCAACCGCGCCGCCGACAACTTCAACCATCGAAGTCAGCTTTACTTAGCAGGAGTCAACCATGACCGTAACCGTAAAAGTCCTTATCCCAGCCAAGATCGCGGAGGCAACGCAGACCACGCAATACACCGCCACCAACGTCACCACGATTATTGACAAGTTCACGGCCACCAACTACAGCGCAACGGCAGCGACCTTGAGCGTGAATCTGGTCACGGCGGCTGACACGGCGGGCAATCAGAACTTGATTACCAAGACCAAGACGCTGGTGGCAAGCGAGGTATATACTTTCCCTGAGATTGTCGGCCAGGTGCTGATGGCAAGCGGATTTATATCTACCATCGCGGGCACTGCGTCAGCGATCAACATTCGCGCTTCAGGGCGGGAGGTTAGCTAACATGATTTCGGACAGCTATAAAGCGGTTGGCCCAAACCGGTACGTAGACCCATCTACAGGTCAGATGTACAATAATCAGCTTCAAGGCGACAGCGAAAACGGCTTTACGCGGGCAATGGTGCCCACTGGTGACATATGGGAATACCAAAACACCCCCGGCATTTCAGGGCAAAATATTTACGGCTCGCAAGGTTATTCTCCGCAACAGTATGAAAAAGGCGGCGAAGGCGATTGGGGTTCAACAGGTTCCCCCGGCGGGTTTACCGCTGCTGGCTATCAATTAGGCAATTGGCAATCAGATCCCAACCTTTCATCGTATCTTCAAAGTCGCGGAATTACACCGACATATGACGCGCAATATGGTTGGATAATCCCTAATGCGGCTAATCCCGGTCAGATAATGACCGATTACGTCAGAAGTAGGGGTTTGGGTGACGCCAATACCGGCGGTTTTGTTAACAGCCTTATAGACAAATACGCTGTTCCGGCAATGATGGCGGCTACCGGCGCAGGCATGGCTGGCGGGTTTGGTGGTGTTGCGGCTGAAGGTGGCGGTGCGGGGGCCACCACGGGTGTAACCGTGCCAGGTAATTATTCTTCTGCTATGGGCACTATGGGCGGCGATGTTGCTGCGGGGGCAGGCACTACCTCGGCGTATGGGCTTACTGGAACCGCGCCCGGTATTGCAGGTACTGCGGGTGGGGGCATTACGGGTATGGGCGCGCCTGTTGACTACAGCCTTGCTGGTGCTGGTGCAGGCGCCGGCGGCGCAGGTTTGGGCGGCACAAGCGCGATGTTGGGCGGCGCTGGCGCTGCTGGCGGTGCTGCCGCAGGCGCTGCCGGTGCTGGCGCTGCGAGTGGCCTTGCAAGTTGGTTAACGCCAGCGTCTATTGCGGCGAGCGCGTTGTTTGGTTCAAACGCGGCAGGCAACGCCGCTAACACGCAAGCCGCCGCACAAGACCGTGCCAATGCGCTGAACTACTCGATGTATCTGCAAGGCCGGCAAGACTTGGCGCCATACGCCGGTGCAGGTATAACCGCGCAAAATAAACTGTTGACCTACCTCGGTTTGCCTGGGGGCACACAAGGTGACGCTTTTGGTAGATATGCGGGTGATTTTTCATCTGCGGATTTTCTTGCCAATAAAGACCCCGGCTACGGTTTTCGTTTTTCCGAAGGTTTAAAAGGTTTAGACCGTAGCGCCGCCAGCCGTGGCGGGCTGTTGTCCGGTGCAACACTAAAAGGCGCAGAACGGTTTGGGCAAGACCTAGCGTCAACCGAATACCAAAACGCGTTCAATCGCTACCAAACAAACCGCGCCAACGCGTTAGGGCCGTTGGATGTTATGCGCGCGTCCGGTCAAAGCGCGGCGGCGGGGCAAGCGGGTATTGCGGGCAATTACGGCGCGTCAGGCGCGGCGGGGCAAACGGCGTTGGGTAACATAGGCGCTGCGGGCACGATGGGCCAAGCAAATGCTTTGGCTAGCGGATTGGGCCAATACTTGAACTATTCATCCAACGCAGATTTGTCTAACGCGATACGAACGTCTGCCTATGGTCGTCCTGTTACAAACGCGTTAGGAGTTAGTTAAATGGCTATTGATCCGTCTATTGCTATGGGTTACCGGGGTCTTGGCGAGCTGCCAAACCCGATGAACCAACTCGCGCAGGTGTCGCAGATTCAATCTTCACAACGCCAAGGTGAAATGGCGCAGATGCAGATTCAACAAATGCGGCGCGATGAAACCGCGCTAACCCAGTTCTACGCAGATGTTGCTAAAAACGGTGGCCCAACAAACCCGGTTGAAATTGAAGATGCAATGATTAAATCGGGCGTGCGGGATATTGTAAATTCCGGTTTAACCGCAAGGATGACGCGGTCAAAACTAGAAAATCAACAAAAACAATTTGCTGGAATTATGGGCGCTAGAATGCCTACCGGTGCGCCTATGGCCGCACCCGCTGCGGCCCCTATGGCAGCGCCCGAACCGGGGTCGTTTGGCGCGGATGTGGCAGCGCGTACGGCGGCAATACCCGCTTTTGCGCGGGGAGGTAACGCGCTGATACCGGAACAGGCACCAAGAGTTAATGCTTTGGGCGGTGGTGGTGCAAACAATGCGGCTGAAATAGCGTTCAAGCAACAGCAACGTGATGCTCTTATCGGTATGGGCACAACGCAATCTATTGCGGCGGCTAAAGCCATAGATGCCGATATTGCGTTGTTGGCTAAAGAACCGGTTTACCACACTGTTACTGGTGTGGGGCTTGTCAATCCCCGCGATAAGTCTGTTGTAGTGCCTTCCGTTGAAACAGCGCCAAACAGTATTCGTGAGCTTGAAGCGTTTATGAAAATGACGCCGCAACAACAAGACACGTTTATGAAGATGAAACGGGCAAGTGCTTCTAATACGGTTACTAACGTCAATGCTTTTGCGCCCGCTAGTGAAGAAGCGCAAAAAGATTTTATGAAGAGTACCCGCGCTACGTATGACACGTTAAAACAAGCACCCGCCACGTTAAAAAATATTGAAGAAGCCAAAAAATTAGTGCCCGCCGCCGCCGCATTTATGGGCACTGGCGGAGAGGGGCTAAAAGAAGCCGCAAGTTTCCTGAACAATCGTCTTGGCATGAATATCGACACTAAAGGCGTTGTCGCTGCATCGGAATTGCAATCCAGACTGTTTCAAGGCATTTTGGATAATCTTAAGAAATTGGACGCGCAACCGTCGCAATCGCAACAAGCCGCACTACAAACGGCGTTGGGTAGTCTTAACACCGACCCCAATGCGCTTCCGCGTGTGCTGGATTCTTTTGCTGATACCATACGAGCTAAAGTTGATTTGCATAACACCGAGGTTACTGGCGCTGAAAGCAAAGGCGTAAAATTCCCCTATAGCCCAATTATAAATTTACCCGCTAAAACAAGCGGTGGCGGTAATGAAACGTGGGTTAGAGACGCAAAAGGAACCTTGGTAAGGAAACAATAATGGCGCGCACCATAAATTTTGAAGGTCGCTCGATAGACGTCCCCGATGATGCTTCCGATGCCGAAGTGTCAGCAATTCTATCGTCTAGCCCCAAATTTGACACGCTCCCCGGCGGCGCTGCGGTATTGGCACCGCAAGTAAAGCCTTCGCGGAGGGGGCCAACAGGCACCGAGCTGCTGCAAGACGTAGGCGGCGCAAGCGTGTTGGGCGCGGGATTAGGCTACGCCGCGCCAGCGATGCTTAAGGGTGCGGGCGCTATGGTGAACGCGTTGCCAGGGCCAATGGCTAAGTCTGTTGGCGCGGGGCTTACCTATGCTGGCACGGCGGCAGAAACGGCTGGCCCTCTTGCACGAACGATTTCCGGTGGCCTAAGCGGTATGGGAAGCGAAATAGCCGGCAAAACCGCCGAAGGATTAGGCGCGGGGCCGGTTACGACTGAAGTAGCGCGTTTTGCTGGCGGTGCCATAACGCCCGAGTTTGCGCGGTTGTCGGGTAGACTTGCCACAAACATATTTTCAAAATTCACCATTCCCGGCAATTTGACCGATAAAGCTATCGTTACTTTGGCGCGGGATATATCCGCAAAAGTGCGGGATATGACCGGAGGGCCGTTAAGCGCGGAAGAAGAAAAATACATTACGGCTTTGGTTGCCGATTTGCAAGGTAGTCGAAAGCCAGGTGAAGCCTTTGGCACGGTAGGCGCAACGCTTAAAACGGGTGCGGAAGATATTATTCAAACGGCGGCGCAAAAAGCGCAGGCAGTGCTTGGCGGCGCGGAACAAAAAGCAGCGCAATTGCACAACACCGCTCGTACAATATTAAACGAATCGGAAACGGCGGCGCGCGAAGAAATAAAAGCAGCGGCGGAAAGCGGCATACCCCGAGGCCGTGCAATTAGCTACATTGAAACACTAAAACAAAATGCGTTGGATACCGCTAAACAGACCCGCACGACGATAGGCCAAGACCGCGATCTGACGCAAATCGGTGGTGAACTTCGCGCTGCGGCTACCAAACGTGAAAATGATTTTCGCACTGCGGCGTCGGAAACGTACAAAACAACCGCCGCCGAAGTAGCGCAGGACGTGGCTAAAAAAGAAACTGCGGGTTTGTCTGTAACGGCACTTCCGGCATACAAGCAGTTGGTTGCAAACTTACAAGCGGAGCTAAAGCCGGGTAAACATGCGCCCGATGTTGCGGCTGCGTACAAAAAAATACTGACTCAATTAACCGGTGCTGAAGCGAAACCACTTGGCGTATTAGCGCAAGCGCAACAAGAATTGTCTGGCGCAATCCCCACCGCGCCTGCGCCAGTGTCTTTTCAAGCTATAGACGACGCGCGTCGGTTACTTGGCGAGGCTTTTCGAGGTCAACCGGCGGAAGGCTATGCTGCTATTGGTGAAATAGCGCAAAAACAATATTATCAGCAATTGTCGCAATTACAAAAAGATTTTGCCGGCGAAAAGCAAGCTAAGTTACTTGCCGATTACGCCGATTCGCGCCCAGGTCTTGAAATATTTGGCTCAAAAGCAGGTCAAAAATTGGTCGGCGCAGATAAACAGGCGCTTAACCTTTTTGCAACCGATCCAAAGGCTATACCGACGTATTATTTCAAAACACCAACGTCGTTTAATAACCTAATTGAGTTGGTAGGTAGCAAAGATTTAGCGACTAAAGCGGCGCAAGATTATGCGGCCAATCAATTAGCCGCTAGACAAACATCGCGTGAAGTTGGCACTTGGATGACCAACAACCGAGAATTTCTCAACGCGGTGCCTGAAGTTAAATCCTCGGTAATAAACTTCAAAAATACGCTTGATGCAGCCGAACGCACCGCCAAGACATTGGACACTGGTGTCAACAGCCTTCGTGCCCAACAGACGACGTTAACAGCACAAGGCAAACAAGCGGCGGCAAACAAACAACAAGGTGGCGCATTGCAAGCCGCCGCAGCAACAGCCGAAGCGGAAGCCGTAGCCGGCGAAGCCGCAGGGGCGGCTGGTGCGATTACTAAACGGGCGGCTGAAGCGGCAGATAAAATATTTGCTAATTCTGGTGTGGCAAAAAATGTTCGTGGCTTGATTGAAGGTGGCGATTTTGAAGCGTGGGGGTTAGCCGCGCCGATCATACAGCGGTCGCCTGAAGCTAAACGCGCCGTCTACGATGCCGTGCGGCAGGTAACTTCCGAAATGGCTACCAGCAAAAACGCAACGCAAAAGTTTACTGAAACCATACGACCTGCAATGGAAAAGTTTGGCATGTTGGGCACCAAAGAAGCCGATCAAATAGCGGCGCAGCTTGCCGAAATAGAAGCGCGGCGTATGCCCGATGCGGATAGATTAAACTTGGCACGGCGGCTTATATTGCAAGGCATATCTGGTGTTTCTAGCACCCTAGGCACTCGCGCAGATAGAGCCGGATTTAGTTTGGTGCCCGACATACCGGGAAACGCGCTTACGCCGCCTAGCCTTCGTAAACAAAACGAACCGCAACAAAACAGATTGGCACCCCAATAATGGCAACCTCTACCGAACTCGACGTGCGTCTGACCTCACACGAAGCG
>Ga0114970_10003543_pt1 | contig 11435 bp, 4 predicted proteins | sample M_140205_XF_Meta_FD_87030 | JGI IMG/M metagenome (GOLD analysis project Ga0114970, IMG submission 87030) | Freshwater microbial communities from Lake Montjoie, Canada to study carbon cycling - M_140205_XF_MetaG | ecosystem: Environmental > Aquatic > Freshwater > Lake | place: Lake Montjoie... | reverse complement strand
TCAACCAGAGCAACGCCATGACGCTGTCGGCCGAAATCACCGGCAATGGCAGCGTGAACCAACTGGGCATCGGCACGACCGAACTGAGCGGCATCAGCACCTATACGGGCCCGACGACGGTGAGCGCCGGCACACTGCTAGTCAACGGCTCGATCGCCAACAGCGCGGTCACCGTGGAAAACGGCGGCACGCTGGGCGGCGAAAACACGGTGGGTGTGCTCACCATTCTGGACGGAGGCACAGTGAGCCCCGGCAATTCCCCCGGCAACCTCTTCGTCGTGGGCGATGTGATCTGGAACGGCGGCGGCAACTACAACTGGCAGATCTATAACACGGCGCTCACGATGGGCAGCTGGAGGGATCAGATCATCATCAGCGGAGAGGGCAGTAACCTCGACCTCAGCGCCTTGAGTATCGGCAGCAAGTTCAACCTCAACCTGTGGTCGCTCTCCGGCATCTTTCCGGACTCAGACGGCGATGCGATCAACTTCGACAACACGCAGAGCTACACGTGGACGATCCTCACGGGGGACAACGCAATCAACGGGTTCTCGGCCGACCACTTCAACATCAACGTCGGAGCAACCAACGGAACGGCAGGTTTCGCCAACAACCTCGGCGGCGGGGCGTTCTCGCTGATCGTCGCGGTGAACAATTTGAACCTCGTCTTCACACCGAACGCCGGACCCGCAGTGCCGGAACCCGGCACCTGGGCCGCAGCCGCGCTCCTGGTCGGTGGCGCCGCCTTCATGCGCTGGCGCAAACGCGCCAAGGTTTCCTGATTTGCTGCGCGTTATTCCCCCGCGGCGGGCTCCGCGGCCTGGCCGCCGCCGAACTGCCGCGAATCCACGACGGCTCCTGCGACCGGTTCATCATCGCGACGGCAAAGTTGCATGATCTGACCGTGGTTACGGCGGACGAACAGTTCGAGAAATACGCCGTGGCGGTGATTTGCTGAGCCTGCCGCCCTCGCTTTCCTTCCTTCGTGCTCTCCGTGTCTCCGTGAGACCTCACCGCTGTGGATGAAGGGATGGAGAAGAGCCACAGATTTCTCTCACCAAGGCACAAAGGTCACGGAGGGGGAATGGTCGAGTGTTTAAACATAAGATAGCCAGCACCGGAGCGCACGGGCACTCGGGGCAGATGGCCGCAGGCCACCGCAGGCGAGATGAGCAGGAGCGAGGGATTCAACGGAACGAAGGAGCAGGAACCGCCACCAACCCTCGGTTGTAGCATTTCACTCAGCTTTCAGGTTTCAGCCCTCTCATCTTCGCTGTCTCTTCGTGTCCGCCCTTGCTCCCTTCGTGCTCTCCGTGTCTCCGTGAGACCTCTCCGCAATAAACGAAGGGATGGAGAGGAGTCGCAGATTTCTCTCACCAAGGCACAAAGGTCACCAAGGGGGAATGGCCGAGTGTTTAAACGTAAGATAACGAGCACCGGAGCGCAAGGGCGCTCGGGGCAGATGGCCACAGGCACCGCAGGCGAGATGAGCGGGAGCGAGAGAGTCAACGGAACGAAGGAGAACGACCGCCATCGCCCCTCGGTCGCCGCATTTCACTCAGCTTTCAAGTTTGCCTCCGGCCATCTCCGCTGCGCTCCGGTTCAAGTCTCCGCCTTTGCTCCCTCCGCGCCCTCCGTGTCTCGGTGAGAAAAACCGAGTCCGCCGGTCATGCGCTCCAAGCTCGGGTCTTGCCCTGGGCAAAAGACCCCACAACGGCCTTGCTACCTCATGATAGTTACATGAGAATTTCGCCGTCGTCATCATTTCTGGTTCGCCCGGCCGCGGATCTCCAATTGTGGCGATTTTTTACCTCTTAGTGTTGGACGCGGCCGGAGCACAAACCATGAAAAAATCCCTGCCACTTCTCGCGGTGCTTTGCGCTACCGCGATCTTAGCACCTCTTGCCCGAGCCCAAGACCTCTACGTCGGCTCGAATTCCGCGAACGTCACAACCAACTTCACCAGCGGCACCAACTCTTACAGCAATATTTACGTTGGCTTTGCAATTGGTGACTCGAACAACACGCTCAATGTTCTCAACGCGGGCACGTTGCTGACCAACGCAAACAACCTTTTCGTGGGTTACGAAGGCAGCGGCAATAGCATGATCATCTCCAACGGCGGCACGGTGGCCAATAACTTCGGCTACATCGGCTACAACGTGTCCGCCTCCAACAACAGCGTTCTGGTCACGGGAAGCAACTCGGTCTGGACCAACAGCCGACGTCTTGAGGTCGGCTACTACGGCAGCGGCAATAGCATGATCATCTCCAACGGCGGCACGGTGGCGAATAGCGGCGGCCTCATTGGCTTCAGCGCGACCTCCTCGAACAACAGCGTGCTGGTCACGGGGACAAACTCGACCTGGACGAATCAAGAAAATCTCTATGTCGGTTTTGAAGGCAGCGGCAACAGCGTGGTGATCAGCGACGGGGGTAGTGTGGTGAATAGCAACGTCTACATCGGCCATAACGCGAACTCCTCCAACAACAGCGTGCTGGTCACCGGGTCGAACTCGACCTGGACGAGTGCGGGACTCCTCTATGTCGGCGATGAAGGCTGCGACAACAGTCTGGTAATAAGCAATGGGGGTAAAGTGGGTGCCTTATTACGTGGCTACAGGGGCTGGATCGGCAATGCTGCGACGTCCTCCAACAACAGCGTGACGGTCACGGGGACAAACTCGAGTCTGCTCATCGTGGGCACTGTCGACGTCGGGTATAATGGCGCCAACAATCGCCTGGTCATCAGCAATGGTGGCAGTGTGCAGAATGGTATCTGCCATATCGGCCGGTTCGCCACATCCTCCAACAACAGTGTTTTGGTGACCGGGACAAACTCGAGTTGGCTCATCGTGGGTGATTTCGGCGTCGGCAATGCGTCCAGCGGCAACAGCATGGTGATCAGCAATGGGGGCACTGTAATCAGTGCGCGACCGGTCGCGGATAGCTATATCGGCGGAGGCGGGTCCGTCTCCAACAACAGTGTGTTGGTGACGGGCACAAACTCGACTTGGATCAATGGACGTGATCTCTCTGTCAGTGGCCACGGCAGCAGCATGGTGATCAGCAATGGGGGCAAGGTCCTCAATGCTCTTGGCACCATCGGCTTCGCTGACAGCTCCTCCAAAAATCGCGTGCTCGTTACCGGGGAGAACTCGCTCTGGATCAACAGTAGCAATCTCTATGTCGGCGATTTAGGCAGCGGCAACAGCCTGGTGATCAGTGACGGGGGGAGTGTGGTGAATTCCAACGGCTACATCGGCAGTTCTGGGATCATGTCCACCTCCCGTTACAACATGGTAACGGTAACCGGACCGGGATCCACCTGGACGAATACGGCAAATCTTTATGTTGGCTATGGTGGCAGCAGCAACAGCGTGGTCATCAGCGACGGGGGCAGTGTGGCGGTGGCCAGCAATAGCTACATCGGCTTTAGATCAAACTCCTACAACAACACCGTGCTGGTCACGGGCGCAGGCTCGCTCTGGACCAACAGTGGAGTGCTTCGCATCGGAGAAAGCGGCAGCAGCAACAGCCTGGTCATTTCCAATGGCGGCAGGGTGGCGGCAAACATGGTCGGCATCGGCTTCGATAGCGCCGCGTCGAACAACAGCGTTCTGGTCACCGGGTCGAATTCGCTCTGGACCGTCAGCGGCAACATTTGTGTGGGCGCTTCGGGTAGCGGCAACAGCTTGGTCATTTCGGACGCTGGCACGGTGGCGAATAGCATCGGTTTAATGGGCGATGCCCCTGAATCCTCCAACAACACTGTGCTGGTGACGGGCGCCCATTCGCTCTGGACCAACAGCGGCGCACTCGCCGTCGGCTTCTATGGCAACGGCAACAGCTTGGTCATCTCCAATGCCGGCACCGTGGCGAATACCACAGGCTACATCGGCTCCAATGCGCTCTCCTCTAACAACATGGTGCTGGTCACTGGCGCAGGCTCGCTCTGGACTAACTCGAATGATCTCTTGGTCGGCGCCGAGGGCCACAGCAATAGGCTGGTGATTTCCAACGGGGGAACGGTGGCAAATACCTATGGTTACATCGGCGTGGCCACAACCTCCTCGAACAACAGCGTGTTGGTCACGGGAAGCAGCTCCATCTTGATCAACAGTGGCGATTTCTATGTCGGCAGCTCAGGCAGTGGCAATAGTTTGGTGATCAGCAATGCGGGAACGGTGGCTAATAACTCTGCGAACATCGGCTTCGATACTGTTTCCTCGAACGACAGCGTGCTGGTCACGGGAAGCAATTCACTCTGGACCAACAGTAGTAATCTCTCTGTCGGCTACTACGGCAACAGCAACAGCCTGGTGATCAGCAATGGTGGCATGGTGGCGAGTAGCGTTGGCTACATCGGCGTGGCCACAAGTTCCTCGAACAACTCGGTGCTGGTGACGGAAGTTGGCTCACTCTGGACCAATAGCAGCGATTTCTATGCCGGCGTCGAAGGCAGTGCCAACAGCCTGGTCATCAGCAAAGGCGGCAGACTGGAGGTGGCGGGCAACACCTTCATCGGTTACGGCAGCACCTCCAGCAACAACAGTGTGGTGGTCACCGGCGCGGGTTCGCTCTGGACCAACAGCAACGACCTCATCGTCGGCTACGAGGGTGGCGGCAGTCTGACCGTGGCCGATGGCGGCACAGTGGCGGCCTCAAACATCGTCATCGCGGCATCGAACGGTTCCTCCGCGACGTTGAACATCGGCCGCTTTGGTACCAATGACACTGCGGGCACGATCATCGCCCCGACCATCGCCCTTGGCGCAGGCACCGGTGCGATCAATTTCAACCAGCGCGATGCGACAACGATCAGCTCGGTCATTTCCGGCACCGGCAGGGTAAACCAGCTCGGCGCGGGCACAACGACGCTGGGCGGCGCGAACACCTACAGCGGAACGACCACCATCTCATTCGGAGCGCTGCAAGTCGGTGATGGCGGCAACAGCGGCAGCCTCGGCAGTTCCGCCGTGGTCAACAATGCCAGCCTGATCTTCAAGCGTGCGGGCTCTCTCGTCGTAGGAGGAGTCATCTCCGGATCGGGATCGATCCGCCAGATCGGCGCGGGAACGACCACGCTGAGCGGCGCGAACACCTACACAGGCCCGACGTTGATCAGCAGTGGCACGCTACGAACCGCCAATGCTTCGGCTCTCGGCACGAGCGCGGTGCAACTCGACGCGGGCGCGCTGGCGCCGGTGGGGACGCTCAACATCGAGTCCTTGATCTGGAACGGCGGCACGATCGCCTCGACACTGGGCACGACCACGAGCTTTGTCGGCATCGCGGCCAACTTCACGCTCGGCGCGGGTGGCGGCGCGTTCGCCTTCGCCGGCGACAGCGGCTTCACGCCCAACACCAACTACGCGATCATCGGTTGGACCAACTGGGGCTTGATCACCCCGACCAACTTCAGCGGCAACGCGCTCCTCGGGCTAGCCCCGATCTTCACGATCAACGGCACGAACTTGCTGGTCAACTTCGAGGGATCCTCGAGCGGTTCGATCATCCAGAACGGTGGCCCGACCTACACGCCGACCTACGCGGACTTCTTCGTCAGCAACAATGTGACGACAGCGGGTCCCACCAACAACAACACGGTCAAAAGCCTGACCTTCGCACCCAACAGCGCGCTGACGGTCTACAACCAGCTGCAGGTAACCAGCGGCAACTTCACGGTCAACAGCGGCAGCGCCACGGTGCAGGGTGGACAAATCTTCGTGCCGGGCGATTTCACCAAGCTGGGTGACGGGTTGCTCAACCTGCTGGGCAAGGTGCTGGTCAACGGCCGAGCCACGGTGAGCGCGGGCGGGTTGCTCATCAATGGAGAGTTCACGGCGAACAGCCTCACCGTGTTGCGCAACGCGCTGCTCGGCGGCGCGGGGACGATCTACGGCAGCGTCTTCAACTACGGCACGGTCTCGCCGGGCAACTCGCCCGGGACGCTGACGATCAACGGCAACTACACGCAGGGCTCCACGGGCAACTTCGACATGCAGATCGCGAGTCCGAACAACTTTGACCGTCTGGTGGTCAGCGGCACAGCGTCGCTGGCCGGAAGGCTCACCGTGACGACGGTGGACGGCGGGACGCTGGCCTTCGGCGACAAATACCAGTTCCTCTCGGCGGGCGGGGGGATCAGCGGGGAGTTCGACACGATCGCCATGCCCTCGGGCCTGCGCGGACGTTTCCTCACGGAGAACGGCAACACGCAGGGCACCTTGCTGGTCGCGCCGCTGAGCTACACGGAGGTGGCGGTGACGCCGAATCAGCAGCGGGTGGCCAAGGCGCTGGACGCGTTCATTCCGGCCAAGAGCGGGGACCGCGAGACGGTGAGCATCGCGCTGGACGAACTGACGGCGGAGCAATACCCGTCGGCGTTCGAGGCGATCATACCCTCGCTCTACGCGTCGCTGCCGACCATGGCATTCAACGTGGCCAATGCGCTGAACACCTCGATGTTCCAGCGCATGTGGATGCAGCGGATCAACGGGAGAGGGTTCAGCACCTCGGGCATGGCCCCGGCGCCTGTGCGCGACGGCAAGCAGTTCGCGGGCAAGGGGACGGTGGACGAGGTTCCTGTGGATTTGGGCGGGGACGACAACTGGGGTGTCTTTGTCGACGGCAACGGTGTCTTCGCCAATGCCAACAGCGGCGGGGCCTTGCAGGACTACAAGAGCCAGAGCGGCGGGGTGGACGCTGGAGCGTCGTACAAGTGGTGCAGCAACTTGGTCACCGGCGTGTATGCGGGCTACCAGGGCCTGCAGGCGCAGTATGACGGCGGCAGCCAGTTGACGGACAACGCGGTGCGCTTCGGCGGCTTCGGCACGTTCAGTGCGGGCGGGTTCTACGCCAGCGGGTTGGTGGGCGGGGCCTACCACACCTACGACATGGACCGCAGCATCGAGTTCGGCACGATCGACCGCACGGCGCGCGGGGACACCGGGGCGGGCGAATTGGATGTGGCGCTCTCCACGGGCTACGACATCAAAGCGGGCAACTTCACCTTCGGACCGGTCAGCAGCCTGCAATACACCTATCTCAACGTGCAGGGCTTCAACGAGACGGGGGCGGATTCGCTCAATCTCGACGTGCAGGGCTACAACAGCAGCAGCCTGCTTTACTCGCTCGGCGCGCAGGCGGCGTATCGGTGGGAGGTGACCAAGAACTTCGCGGTGACGCCGATGGTCAGCGCGAGCTGGCAGCACGAGTTCCTGCAGAACGCGTATACGATCAACTCGTCGTTCAACACGGGCGGTGGATCCTCGCCCTTCGGCTTCCAGACATCGCAACCGCAGCAGGATTACTTCTACGCGGGCGCGGGTGTGGGTCTGAACTTCGGCGACACCTGGGAGGCGTCCTTCTTCTGGAACGCCGCCGCGGCCAACGCCGACCAGACCAGCCAGAACATCTTCTTCTCCATCGGCGCCAAGTTCTGAGGCGGGGAGGGTGCGGCTCGCGGGAACCTTGCCTTCCAAGAGGGTGGCGTCGATGAGGAGGGCGGCCGTCCTCCGTCGCCTGGCTTGTGCGGCAACGGCGATGAAGGTTAGCTTGAAGCTATGAAAACATCTCCTCTACTCGTCGTTCTCCTTGTTGCGGCCTATTTGTTGCCCGCTGCCTCTGCCGGCATGGTCGGTGAGAAATTACCAGAATCCTACCTGAACTACATGGGTACCAAGCCGGAGATCGAAGGAAAACCTCTGCTCCTTGAGTTTTGGGCCACGTGGTGTCCGCCCTGCCGCCAGAGTATCCCTCACCTCAACGAGATCTATGCGAAATACAAGGACCGCGGTCTGGTGGTGGTCGGTGTGACCGAGGAAACCGACGCGGTGATCAGAAAGTTCCGGAAGGAGGTGCCGATGGACTACTCCGTCGCTACCGACACGGGCGGGCGCTTGAGCGAAAAGATGGGAATCAACGGCATTCCCCATGCTTTTTTAGTCAACAAGTCGGGCGAGATCGTCTGGGACGGTCATCCGATGCAACTGACCGACGAGGACATTGAAAAAATCCTCGAATAAAGAATGCCTTAATCGAGCTTCTGCAGCGCTTCGCGCATTACGGCCAGCGGGGCTGGGCGGTTGAGCCAGATTTCAAGCGAGAGCGCTCCTTGGTGGAGTAGCATGGAAAGCCCGTTGGCGGTGCGTGCTCCTGCGCTCCCTGCGTCCTCGAGCAGACGTGTCACCGGCGGCCGGTAAATCATATCGAAGACCATCAGGTCTGGCGTGAGGAGTTGTGCAGCAATCAGGCACGGATCGGTGCGTTGCATACCAAGTGACGTGGCATTGATGACGAGATCGATTCGTGCGAGTTGCTCACGCAGGGCCGACTCGGTCCACGGGATAACCTTCACGCGATCCTCCGGGCCCTCGAGCCGGTCGCTGCGCAAAAGCTCGGCGGCCCGCTTTGCCAGGCCGTGTGCCTTTTCCTCGGTTCGGTTGACCAGCACGAGGTGCGGACATTTCTCCAGCGAGCATTGCAGGACGGCAGCAGAGCCTGCCCCACCGCCCGCTCCGAGAACCATCACGCTCAGGTCGCGCAGGTCCACCGAGAAGACCTCGCGGATGGCTCGGACCAACCCGGGGCCATCCGTGTTGAAGCCGACCACGCGCGACCCGTCGAAGAGCAGTGTGTTGACTGCGCCGAGTTGGCGTGCCGTGTCATCGAGTTCAGTGCAAAGCTCGAGCGCTTGGAACTTGTGCGGGATGGTGAGGTTGAGTCCGAGAAAACCGGCCTTCCGGGCCAGCTCAACGGCTCGCATCAGGCTTTCCGGCGGGCAGTCGATCTTGGCATAGCGGGCGGATTCTCCCAGCGCTGCGAGGCCGGCGTTTTGCATGGCCGGTGAGAGGGAGTGCGCCACCGGTGATCCCAGCACCGCGAGGCGCACCTCGGAGGGAATGCCTCCACGCCCTTCGGCGCGGGCCGCTAGGTCTTCCAGAGTGAAGGTTGTCTGTTGCAGGTCGGGCATGGAGCGAAATTAGGCCACGGAATCCGGAGATGGGAGGGCAAACTGCGGCAGGTGTAACGGCGGCGTCCTCGCCGTCGATTGTTCATGGAAAATGCCGTCGCCTGGGTCGGCGCTGCTACAGGGCAAAGCGCTCGCTCGTGCGCTGGAATCTCGCGAGCACGCGGTCGCGTCCGAGCAACTCGAGCAGGTGGTAGAGGCTGGGGCCGACGCTGCGGCCGGTGGCGGCGACGCGGGCCGGATGCACGAGCAGCGCGGTCTTCACGCCGAGCGTGGTCGCCAGCTCTTTGAAGGCGGCCTCGATGCTGTCTGCGGTCCAGGGCTCCAGGCGCGTGAGGCAGTCGTTGAGGGTGCGTAAACGCCCGAGCGCACCGTCCTGGCGGAGGGCTTTCTCCACGCTGGCCTCGTCGAACGCGTAGTCATCGTTGAAGAAAAACTCAATCCATGAGGGAACGTCGGTGAGGTGCTTCACCTTCTCCTTCACCAGCGCAAGCGCGGGCAGAAGTGCCTCTCGCGAGCCGTAGTTGATTCCGGCCCGGTCTATGAATGGCAGGCTCAGGTCGGCGAAGCGCTCGAGAGGCATCTGGATGAGGTATTGCCCGTTCATCCAAAAACATTTGTCGAGGTCGAAGCCGGCGCTGCGGCGGTTGACATTTTTCAGCTCAAAGAGCTTCACGATCTCATCGATCGGCAGGATCTCGCGGTTGTCCTTGGGCGACCAACCGAGCAGGCAGAGATAGTTGCGCACCGCCTCGGGCGCATAGCCCTGCTCGATGTAGCCCTGCACGCTCGCGCCCTTGTCGCGCTTGCTCATCTTTGTCCCGTCCGGATTGAGGATGAGGGGGATGTGCGCGAAGCGGGGCGGGGCAACGCCGAACGCCTTGTAAAGCTCGACGTGCTTGGGCGTGTTCGAAAGGTGGTCTTCGCCGCGGATGACGTCTGTGATGTTCATCTCGATGTCGTCCACCACGTTGACGAAATGGAAAATCCACGATCCGTCCGGGCGGCGCACGGTCATGTCCGGATGCGTGCCGGGATTCGAGAGGTCAAACGGGATCGATCCGCAGACTTCGTCGTGGACCGTGACGGTTTCGCGCGGGGAGCGGAAGCGCAGGGCTCCGGCGTCATCGTAGATCATGCCCTTGTCCTGCAATATTTTCAGGTAGCGTTCGTAGATCGGTCCGCGCTCGCTCTGGTAATACGGTCCGTAGTCGCCGTCTTTGCCCGCGCCCTCGTCCCAGTCGAGCCCGAGCCAGCGCAGTCCGTCATAAATGGCGCTGACGGCATCCTCGTTGTGCCGCTCGCGGTCGGTGTCCTCGATGCGCAGGACGAATGTGCCCCCGGTGTGCCGGGCATGCAGCCAGTTGAAAAGGGCGGTGCGGGCGCCACCGACGTGGAGGAAGCCGGTGGGCGACGGGGCGAAACGGACGCGGACGTTGGATGACATAGGTGAGGAGGTGTGCCGGCGCGCGGCTAATTCTGCGATTCGAGCCGGCGGGGCGCGGGCACGGAGTAGTCGCTCATGATGCGAGCCTCCTCGGCCTTGGTCCCTTCCACGTCAAGGATGACGGTTCCCGGATCCTCGGCCAATTGAATACGCTGGAAGTTGTCTGTCGGGTGGTCCAGCGCATCCGCCAGGTCCTTGAGGCTGCCGATTTTCTTGCCGTTGACCTCATCGACAACCTCGAAACGCAGATCATCGTAGCCGATGCTGTTGGGTCCGCTCAGGACATCGCTGATGAACACGATGCGGTGGCGACCTTCGGGGGCCTCGCCTTGGAAGCGATCGAGGTAGACGAGATGGAGCGGTGCGTCCTCCACCCAGTTCGAGCCCCATTCCCGCAGGAACTGGCGGGAAAGCTCGGAGAAGACGATACCGCCGGCCACGACATAGTCCGGTTCGCGATCGAAAATATACGGCTGGCTGATCATCTGCGCGCGGTCACGCGGCGCCACGACGCCCTCGAGCGTGGTCTCCGCGCCGTCCCGCCAGACGACGATCGGGATTTTCTGCCCGGCCTGCAGTACGGTCGATACATAGTGGGCGAGGGAAATTTTACCGAAGCGCGCATCCTCGTAATTGCCGTCCTGATCGATGGCCAACCCGTCCACGCTAAGCAGCACGTCGCCCACCTTCATCCCGGCGCCGGCGGCGGGTGAACCGGGGACGACTTTCGTCACGTAGGCTCCTCCCTTCCCGTCAGGCAACTTCGCATAGCGGCGCAACTGCGGGTCGCGCGTATCGGAGAAAGTGAGGCCTGCGCGGGGGAATCCTGCATAGGGCGGGTGATCCACAGCCTGCAGGAAATGCTCGATGACCGGCGCAGGGACAACGTCCGCGGTCTGTGTCATGGGTTGGTAGCGCATGACCAACCCGATGAGGCGTCCGTCCTTGAACGCCGGGACAGTGAAGCTGTTTTCGCGCGACTGCAGCGGGACGCTGAGCTTGAAGACGAGAAAC
>Ga0114970_10003537_pt1 | contig 11454 bp, 11 predicted proteins | sample M_140205_XF_Meta_FD_87030 | JGI IMG/M metagenome (GOLD analysis project Ga0114970, IMG submission 87030) | Freshwater microbial communities from Lake Montjoie, Canada to study carbon cycling - M_140205_XF_MetaG | ecosystem: Environmental > Aquatic > Freshwater > Lake | place: Lake Montjoie... | reverse complement strand
GCAGGGCCGCTTTGTTCCGCTGCTGGAGGGGGATGTCAACTTCGCTGCCGTGATGAAGGCGCTGGTGGAGACCGGGTACAGGGGCTTCCTGTCCCCTGAGATCGGTTATGAAGCGGCGCGGGAGCCTGAGCACCTCGTGAAGGTTGCGGAACAACTGGACCGCATTCTGGGCCTTGTCTGACCTGTCCGGTACTATAGTGGTGCTTTGAACCTCAGCAATCTGTTTGATTCATCGTTGATCGGCCGCCGGGACAAGGTGGCGCTTGAGTTCCAGGGCAGGGAATTCACGTTTGGAGAGATCGAGTCGCGCAGTAATCGCCTGGCGCACGCTCTGGTGGCCCGAGGCATGGGAACCGGAGACCGCCTCTGCGTTTACCTGGTCAATTCGGTCGAGATGATCGACCTGTATCTGGCCTGCGTCAAGCTCGGCGTCATTTTCGTTCCCATCAATATCCTCTACCGGGAACGGGAAATGGCTCATATCCTGGCCGACGCGGCGCCTCGGGCGCTGGTTACGGATGCGGACCTGGTGGTCAGTGCCGAGATTTGGCGACCTGCCGACCTTGTAGCTGAAGCTGCGGGGCTATCGGAATTGCGACCCGGTGTCGTTCTGGATGGCGACGCGCCGGCGGGCATCATCTATACGTCAGGGACCACGGGGACTGCCAAGGGAGCAGTCCTGACGCACAACAATTTTTCCGCCAACGCGGTGAATCTGCTGGCCTGCTGGGAGATTCGGGAGTCGGATCGCTTCCTGCTGGCGCTCCCGCTGTTCCATGTTCATGGTCTGGGCAATGGCCTGCACTGCTGGCTGGCGAGTGGCTGCCGGATGCGCCTGCTGGAGAGGTTTGAGCACCAGACGGCTGCCGATGTCTTCGTCGAATTTCGGCCCACGTTGTTCTTTGGGGTGCCGACGGTTTACGTTCGTCTCCTCGGATTTACTAAGGATGTCGCCCAGGAAATCGGTGGGTTCATGCGGTTATTCGTATCGGGTTCGGCCCCTTTGCCGGCGCAGGTCTTTGAGGAGTTCGAAGCGTTGTTTGGGCACCGCATCCTGGAACGCTACGGGATGAGTGAGACGATCATGAACATCAGCAATCCCTATTGGGGGGAGCGGCGGGCGGGGACGATTGGTTTCCCCTTGCCTGGTATCTCGGCCAAGCTGATGGGTCCGGCGCTGGAGCCTGTGGCACAGGGCGAGACGGGCGAGGTCTATCTGAAGGGGCCGAACATCTTCGCCGGATACTGGGGAAGACCGGAAGCTACCAAAGACGCCTTTGTGGAGGGATGGTTCCGTACCGGCGACCTGGGCACGATTTCAGCAGATGGTTACTTTACGCTGTGTGGTAGGAAAAGTGACCTGATCATCTCAGGGGGCTTTAATATTTATCCTCGGGAGATTGAGGAGTTTTTGCAGGAACACAGTGCTGTGGCTGAAGCTGCCGTTGTGGCACGTCCGGATAAGATGCGTGGCGAGGTGCCTGTGGCATATGTCGCGCTTTCGGTACCGGTCGAAGTTGCGGAACTGGCGGCTCTCTGTCGTGAGAAACTGGCTTCGTTCAAGGTTCCGCGGGAGTTTGTGGTGGTGGAGAAACTCCCCCGGAACGCGATGGGCAAGCTACAGAAGAATCTACTATTATGAGAGCAAGAGGCGGGTTGCCAACCCGCCGCAGGTTACCAACCTGCCCCACTGTGAAAATGCTCTAAAAAGGGCAGTTTTGTCTTCGCCGTTCTCCCGCTATCGATTGTTTGGTTGCGGCTGTGCCGGGTTAGGGCAGGGCGAAGACCGTTAGAGCTGAGTCGTTGGCGATGGCCACATATTGCTTGCCGTTGATCGCAAAGGACATGGGCGAACTGCGGATTTCAGCGCCGGTCTGGTACTTCCAAAGCAGCTTTCCGGTGCGGGAATCGAGGGCCAGCAGGAAGCCCTCTTTGGAGGCTGAGAAGAGCACGCCACTGGCAGTGGACAGCACGCCGGCTGACGCGGAGCCAGCCTCGAGAGTGTACTTCCAGCGGATGTCGCCGGTCAGCGGATCAATTGCGGTGATAATGCCCTTGCCCCCCACCGACTCATCCTGCTGGTCGCCGGTCCCCGTGTAGGGTCGTCCCGGGTCCGGCGTCCTCACCACGCTCTTGTAGGTGGCACAGGAGTCGCGGGCTCCCACGAAGAAGAGTTTCGTGAGCGGGTCATATGAGGGCGCGTTCCAGTTGGTGGCACCGGTCGCGTCGGGGCAGACATAATTACCTTCCGGGGTCGGATCGGTGTTGGGGATTACCTGGGGACGACCTTTGTCGTCCAGTCCCTTTGCCCATGTCTGGCGCGCGAAGGCCTTACCCAGCAAAAACTCGCCGGTAACCCGATCGAGAACGTAGTAGAAACCGTTGCGGTCGGCATGAAGCATGAGTTTTCGGGGCTTGCCGCGGAAGGTGGCATCCACCAGAACCGGGGTTTCGCTGGAATCCCAGTCATGCGTGTCATGGGGCGTGAACTGGAAGTACCATTTCATCTTGCCGGTGGCGGGGTCGAGCGCCAGCATGGAATCGGTGTAGAGATTGTCGCCGAGGCGGGTGCCGCCCTCGTAGTCGGGAGAGGGGTTACCGGTGCCCCAGTAGATGGTGTCGGTATCGGGATCGTAGGTTCCTGTCATCCACGTCGGGCCCCCGCCGGTTTCGGCGGACTTGCCGGACCAGGTGGCGCGGTTGGGATCGCCAGGTTGCGCTACGGCATGTGTCCGCCACAGGCGTTTCCCGGTTTTTGCATCATAGGCGTCCAGAAAACCGTAGAGCGCGCATTCGCCGGCGGTGACCCCGACAATGATCTTGTCACCCACCACCAGAGGCGCATGGGTGATGGAGAAACCCTTCTTGTAGTCATCGACCGCGATGTCATAGATAACGCGGCCGGTCTTCGCGTCCAGGGCCACGAGATGAGCGTCGAGGGTACCCAGATACAGACGGTCGCCCAGCAGGGCGAAGCCTCTGTTGGTGGATACCGTGCAGTTGGCGTGGTATTCGGGCAGGGGACGACGATAGCGCCAGACAGGGGTGCCGGTGCGGGCGTCCAGCGCCGCCGCGTTGTCGCGAGGGCCGGTTACAAACATGAGGCCATCCGCCACGATGGGCGTATTCTCCACGCCGGGGCCGCCGAACTGGAAGGTCCACTGGGCGGCCAGTTTGCTGACATTGGCGGGCGTGATGCTCTTCAGGGTGGTGGCGTGGGTTCCCTGCAGATCGCCCCAGTAGTGGAGCCAGTTTTGGGGTTCGGCCTTCGAGTTCTTCAGGCGCTCCCAGGTGACGTTGAAGTCTGCGGACGGGGTCCATTTGGAGAGGTCCGGGGTGATCTCGCCCGGGGCCTTCAGGAAGGCGACCAGGTCGTTGATCTGAGCCCCGGTCAGGGCGGCGCGAGGCATCAGCGTTTTCAGGTCCTGCCGTGACTTTATGTCGGCCTTGGCCAGCAGGTGCAGTTTCTCGGCGCGATCCCGCAGGAAGAGGGAGTAGGTGTTGTCGACTACGATGAGGCCTCTGATTTTCCGGCCATCATGGGTGGTCACTTCGGCTCCGCGATTGCCCCCGCGCGGTCGCTCCCCGGGCACGGTGATTTGTCCGGTCAGGTCGCGCACGGAACGCTGGTCGCCAATGCCGGTGAGATCGGGGGCAAAACCAGAGCCGGAACCCTGGATGGCGTGGCAGCCCGAGCAGCCACCAGAACCGTAGAAGAGCGATTTTCCGGCGACCGGATCGCCGGTGGCTTTTTCGTCCACCCCCCGCACCTGAGAGATGAGCCAATCGGCGATGAGCCGGGGTTGATTGTCTTTCAGCGGGAAAGCGGGCATACCTGTTCCAGGGATGCCGTCGTGGATATTCTTTGCGATTTGGGCGGCGGTGCTGCCGTGCCGCCAGGTCCCGCTGGTCAGGTCCGGGCCGCGTGCACCTTTGGCGTCCCAGCCGTGGCACGCTGCGCAGTTGGCGGCGAAGACTTGCTGCCCCTCAGCCAGCGCGGCGGCATTGGCGTCGTGAGCTTGTGCGAAGGCGGCGGGAGCCGTCAAAAGGGCGAAAAAGAAAAGGGATCTGCGGGACATGGTGGTCCTTAACAAGATACCGCTTGCGAACTGTTCTGTCAGGGCTTGCTGCCGACTACGGTGCGGAGGGCCGGGCCGGGCAGGGAAATACCTTCCATGTAGGCCGCCTGGCCTGGAATGGTTATGGGTAGCTTGCCGTTCACCGCGATATCCCCAAACAGGGCGCGGGCAGCCGAGATTTCGGCCGGAGGGACCGTACTGTAGGTGGTCAGGTACGCTGCTACCTCCGGGAAGCTGCGCAACAGGTAGGGGTTTCCCAGGGCGACCAGTACCACCGGCTTTTTTGTGGCCACCAGGTTCTGAACCAGTTGCGGGTAGCTGCCGCTGAGGGCGACATTCCCCCGGTAGGCCGAGACCGAAGAGAACGCCGCGACAACGAACTGGCGAGCGTTACGGGCGCGTTCCCAGGCTGCCGTGAGCTGTGTGTCGGACATTCCTGCATGCAACAGTTCGATCTGAGCGCCAGGTGCGCGCCGCTTGATCTCGCCCTTCATGGCATTTCCCTCGTGACTGCGGGAACTCTCCGTCAGAATGAAAAACGTAGTGCCTTTGGGGTCCGCCAGTGGCAGCAGATTGCCCGTATTGCGAACCAGGGTTACGCTTCGGTCGCTGATTTCCTGCGCGGCCAGGTTGTTTTCTTTGGTGTTCACCGAAGCGGGGATTCGCCGGACATCGACAATTTTGTTGGCATCGAGGCCAATGCGGGCCTTGGCTTCGAGAATTCGCCTGGCGCTGTCGTCGAGGCGCTCCTGTTTCAGGCGTCCGTCTCTGACTGCTGCCATCAGGGCATCGAGGGCGACATCGGCGTCCGGCGGCATCAGGAGAACGTCCACCCCTGCTTCGACGGCACGAACTGCAGCCTCCCCCGTGGAGAAGCCGTTGGCGATGCCCTTCATTTCCAGGGCGTCGGTGACCAGCAAGCCCTTGAAGCCCATTTCGTCCCGGAGAATCCCCGACATCAGTTTGGTGGACAGGGTTGCCGGGCTGCCTGAGGGGTCGATGGAGGGTACTGAGATATGGGCGGACATCAGCGAATCCACGCCGCTTCGAATGGCGGCCCGGAAGGGTGCCCACTCAACCTTTTCGAGACGCGCCCGGTCACCGCTTAGCGTCGCCATGTTCATGTGCGTGTCGGTAGCGGTATCGCCATGGCCGGGGAAGTGCTTCGCCGTAACCATGATCGGGGCAGCCGCGTGGGCACCTTCAATGAAGGCCGAGACCATGGCGGAGACGTCGTCCGGGTTTTCACCGAACGAACGAATATTGATGATCGGGTTGTCGGGGTTGTTGTTTACGTCGGCATCGGGAAAAAATATCCACTGGATACCCAGGGCGCGGGCTTCGCGGGCAGTAATTTCGCCTTCTCGTCTGGCGGTGGCCGGGTCGCGGGAAGCCGTTAGCGCCATGGCGTGGGGAAAGACGGTGGTGGCTTCCACGCGCATGGAGGCACCCCGTTCCAGATCCCCGGAGATGAGGAGGGGAACTTTGGCCATACCCTGCATGCGGTTGGCGAAATTTGCCACGTCGCGGGGGGACGGCTTTACGGCGACGCGCCCGTTCACGACGTTGATCAGGATCAGGCCGCCGATGTGCTCTTTTTGCACCAGCCGGACCAGGGTTCGGTACTCCTTCGGTCGGGTCTTTGAGGTGAAGCCGTTAAAAGGGACAACGATGAGTTGCGCAGCGCGTTCGCGTGGGGAAAGATCAGCCATCCATTTGGCCGCCACCTGCTCGGGGGTGGGTGGGATTGGCTTTGCCGGGCTGGGCCGGGCAACAGCCTGCTTCTGCTTTGTCGCGCTGGTTTTCCTGGGGGCAGGGCGCACGTTGCGTTTTACAGGAACCGCCGCCAGCAGGGAGATCCCTGTCAGGAAAAGCACCGAAAGGTGGGCCGCTGAGGCCATTAGCCCGCTTTGCGACTCTTACGGACGGCCGTGGAGGCGGCTGAGCCTGGGCCACGCTTTGCCGGCAGATGTGACAGCTTCCTGACGGCCCGCAGCAGTTCCGGCACTTCCTTGTTGCTCTTGGCGATAACTTCGTCTGCCCCGGTGCTCTGCGGCGTCATGCCGAGCGCACTGGCAAAACCGGACAGCATAATCACCCGCGCCATGGAACCCGACTCCCGAATCATCCGAATAAACTCCAGCCCATCCATGTGCTTCATGCGGTAATCGGTGACGACAATGTCGAACGAACCCTGTTCGAAGATCTGCCAGCCGTTTTCACCGCCGCGCGCCGTTTCTACTTCGTGGCCCTGGTCCTGGAGTATCATCTTACGGGCCAAAAGGCCGTGTTGGTTGTCGTCGGAGAGCAGGATACGTACGGGAAGCACAGGGGAGTTTTTCATCTGAGGGTTGGTCAAAATCTATCAGACCTGCAACGTCGTTGTCAACGCATCTGTATCCGCTTGAAACAACAGAAAATTGAGTTCTTGACTTCGATGGAGCTGAGGACTATCGAGCTGCTGAAGCGGGCGCTACTGGATCGGCAGCGGTGCCTTGTAGCCAGCCTTGGCAACGATGGTGTACTTGATCGGTTTGCCCTTCTGGTCCGTGACCCGGAGGGGTTCGTTGGTAGCCGGATTTACCAGCTGAACAGCGATCTTTCGGAACTTACCATCGCGCGCCTGATTGGTAGGGGAGTAGCCCATTGAATACTGGTTGCGCAGAGCGTTGTTGATCTGGGCAAAGGCTCCCGGCATCTCACCCATGAAACGGGGGAAGAAGGCCTGCCCGCCAGTCTCTTTGGCGAACGTTCGCAGCATGTTGTCGCCCTGCAGAAAGTCAATCATGCTGGCACCCCGGGATTCGGCCATGGTCCGAACCAACTGCAGGATGCCCACCGAGTAGACCGGGACACCCGACTCCTGGAGGAGTTTCCGGGTCTTGTCGTATGTCAGCTTGCTGAAGGTGTCGATTCCGGACGTGATGATGACAATGGCGCGACGCCCTTCGATCTTTGACATGCGGTCCGCCGTGTCGGTCATGGCATCGAACATGTTGCTCTCCGAGAAGCCCGGAATCCGGAGGCGCTGCAAGGCTTCTCCGATCTTGTTGCGGTCATTGGTAAAGTCGGCAAGAATCTCGGTGCGCAGATCGTAGGCGATCACCGCCATGTAGTCATCCGGGCGCAGGGTTTGCGTGAAACCATAGGCGGCCTGCAGCGTCTCGTACCAACCGTAGCTCCAGTAAGACTGATATCGGTTGCTGAATTCAACGATGAGCGCCACCGTCATGGGCGCTTCTGTCATGGAGAACTGCGTTAAGGTCTGCGGAACGTTGTCTTCGAGGATGCGGAAATTCCCTTTGGGGATGTTGGGAATAGGATTGCCCTGATTGTCCAGGACGGAGACATCCACGGTGACCACTTCGGACTCTGCCTTGAACGTGACATCGGCCGGAACTGTGTCTTCTTTCTTCTTGTTGAGACGGGACGGGATTTTGGGCTGCTCTGCCGGAGCCTGGACTTCAACCGGCCGGGTCTCGACGGGCTGTGTGGGGGAGTCCGCTTTCTTACGGGGGCGGGCGACCGTGGAACTGCCGGGCTGGATCGGGCCTTCCTGTGCCAGAAGGTCGGGGCCGGATAAACCGGCTACAAGACCGAAAGCAGCAGCGCACGCGAGGAGAGTCTTCTTCATCATTCCGCCTTTGATCATACGCTTTCCGGGAGCGCGATTTGTCTGAACCGGGCCAAACAGCCCAGACGTATCGCAGCCCGTCTGCGTTTCGTGGCGTGGTTTCGTCAATTCGGGGGGCCTGACCCGCGCTTCCGCATGTAGACCTCAAACTTCTTCCTGTTTCGCTGCAGCTTGTAGTTTCGCCACCATGCGGACAGTTGGAAAGGCGCTGAGGCGGAACGGGATCTTCGCGATGCAAATACCGTTCGGATGTACAGGAAGCCGAAAATCATGCCTCCCAGATGAGCGAGGTTGCTGATGGCGGAATCCCCCTGGAATGAGCCGAGGAAGGCAATCGCCCCAAAGATCAGCACCAGGTACTTGGCCTTGATCGGGAAGATCATCGAGAACAGGACTTCCTGGTTGGGGAACAGCATGCCGAAGGCGAGCAGCAGACCATAAACGGCCCCTGAAGCGCCCAGCACCAATTGACCAGGGTTGCCGAACAGCATGTTCGCCACCACCTGGGTGATGCCGCCACCCGCGCCGCAAATGAGGTAGAAGCGTATGAAGCGTGCGCTGCCCCAGGTTTGTTCAACCGGGGCTCCAAACATCCACAGCGCCAGCATGTTGAACACGATATGCATGGGGCTGCCGAGGCTGTGCAGGAACATGTAGGTCACGAGTTGCCAGACGGCAAAATGAGTCACCACTTCTCGCGGGTGGAGGTACAAAAACTGAAAAACAGGTTCTTTGACGATGAGGGAGAGGAAAAAATCGAGGAGATAAATCGCCACATTGGCGATGATGAGGAACTTCACGCCTGTTGGAAACCCGGGGAGTCCAAAGGACGAACGGCTTTGGTACCGAGTGTCGTATCGCATGAAAGTCAGGCCGGGATCACGTGCCCGGAGCTAGCCTGAGCATAGCACTCAGGTAGGTCGGGCAGGCTAATCGGTGATTGTCTGGCGCAACAACCCGGCCAGCCTTGCGGAGCGATCTTCAAAGCCTTCCAGCTTTCGTTCCGCCGAGTGCAGGCGGTCCGCCAAATGCAGACAGGCGAGCACTGCGATGCGCGTTGGGTCCGGGGCGTTGCCGCGACCGGCGAGCGACGTCATGAGTTGATCGATCTCTTCTGCGGCGCGATGCACTTCGGCGGCTTCGCCATCGGTAAGAAGCGTGTATGCCTGATTGAAGATATGGACGCGGACAGGCTGTTTGGCCATGGGGAAGTCTTCATATTGCCGTACAAAAAAAACCCGCCGCACGGCTGTCCTCATTCTACGATGAAGCCGGGCGGCGGAAATTGAAAAACGAACTAGTTCAACTGATCTATGTGGCCCAGCAACCGTTCGAGACGGCCTCGGACCTGCTTGCGTTCCGCTTTGAGCGAGACAATCTCTTCGCCCATTGAACGGCCCGCAGCTTCAGAGTTCTGGTGCTCTTCGCGAAGTTCATTGAGTTCGCGAAGAACAGCATCCCGTTCCTGTCGCAGTGAGGTAACCAATTCGACAGCCCGAAGAATGCGCTCCTCAATTTGGGTGAGGGTATCCGGCTCCGCCAATTCGGCTACAGCAGTGGAATCAACTCCGGGTTGTTCTTCCTGCGGCTCTGTGCTTTGTTCTGGGGTTTCTTCTGGAAACATAAGCGTTTAGTTAGCGCCGGCGAGAGCTGCCTTGGCAAGTCCGGCCAACTGTTCGAACTGGGCGGCATCTGCTGTCGCGGTGGCGGCCAAAACCTTGCGGTCGAGGGTAATCCCAGCAACCTTCAGGCCATGCATGAACTGGCTGTAAGACAGGCCAGCCGCACGCGAAGCTGCGCCGATGCGGACGATCCAAAGGGAGCGGTAGGTGCGCTTCTTCTGTTTGCGTCCGGTGTAGGCGAACTTCAGTGCTCGCTCAACGGCTTCCTGTGCGGAGCGGTAGAGCTTGCTCTTGGTTAAAAAAAAGCCGGAGGCGAGTTCGAGAGTTTTCTTTCGATTCGCGCGGCGCTTTGTTCCTCTTTTTACTCTGGGCACGTTTGTCTCCTGTATGAAATTGACGTTCGATAGTGAACATCATCTATGGGTCTGGCCTTTGAAGAGGTTCAGAACCCTCGGCGGCGAAGCGGGCACGTGCGGTGGCACCGTTCACTCACCTGAACTGCACTCCCTGCTAAAGCCTGAGCTCTAGTAGGGAATCATGCGCTTCAGCTTCCGTTGATCAGAAGGATCGGCGACGACTGAGGTGTGCAGCTTATTCTTGCGTTTGCGCGACTTGGAGGTAAGGATGTGACGAGCAAATGCATGCTGGCGCACAACCTTTCCCGTCCCGGTTTTTTTGAACCGTTTGGACGCACCTTTATGGGTCTTTAGTTTTGGCATGGCGATGTTTCCGGGAAACTTACAGATTAGCACAAGGAGCCGGCAGGGCCAGTCACGCGCGCTGAAAATTTCGCTATCTGGATTATAAATCATCGGGTTACGTGGCTTGGGTTGCGGCGTTTCCGGGCTGTATTTTGGGCGTTGCGTGATACGTCTGGGGCAGGAGAACTTTCATGGTTGGATTATTCGGTTCCACGGTTCTGGAAGCGATGGTGGGCGCGGCATCGGTGTATCTGATCCTCGCGCTCTTTTGCAGTGCAGTAAATGAGTGGATCGCCCACGCTCTGGATGCGCGGGCTGAAAATTTCAAAAGGGCGATGGCTTCGATTTTTCGCGGCCAGGTGCTTGAGGAGGGTACGGAGTTGCTCAGTGCCTTCTACCACCATCCGGTTGTCAGCGGTCAAAAGCGAACCGGCGAACACTTCTCGTATCTGCCGTCGCGGGCCTTTTCAGCGGCGCTGATTGATCTGGCGACGTCGCATGTTGAGGGTTCGGTCGGATTTCACGATCTGGAAGCCGGAATTGCCAGGCTGCCGGGCGGGCCCGTGCGACGGGTGCTGCTGGCTCTGATACAGAACACGGAGGGGGATCTGGCGCGGGCGCAGGCCAACATCGAAAACTGGTTCAACGACACCATGGAGCGGGCGTCCGGGTGGTATCGACGCCGGGCGCAGGTGTGGAATCTGGTACTGGCTTCGCTGGTGACAATTGCAACCAACGCCGACACCCTTCACCTTCTGCAGCGCTTCTGGAATGAGCCGAACCTTCGTGCCATGCGACCCGGGACGCTGCTTGACCTTGGGCCGGTGCTTGGCTGGAGTCCGGAGTCGTTTCATGTAGGGCCGCTTGGCTGGGCCAGCCGCGTGGTGGGTTGGGCACTGACTACCGTAGCCGTTTCGCTGGGGGCCCCCTTCTGGTTCGACATCCTGAACCGCACCGTCAATCTTCGGAATTCCGCGCGTCCGCCTGCCCCCGCGCCGACCGGCGGGGCCTCAGGGCCTGGCGTTTCTGCCCTGCCGTAGTGATGCAGTTTACAATTAAAGACAGCGATGGACTGTCACCAGGGGACCGGGCGCACTCTCAACCAGTACGCGCTTGTCAGTTACATTCCCGAACCCCTTGCATCATTTCTCGATGATCTCCGCCTCCAGTTGACTCCTGGTTGCAACCCACACGCTCACCTGACCGTTTTGCCTCCCCGACCTTTTTCAGGTGTTGTCGAGGATGCGGTCCGGGATCTGCGAAGCATGAGTTCGGCTCTGCAGACATTCGACGTGGTGCTGGGTGAGATTGAAGTGTTTCCTGTCTCTAATGTCATCTATCTGGGGCTTCAGAGGGGGGAATCGCAGGTTCGTGCGTTACATGGGGGCATGAATTCCGGGTTGCTGCAACATATCTGC
>Ga0114970_10003535_pt1 | contig 11462 bp, 6 predicted proteins | sample M_140205_XF_Meta_FD_87030 | JGI IMG/M metagenome (GOLD analysis project Ga0114970, IMG submission 87030) | Freshwater microbial communities from Lake Montjoie, Canada to study carbon cycling - M_140205_XF_MetaG | ecosystem: Environmental > Aquatic > Freshwater > Lake | place: Lake Montjoie... | reverse complement strand
TGGCATTGGTCGGGAAGCTCGTAATCTTGATGGTATCTACTCTGCCTGCTGTGTCGAACGGTGAGAACAAGCTAGAAGCAACAGTTACATTGGTAGTGCCTCCTGGGTTGAACTGGCTGCTAGCTGTAGCTGAACTTGGGAAAGGTCTTTGCTCGATGCCGAAGTTGGCATAGTATACATTGGCATTGCTCAGGGTTACTGATAACAAGCCATTGATGGTTCCATCGCTGCCTGAACTATTGCCCAAGTATTCTCCTGTATTTACCCACTGTGTAGGTAATGAGGTGGCTGGTGGGGTATTGCCCACTGTGCCTTGGTTGGTGCTTAGTTGGACGGTATAGGTTCCGGGGTATAGGTTATTGAAGAAGTAAGATCCATTGGATGCTACTGCTACGGTTGATACTACTATATTCGAACTGTTGATCGCATTGGCATATACCTGAATGGTGCTTGGCTTATTGATGCCTGCTCCGTTGATGGTATTGTCTCTGAGTCCATTGGTGTCATTATATACATTTCCAAACAAACATATCAGTACAAATGGTAAGTCTACATTGCCCGTGTCGATACTTGCATAGCCTGCATTGTCATAAGCGATGAACCTGATTCTGCTAGTCACTGTGCCGTCTACTGGGTCTATAGTGATAGTTTGTGTGGGTTGTCCGCTGGTATTGGTTGGTATTTTTACACCTGCTGCTGGGAAGCTACTGCTGCTATAAGTCGTTCCGTTGATCGTGATGCTTGTGGCATTGGTCGGGAAGCTCGTAATCTTGATGGTATCTACTCTGCCTGCTGTGTCGAACGGTGAGAACAAGCTAGAAGCAACAGTTACATTGGTAGTGCCTCCTGGGTTGAACTGGCTACTGGCGGTGGCTGAGCTTGGGAAAGGTCTTTGCTCAATACCGAAGTTGGCATAGTATACATTGGCATTGCTAATTGTTACAGAAACTTTTCCATTGATAGTCCCATCATTCCCCACACCAGTTCCAAGATACTCTCCCGTATTTACCCATTGTGTTGGTAATGAAGTAGCTGGGGCTGCACTGCCCACTGTACCTTGAATAGTTGAAACTTGGACAGTGTAGCTGCCATTATATAAATTGCTGAATGAGTATGCACCTGAAGTTGCAACTGCCACTGTGCGAATTACATTATTGCTTGAATTTAAAAGGTTTGCATATAATTGTGTGGTGCTTGCTTTACCAATACCATTACCATTTACTGTATTGTCTCTTAAAGCATTTGTATCGTTATATACATTTCCAGAAATTGAATAATTACATGATTGTATACAATATGACATATAGGTAGCCCAATTTGCACCGGCAAAAGGAGCTCCAGCAGCCCAACCTGTTTGAGTTTGAGTTGACCCTCCTGTAGTTTTATTAACTACACAATGTGCTGCAACAATATAACAATTGGGGAGTGAACTTACGGGTATTTTTACTGTTAATGTATAAGTAGCTGAACTAAAAGTTGATTTATACGGGAATTGACCAGGTATTGGATTACCACCTCCTGAAGTTGGGCAAGACGCCGAATCCCCAACATATAAGTGAACTTCACTCATTGACCAACCATTAGCAGTTTGATAAGTCACATAAACATAACTTGAATCATTACCAACAGTAACAGTTCCCGCATCAATTGTTTGACCCGCATACAATGTTGCAACCTTTGCTGCAGTACAATAGCTTCCTACTGAACTCGAGTCATATGGTGTATTAATAAAATAAAAAGAATCATAAAGAATAGTTATATAAACTCTACCTGTATCACATTTGGAAGCTGCAACATTGCACCCTGAAGAAGATGATGGTTGAGCATCACAAATTATATAATCAAATGAATCTTTTCCAGTATACATGCTAGTGGGATTAACAATGTACTTAACCATTCCTGAATTAAAAACAGAAACGGTACCGTGAGCTGGCTGCAAAATTCCGCTAGTTGGCAAAGATATATTAAGTGTGTTACCGTCGGCGTCAACATCATTAGCAAGAACATCTACATATATGGTGCTTTTGATAAGAGCAGTATCATAATCATCTCCCGCAACAGGTTTGGTATTTGTACCTGTCGAACTAACTGTAACAGATATTTTAGCTTGAGCACATAGAGAAGCAAAACCATCATCACAAATACGATAAGTAAAAGTATCAGTTCCCGTATAGCCAGAAACTGAAGTATATAATATGATATTCCCAGATATTGTTACGGTTCCGTGTGAGGGATTAGTTACTAAAGAGACTGCTAATTGTCCGCCTTCAGGGTCGGTATCATTTAAAGTAACATCAATGCCTACTTGAGTACATTGATTGGCTGTTTTAGTATCAGGATTAGCAACTGGTTTTTGGTTTTTAATATATATAATAACTATTGCAGTATCACAAAGTGGACTTGCTCCGCATGAGCTTGAAGATGCTTCACAAATTTGATAAATTAAAGTATCGTAACCTGTATAGTTAGATTGTGGAGTATAAGTTAAATTACTTCCTGAGAAACTAGCTGTACCGAATTTTGGTTCTCTAACCATAGTAGGGTTTGCCAAGGCATTTCCTTCAGGGTCTGTATCATTGGTTATTACACTGCGGGTTACCGCGGTTCCTGAATTGGTACTCATGGTATCTCTATTTGCTATTGGGCCGCCATTGGTAACTATTACCCAAACTCTTGCTGTATCATAAGTAGTTCCATCGTAGTTTCTATATAAGAATGTGGCCGTGCCATTGAACCCTAAAGTAGGAGTAAAAATTATATTGCTACCAGAAATGGAAGCACTTCCGTTACTCACACTTCCCACAATAGAAGAGATTGAAAGTGTATTGCCATCAATATCCCCATCATTATTTAATACAGGAATACTTACTTGGGTGGCGGAGTTTGTAGTAGCACTATCAGGATTAGCCAAAGGAGCTCTATTTGGGATTGTTACGCATGTTACTGGTATTGAATACGTAACACACAATTGTGGCCTCTGTGAGGATGTAGTGCATTCTTGAGAAGAGAATTTATCACTATTTGAATTACTCTCACATGTATATTTTAATAACAAACCATAATTTGTAATTGTATTTTTATACCAACCGTTTACCAAATTGGTTATATCCCACTGTTTTGTGCCACAACTTGAACCTAGATTTAAAGTTGCTGAGGCACAACTGTTGAATTGTCCACCTGAGGTTGTCCAATTTGTTGAACTTGAAGCTTTATTCCATGTTGCTTGCGAGGGTGTCCATGCTTGCGTCATATAATAAACGCCTACCTGGTTATTGCATGAGCCCGTATTACGATACATACTCAAATACACTTTTGAAATAGTTACATTTGCAGGTATTGAAGAAAGTGCAAACTGAAGACCTGTTCTTGTAACACCAGCACATTGTTTAGCTATTACATTGCTTGTTTGCGTAGAATAATTAGTTGTATTACAACCTTGGTAAAAATAGGTATCTCCTGTTGAACTAATATATATAGTTGTATCTGTTGTTCCTGTTTTCGATTTATAGTAACCTGCAGAACAATTATCATCAGTAATATTAATTTTGACCCATGCATCGGCACAATATCCACTGGTATTACAGGCACGGTAACTGAACGAATCGATACCGCTGTAATCTTTTGTGTTTATGTAAGTAATTGTACTATCTGCATTAATGCATGCTTTGCCATGAACTGGAGCTACTGCAATTGAAGTCAATGTCAAGGTTTGATTTGCAGGATCATCGTCATTTTCACGAACATTTATCCTAACAGGAACATCTTCCAACACATTGGCATTGTCATCATTAATGTTTGGAACTCTTGACAAGCAATTCCAATGACCATAGTCAAGGGCATCAATGTCAACCGTACCTGCAGTTCTTAATATTTTAAAATATATAGCACCGCTAGCACTTGGTGAGTTTTTAACTACATATTTTGATGTGATTAATGAAGTGCTTGATGCACTATATGATGTAGTTGAACCATAAGAGCTTCCATTTAAACTTTGTTGAATTGTAAACGAGGAAGTACCAGAAAGTGATTTCCAATATATAAGTAAAGTATCACCCACACTTATTGTGTCAGACATTTGAATTACATAAACACTGCTGCTGCTTGATAATTCAGCTACAACACCATCAGGTACATCTAAACCTTCATTGGGGTTTGTAACAGAAGTACTCGTAATTACTGTATCGCCTGAACCTGCTACTTCTAAACCATATACTTGGTTTGAACTACAACCATGCGATTCTGTACTTCCAACTATTACAACTGCTTTTGCAGTAACACAAGCTGGTGTGCTGTGATTGTCGCACACTGTATAGGTAACTGATGCAGTTCCCGAAAAATTGGCAGAAGGAGCAAAACACACATTGCCACCGGCAGTATAAGTCCATGTTCCGCCAACTTGATTACTCAAAGATGTTACAGAAAGAGCATCACCATCAGCATCACCATCATTTGCCAATACACTAAGACAGACAGTTACTGGATTTCCGGAAACACAACTCGCATTCATATAAGTTGTATCATTTACTGCTGAAGGATTTTGATTGCCCGTTTTAATGGTAACACACTTAGAAGCACACGATTTGCGTCCACAAGCATCTGTTACTACACAAGTAATAGCAGCATTTCCTGCGGCAGTTGGAGTGAAAGTAGGAGTTGCTGAAGTTGAGCTTGGAGAAAATGTACCTGCTACTGATGAAGTCCATTGATAAGTATAAGGTGTAATTCCACCAGTTACAGTTGTTGACAATGAATATGCTGTATTCTTAACCATTACAGGTTGTGTGCCATTGATAATCACTTTAAAGTTTTTATCTTGAGTGGCCATGAAACAGAAGTTCATAAACACACGCTGAGCTGCAACATTTTCGGAGTTGTTATTTTTGCATAAGCTATGCCCACTTTGGTAACACACGTATCCACGTGTATCATCCCCAAAACCACGACCACACAAGTTTGTAGCTGAATTACTCGTTTTAGGATCGTAGCATCCAACATAGGTTGACGAACGCCAATTGCCATTAGAAGGTAAATAAATTTGTTCTGAACCGTTGCAATGTGCTTTATCATCTGAGCCCATGTATTGGAAGGCTGTATGACATGCATTTTGATGTTTGTATGTTGGCGTACAATTATTGTGTGAGCTAAAAGGAACACAATTGCTTTCGCTCAAAAAATTACATTTTTGAGAAGTGTTATTCGGATTGCAAAGATTCTCCAAGGAACTTGCTCCGTGGCAACCAGCCCAAATAGCACCTTTGCAGTTTTTGTTCCAATCCTTCAAGCAACCATGGGTGTTCCAGGTGGGATCTGAATGAGGCATTACATAAATGTCATCGCACGAATCTAAAGAAACTGGGGTTTTATATGAACATGAATTGGTAGGGATACCACAATTAGTAATATATTGACAGGCATTTTTACCATATTGAGCATCTAATGCCCAACGAGGAACTGCACACAAATTATGGGTAACTTCAACCTTGCAAGGTGAACTTGTGGTAACACACTGCACGCCTTGAGACTGCCATGAACTAATACAAGAATTTACCGCAGCAGTGCGATGTTCAGCAGGAATAATAAAAGTACCTCCTTTGTAAGATACTCCATTATGGGTAAAGTCAATACCATCTTTGGCTTTGTTCTGTCCAATACACCATCTTACCGGCACATTGTAGTTTTTGATTAAATCATAAACCATTCCATAAGGTTTGAGACCATTGCTGTTGGTTTGTGGAGTAACTCCCATGTTTACTATGCAGGAACCGGTTGACATGGTCTCGGTTTGGGCATTGATATTCTGGCTAAATAGCAGAACAAATGTGAGTAAAATTAGGCTTCGAAATTTAAATGAATTCACCAAGTATTGTTTGTGTTTATTTTAGGATATTGAACAAAAATAGGTAATTTAAAGGGGTCTAAAAATTAATGTGCCCGATTTGCCCGATTTTCTAACAGATTGTATGAGATTACTAACAAACGACAATATTCCAAATATTTATATGTGTGAAAGATAAAATTGTTTGAGTATAATCTCATATTGGCTTTGTGGGTAAAGATGAAAATGGCCTTTATACTAACATTTTTAAAAAAATACCAATATTGATAACTAAAAGATTCTAGAATCTCTTTTTGATAGAATTATTGCTCCATTTTTCCCCTTTTAAAACTCCTTACCCATTCAATATAATATAAATAATTACAGATTGAGGAATGTGTAATTACTTGTATTAGGAAAGTTGCTATATAAGATGGGTTGATAAATCAGGTACAAGTGCAAAATATTCATTATCAAATGATATGCTTAAAGGGATATCACTTAAGCCGTAATTCATTTAATTTTGCCAAATGATAATTTACAATGTTTCCATAAAAATAGATACCGAAATACTAAACGAATGGGTTGACTGGATGAAAGAGATTCACCTTCCTGCAGTAATGAGTACAGGTTGTTTTTTAGATCATAAAATGTACCGTCTTTTTGTAGATGAAAGCGACGGCATTACTTATGTGGTTCAATATTATTGCACAGATTTACCTACGCTAGAAAATTATCAAACTGAATTTGGTCAGGCATTAAGGTATGAAACTGAGCGAATGTTTGGGGGCAAATATGTTGCATTTCGTACTGTAATGGAATTGGTGTAGAATGGCCGAAGTTAAGCTAGAAGAAAGTTGGAAAAAAGTTCTGATTGAGGAGTTTGACAAACCTTATTTCCATGAAATAAAAAAGTTCCTATTGACCGAAAAACAGCAAGGAAAAACAATATACCCTCCAAGTAATCAAATATTTTCTGCTTTTGAAAATACACCATTTCACAATACAAAAGTAGTGATTATTGGGCAAGACCCATACCATGGAATTGGGCAAGCTAATGGATTATGCTTTTCTGTGAGCGACGGTATTAAACCCCCTCCATCGTTGGTAAATATTTTTAAAGAAATTGAGGCCGATTTGAGTATCGTAATAAATAAAAATAATGGCAATTTAAATGCCTGGGCCCATCAAGGTGTTTTTCTTCTTAACGCTATACTAACTGTTAGGGCGAATGAACCAGCATCGCATTCTCAAATAGGTTGGCAAAACTTCACTGACAAAGTTATACAAACAATTTCAAACGAAAAAAAGCATATAGTTTTTATACTGTGGGGAAAGTTTGCACAAGGGAAAGAACTATTAATCGATGACCAAAAACATGTAATATTAAAAGCTGCTCATCCTTCTCCATTTTCTGCCTATAATGGATTTTTGGGGTGTAAACATTTTAGTAAGGCCAACAATTATTTAATTGAAAATAATATAAAAAAAATAGACTGGCATATATAAAAAAAGTTCCGAATATATATAATACATATTCGTAACTTTTTATAGTATATTATATACTAATTCCTATCATTTATCAATTTTAACCAATCTAATAGTTTGATTAAAATTGTTGCCTTTTACATTCAATAAATATATACCTTTTGCAAGATTCGTCATATCTACTATTTTTATAGTTTCATTGCCCACTGATGTTATCATACTTTCTGTTCTTATTAGCTTACCATCAATATCAGATATTGTGTATGAAACCTTACTATTACTGTTACTCGTTATTTTTATCACGGCACTCTCAACCACGGGGTTGGGATATACTGATACATTAATTTCAGCATTATTATTCTTGTGTTGTGTATTTAATATTTGAACATTAGAATAGCTATATTCACCATTTTTATCTATTTGTTTAGTACGATAATATAATACTTCTTTATTCATTTCTTTTGCCCCAATATCATCAAACATATAATAGTTGGTATTGCCAGTATTTGTCGATTCTTTCTGTCCCAATTTTTCGAATATTTTATTGTCGAAACTGCGTTCTATCTCAAAATGGTCATTGTTTATTTCCATATTTTTTGACCACTGTAGTTTCGCATCGGTGCCGCTCCATGAAGCATTGAACGAAAGCCAAGTTACAGGCAGTGGACCATAACCTTGTGCAACAAAGCTTGCAGCACTACCCAATTGGTTCGCTGCATCTATCCATGCATAATTAAAACTAAAAGAAGTATGACCATTATTTTTGATAAATATCGACAGATTATTGTCATTGAACGATGCTATCCCAAACCTTCCGTTTACAGCTTTCCAATATTTGAATGATGAATCATTGCTAGTTGGGCTTCCAACTAATAATACTAGCACAAAAAAAAGCCGTCTTACTAAGACGGCTTTTCTGTTTATATAATCTTTAGCTTACTTATTCATTAATTTTTGGAATTCAGGTCTGCTTCTATACGATTCAAATTCCTTATCATCAGCAGCTTTACTTCTCATTTTAGAGTCAATCGAAATAGCTTTACCAAGATTGGCATTAAGCTCGTCTAGTTTCTTAGCACGCGCAGCGATAACAGCTTTCAAATAATAGGTAGGTGCTGTTTTAGATTTAGGCTCCATGCAATCTACTGATTTTTGAGCATTGTCAAATTCTCCATTCATTGTATAACAAAGTGCCATATTATATTGACAAGTTTTATCAGCCGATTTGAAATAAGTAATAGCTTCAGTATAATTACCTCTCACCATGCTCAAAATTCCCATATTCTGTCCTACAGTAATACCACGGGCCTTGGCTTGTCTGTAATTTTCTTCTGCTTTGTCGTACTGTCTCATATTGCGATTGCAAATACCCAAGTTGTTATATACTTCTCCATGCTCTTTTGATAATGAAAGTGCCTTATCTAACTGTTGTTTAGCATCAGCATATTTTGTTTGCATGATTAATATGGCTCCAAGGTTGTTGTATCCTGTCCAATCATCGGCCCACTTGGTAATATAATAGCGATAAGCTTTATCTTTTTGTTTCATATCTTCAATCTGATAACCATATCGAAGTACTTCACTTGAATTTAAACTGTCAAAATTGTTGTTTTCAGCTTTGTCTTTAATCTCAGACCATGAACGAACACCTTTTTCACCAGCTACTGTAACTTCTGAACGACGAAGCCGTGGCATGATATGATCCAATATGTAGCGATAAGATTTCCAATGCTTCTTAGCACTATTAATATAAATATGATTTTTTCCCATATCAAATTCTTCACGCATTTTGCGTTCTTTCACATCTGGCAAATCTGAAGAGTTTAAAATATCTAAGAAGAATTGTTTGTCAATTAATTTTGAGGTGTCAATAGCTTGTTTCAACCCGTCCATTTCTTCCGTTGTTTTGGTACGTGCAGAAAACAAAGAATCGCTCACTTCGGCATAGCCAAGTCTTTTTAATTCTTTTTTAACAAAGTTGTAAATGGTAATATCACGATTGCGAGCCAATAGTGCATTGCGTTTATACGTTCCGTCTGGAGATGCAGATGAATTAAGAGTAAGGCCTGTTAAAGCAAACGATGTTTTATCGGCAAGATAGGAAACTAGTTGTTTAAGCTCGCTTGGATTGCTAATTTGAGGTTTGGCCAAAATAAATTTTGGTTTAAAATCCCAAGCATCAACTATATAAAAAATTGTGGCTTTTCTTTCCATTGCATCGCCATGATTCATTGCAGAAGGGATTGAAACTTGCTCTTCGGTATTGAAACTGTCAGCTGTAGCGACAATACCCCACGTTAGTGTGCATTTTGGCAACTCTAAACATTTATCTAAAACATCCTCATAGTTTTTAACTTTCAAGTTGGGAATAACTACCAAAGTGCAATTTCTCATAATTGGTTCATACAAAACTTTAGTTTTATAGGTAAAGCTACCACCTTTATCATCAATAGTTATATCAGCATTTTCTTTTGCACTTGTCCCGCGAACGACATATGTTTGTAATACTTTTTCTTCGTTGTTACCGTACAATAATACAGGTTCAAATTTGATTACGCCTCTTTTGTAAACTGAGCCAGGTGGCATTTTGCAGGTAAAACCTACTTCAAAGCTATCTCCTCTTACTTCCATTACTTCCGGCATCGCTTTAAAATTCTCGCATTTAATTTTTTTGCTCATCTTCTTAATTGGGTCACAGGCAGTGATTAACAAAGAACCGGCTAAAGTTACGAGTAGAATTTTGTTGTTGAAAAACTTCATAATTAGTATATTTGTTGGCAGTTTGATTGTAGTAAAAACAATTTCGGCAAAAATAGAGTAGATTTTCGTATCATAAAAACTTTTTTTATCTTTTTATCTTAATTATTAATTTCTTAATGTACTATCTGTTAAAAGTGAAAGGGAAAGGGAAAATTCCCGACTATATCCAATTAAGGGATAAAAGCTTTACCCTTATTGCCTATTTTAGGATTGACCGACCTGAGAGAGCACTAGACAAGTGCGGGCTTCAAAATTTTACTGACAAAATCATAGAATTTGCCCACCAACTACCCTTTGGAAAAGTAGAGTCCATAAATTTGCATGCTTAAAAAATATTGCTGATTATGGTTGTTTCTTTATCGGACGTTTCAATTTTTCAAGGGAAAAACTTGGTTTTAGATCAAGTAAATCTGGAAATAATGCCTGGAACTTTCAATTACTTGGTAGGGAAAACGGGCAGCGGTAAAAGCAGCTTACTAAAAACTCTCTATGCCGCATTGCCTATATCAAACGGTAAGGTTTCCGTCGCAGGTTTCGAAATGGGCTATTTAAAAGATTCAGAGGTTCCTTTTTTGAGACGAAAGTTAGGAATTGTGTTTCAGGATTTTCAATTATTAACTGATCGTACTGTATTTGACAATCTTGAATTTGTTTTGCAGGCCACAGGTTGGGTTGATAAACAATTGATTAAAAACAGAACCCGCGAAGTTTTAGATTCAGTAGGGCTTGGTACAAAATACTACAAAATGCCCCATGAATTATCAGGTGGTGAACAGCAACGTGTGGTAATAGCTCGTGCCTTATTGAACAAACCAGAACTAATTTTGGCCGATGAGCCCACCGCGAATCTAGACCCAGAGATGGCCGACGAAATTATGAAACTGCTGCATGATATAAGCGACGAGGGCACTGCCGTTTTACTTGCCACACATGACTATAGGATAGTCCAAAAATTCAATGGCAGGATTTTTAAATGTGAAAATTCGAGACTAATAGAAGTGGAGCACCTCTAGCTTTTAACTAATCTGCGATTGAAGAGATGCTTAATTTCAGAAATTTCTATCAATATTTCGGGGTTTGATTCTGCTACTGTTCCCACCACAACACAATCTGCTCCAGCTTCAAAAGCTGCTTGTGCTTGATCGGCATTTCTAATTCCACCACCTATTACCAAAGGTATACCTATAGCCGATTTTACACTCCTAATCATTTCGTTTGAGATAGGACTTGGTGCCCCGCTTCCCGCATCCAAATATATTAACCCCATACCAAGCATTTCTCCTGCCATCGCTGTAGCAATAGCAATATCTGGCTTATTAGCTGGTATTGGGTGACTGTTACTCATATATTGCACTGAAGTTCCATTTGCACCCACAAGCATATAGCCGGTAGGAATGCA
>Ga0114970_10003532_pt1 | contig 11465 bp, 11 predicted proteins | sample M_140205_XF_Meta_FD_87030 | JGI IMG/M metagenome (GOLD analysis project Ga0114970, IMG submission 87030) | Freshwater microbial communities from Lake Montjoie, Canada to study carbon cycling - M_140205_XF_MetaG | ecosystem: Environmental > Aquatic > Freshwater > Lake | place: Lake Montjoie... | reverse complement strand
TTTTCAAATTGCCTGTGGACTTTGGAATCTACATTTGAAGATAAATCCGTTTGTAACGTAGATGAGAGAAGGCCAAGGAGTTTCGCAGAAACTCTACTATATGCAAGCCCATTTGAAGTATTTCGTATTCTTGCTCAAGTTCAATGGCAGACTTTTTCTGATATAGTTTTTTTAGGTACTCACTCTCATATAAAGATATGACTTCTGTAAAAAAGTGCGTTTCGCTTCTTACCTCTTCAGCGCCGTGTGCTGCTTGCCCAAGTAGGAAAAAACAGATAAAAACCAAGCTTTTCATATACACCATTTTTAGCCCCTACTCCGTTTTCCGAATAAGCGGAGAATATAGGGATTTTCACCTACGGCCAAGAGAACTCCTTATTTTACTGCTAATTCAGCGTGTTACACATGAATAATTTCCTGTGCTTTGATAAGATTTTGTCTTGTGAATGATTTTTTTTGCTCTATTCAAAACAAATCTGCTATATATAGGCTTTTCAAGCAGACTTTTAGAAGAAACGAAGACGTCCCAGTAGCGATTGTCGCAAACGCGCTGTACAAATCAACTGAGAAGCTAGAGGCTCTGTGCCTTCTTTTAACTCCACTTCCCCTCGAGTAAGCAATTCCACCAAAAAGAGTTTCACCTCTTGCGCAGAAAAATAACGCCCCATACACCCGCGAGGACCCACCCCAAAAGGAATATATGCCCGAGGGTCCTTTAACGGAGCTAAGAACCTCTTTGGCGCAAATACCGTAGGGTTCTCCCAATTTTTTTGATACCGATGGGCTGCATACGGCAATATAAAAATCTTAGTGCCTGCTTTCACCGTGTGTCCATTGAGGTCGAAGTCTTCGATGGCTTCTCTACAATACAAGGGAACAGAAGGATCCAGTCGAAGAGACTCTTTCATAAAAGCGTCAATGTGCGTTAATTCCGCCAGAGGTTTTGTCCCTTGCTTAAAGTCAAAAGCCTCTTCCCGCATGGTTGCAAGCATCTGTTGATCTTGATAAGTGGCCAAAAAATATAGACAGACCGTAAGCCAATGGGCAGTCGTTTCATGCCCACCAAAGAAAATATTTAAAATCTGGTCTCGCTTCTCTTGTCCACCCAAATCTTCTAAAGCCATCACGTTTGTGATGACAGCACTTCGTTGCTCTTTTGGGGCTGTTTCATTATGCAAAATTAATTCTGTAATGAATCCTTGGATGATATCCATATCTGTGATGTCTTCAATACTTTGAGAGTCACGCAACTCAAACCATTTCCCAAAGGAAACCTGCTCAGCCGCAATACCACTTAAGATTCGAGAGAGCGCATGACTTAGCTCTTTTGCTCGATCGACAGTTAACGGATAATTAAGCATCCCTCGAGAAATCGCTCCCATGGCAAAAGCCAACATTTCTTCTTCTAAGTTCAAATATTCCTCTGCCTTTCCACGCTCTGCCATATCTTCTACAAATATCTGAGCCCATGACTGAGTCATCAACATGCGGGTTTCAATACTTCGTTGGGTAAAAAGTGGCTTCATCACACTATGGATTTTTCGATAGAGCTCCCCCGTATCAAGAACAGCAAAACCTGATCCCAAAAAGCGCTTAGAGATATATTCTGTACCAAACCCTTTTTTAATTACAGGCTCTGGCAGAGTGTCCAACCATGACATTTTATCGAGAGAAGCCGGATCATATACCAATAATGCATCACCAAACAGAGGGAAATAGAAAGAGATAGGCACACCTGCAGATTCATATCGATGAAAGGTTTCAGCAAATAGCTGATACGGATCATACATGTATTTCCAAAGTAATTCGGCATGATCCAAAAATGAGACCCGCACCACTCGGTCTTGGGCCATACTCGAGCTTGAAATCCCCAAAGCAAGAAGTATAGACATACAACACCCACGAAATGTAGCCTTCATAACCCCCCCTTTTTTTGGATTCTTAGGAGAGAGTACCTTGCTTGCTTTTTTTTACCAATGTGTCAAGCGTATGGATATTGTTGTTTTTTTGAATTATAGATGTACTTCTACCAATCGAATTTCAAATACCATAGGCATGTTAGAGGGAACCAATTGCGGGATGCCTTTCTCTCCATAGGCCAAGCTCGCAGGTACAAAAATTTTGCGCAGTCCGCCCACTCTCATGCCTACCAGGCCTTGCTCCCAGCCGGGAATCACCTTTCCCTCACCCAAAACAAAGCGGTACGGGGCAGCTCGCTTGTAGGAACTGTCGATCTCTGGCATGCCTGGTTTATTGAGATAAGCTCGATATTGCACAGCAAGTTGCATGCCTTTTTTCCCCTCTTTTCCAGACCCTTGAACCAATTCTTCCACGCGCACCGACTCAAGCCCAACAGGGGAAGAAGCTGGATTTTCTGGGGTCAATGGAACTTTCGATTTCTCCTCACAGGCCAAGACTGCCAAGCAAAGAAACAAAAGAAGGCGTGGTTGTTTCATTGGAGTTCCCACTTTTAGATTTTTCAAGACCGTGAATCTTGCTATTATAGCGCCGCCCTGCTTTTCACCTCCTCATTATTGCGGACTTGGCCATGAATTTCAATTTACTTCGAGACCTAGATCTCACCAATCGATCCGTATTTCTACGGTTGGACCTCAACGCGCCCCTTTCAGAGGGCCTCATTCAAGATGAGACTCGGCTTACAGCCGTACTGCCCACCATTCAATATATCCTCGAGCGCACCCATAAGCTGGTACTCGCAAGCCACTTAGGGCGCCCAAAAGGACAGTCAAATCGTGCCTATAGCTTAGAACCAATCGGCAAACGCCTGTCGGAACTTCTGGGACGAGAGATCCTCTTGGTACAAGACTATGCGGAGGAACCCATCGACCAGCTCCTCAAGCAGTTGGGGAAAAATCAGGTGATTCTCCTGGAAAATTTACGGTTTCATGAAGAGGAAACCAAAGAGAATGAGGGATTTGCCAAGAATCTCATGAAAGGCATCGATCTCTACGTCAACGACGCCTTTGGCGCTCTCCATCGCCCCCATAGCTCCATCTGTGCCGCTGCCTTGCAAGTGCCCCGAGAAAACCGAGCCATTGGTTTACTCGTAGAAAAAGAGATCGAGGCCTTGCAGCCCCTCATGACCCAGGTCCGCCACCCCTATACCATCGTGATGGGAGGCGCCAAAGTTGAAGACAAGATGGGTGTGATTCTACACCTACTCGAGCACTGCAACAGTCTCCTCATCGGGGGGGCCATGGCCTATACTTTCATGGAAATTCAAGGGGTTCCCATCGGAAACTCCTTTGTAGAGAGAGAAAAACGGGCCCTCTGCCAAAGCATCCTCGATCGAGCTCAGGCACGGAAAGTGGAAATTTGCTTGCCCATCGATCATATTTGCGGACAAGCCTTGGAGGCCTCCACGCCCCATCAAGTCGTGGAGGGGCGCGCCATTCCCGCTGGCTGGATGGGTCTTGATATCGGACCCCAAACGATCCGTCTCTTCGAGCGCCATATCCAAAGCGCCTCTACCGTATTCTGGAATGGACCCATGGGAGTCTTCGAATGGGCGCCATTCTCCCAGGGAACCCTTAAAGTCGCTGAAGCCCTGGCCCGTTGCCCTGGCTACACAGTAGTCGGGGGGGGAGACTCTGTTTCTGCGGTAAATCAAGCTCGCGTGGCGCGTCAGATTAGCCATGTTTCTACGGGCGGAGGCGCCTCCCTCGCCTTCTTGGAAGGAGATTTGCTACCTGGACTCCGCGTATTGCAAAAAAAGGAATAACTCATGGCCCGTAAGCACATGCTCCTGGCAAACTGGAAAATGAATGGCGTACCAAGTGGCGTGGCTCCGTACTTTCAAACGTTTCAAGCCGCTCTCGAGGGCCATGCGCTAGCGCCCAGCCTAACGCTCGGCTTTGCGGTACCCTATCCTCTCCTTCCCTCTCTCAAAATCCATGCCCCCGCAGGGACCCTGATCTTGGCCCAAAATATCCATGAGAAGGAAGCGGGTGCCTATACGGGAGAGGTAGCGTGGCCCATGTTGGAGGAGCTTGGCGTAGAGGGTTCCCTCCTCGGACACAGCGAGCGAAGGCAATATTTCCAGGAAACCTCTGAGCAAGTGGCCCACAAGTTGGCTACTTGCCTTGCACGCGGCCATTCTGGCGTGGCGTGCATCGGGGAAACCTTGGCAGAACGAGAAAGGGGAGACACCTTTGCCGTTCTCACCGCCCAACTCACTCCCTTGATCCCTCTACTACAGAGATCTACCGCACCCATTCTAGCCTATGAACCCGTGTGGGCCATCGGCACGGGGGTCTCTGCCTCCCCTGCTCAAGCCCAAGAGGTTCATGCATGGCTGCGCGCCTTCCTCATCACCCACTGCGGCCCAGAGAAGAAAGACGCCATCCTGCTTTACGGCGGCAGCGTGAATCCAGCCAACATCGAAGCGCTGCTGGCGCAACCGGATATCGACGGGGGCCTCGTAGGCGGCGCCTCCCTCCAACCCGGAGATTTTGCCAAGCTCGCTTTGGCTTTTACTAGGGGGAGGTTCTAGGAGGGGGAACGCCTCCTAGCATGCAAGAGAAGGGGGAGGTTCTAGGAGGGGGAACGCCTCCTAGCATGCAAGAGAAGGGGGAGGTCCTAGGAGGGGGAACGCCTCCTAGCTCAACAAAAAAAGGAAGACATGCAAACCCAAGAATTTACCTATTTCCAAGGCACCACTCGACTCCAAGGCTATTGCGCTTGGAACCCCTCCCTTACAACCCCAAAACCTGGCATCCTCATTGCTCCTGACTGGAGCGGTTGCAACGAGTTTGCCAAAAGCAAAGCCCGCGAGATGGCCGAATGGGGCTATGTGGGCATCGCACTCGATATGTATGGGGAAGGACGGATAGGAGAAACAGACGAAGAGAAGCGAGCCTTTTTTAACTACCTTATGGAACACCGCACCACCATCCTGTTGGAGCGAATGCGCAGTGCCTATGAAGCAGCCAAGCAATTGCCTCAGGTAGACCCCTCTCGCATGGGTGCTATGGGCTTTTGCTTCGGGGGTCTCTGTGTGCTCGACCTCGCCCGAAGCGGCGTCGAGCTCCAAGGCGTAGCCAGCTTCCACGGCTTGCTTGCGAGAGACCCCTCCACAACCATGCAACCCATTCGCACGAAGATCATCGCCTTCCACGGCTACGAGGATCCCATGGTCCCTCCGGAGCAGCTGGTTGCATTTGAGCAAGAGATGCGCGCAGCGGAGATCGACTGGCAGGTCCATGCCTATGGACAAGTTCTCCATGCCTTCACCAATCCTCAAGCCCACAATCTGGAAAGAGGCTTGGTCTACCACGAGCGAGCCGCCAGGCGGGCATGGCACAGCCTAAAGCTGTTTTACGACGAACTCTTTTTATAAGAGATCTGCCCTACTTTTCTTCAATAGGAACCAGACTTTCTAAGAGCTTCTCCCTATCCAATACGAGGATTTTAGATTCTGTATCATTGGATCCAAACGCGATAAGGAAGACTGATTTTTCCTCCCTCTTGGCATCCACAAGGCCCATGGGAAATACCACCCCTCCCTCCGGCCCAAAGGATTGTACAAGACGCCCCTTGGGCCCCTTATACATATCCCCATAGGTGATGGGCTCTTTGGAAATGCCTGTGAGACAACCGCTTTTCGGCGAAAATGTATAAGCCCCCATATAGTACCACTTGTTTTTTCCTTGCCGCTCTGCCGAGTGAAACAAAGAAAGGTACTGCTGTTTATCTTCCAACCAGATAGCAGGTGTTCCTCCACGAAGCCCGCCCCACTTCTTAATATCCCACGGCATGTGAGCGGGGGTGCAACTATGGGTTAAGCTTGTCTCTTGCAATCTCGCATCTTTCTCAGAAAGATGGGCTGTAATAAACTCCGTTTTTGGCCATAGATAGTAGTTAAAAATAGGGTTATTACTCTCCCAAGGCCCTCCACTGATAGGGGTCCAATTTTTCTCTGGCCCTGCCTGCGTGGCATGATTCGGACGATTTAATCCAATCGCCTCTTTCACCATCCAAATATCAGCACTTTTTTCCAAACGAAATAGATGGGAAAGTCGTTTGCCGCCCATCTCTGCTCTTTCATCATTGCCAACAGCCCAGATATGCCCTTGCCGTGTGAAAAGTCGGATATCATCTACTCCATGGCTCTCGCTCTGAGGATGACCCGGTATAGGAAAAGGCAAAAATTGTATATTTCCGCGAGGGTGTAACTGGGCATCTAACTCAGAAATCAGCGTATAATCCTGGGTCTCTGTCGCCGCGCGTCGCATACAATCAAAGCGCTGGCTCAGTAAGTAGCCACCATCAGGAAGCCCCACAAGAGAAGAGTTATACAGGGTAGGCACTTCAGCAAGGTTGTACTGCAAGAGATCTACAACCATGGGGTAATCAGTCGGTTTTCCAAATGGCAGATGAGTGACCCGAAGTCTCTTGACGGGAAAACGATCTGTTCCCAATGTTTGACAGAGTGTATTTCCAAAATCAAGAACAGGCCCTTTATGATGCCTAATACAACCAGGCAAAAGAAAGAAAATGGCAGGCGCGATCCCACGCAAAACAAAGGAAACCCTCATGCAGCTTTCTCCTATATACCGGCCTAGTAATATGTCTTCTACCTAACAGTATACATAAGAAAATTGCCTGCTAGCGCTTCTCGCCTTTATCCTCCATGGCTGAAGTAACCAATCCAATGAGCTGACTGGATACCCCGATAATATCTTTATGCTGGCAACCTTCTTCTTTCAACGTTTGATAGATGGACTTCGCCAATACTCGCACCGCTTTATCGGCAAGGGGGCTCGCCTTTTCCACTGGATTATGTTGCAACTCTTTGTTTTTATAAGCGTTCATCTCAGACTCCGAAAAATAAGACCCATGATTTTCTCATTGTAACAAACCCGCTTGATTTGCCATATGGGGTCCCTCTACCTTTACTATGATGCAAAAACCATACCCAAGACAGCATCAAAAAAGGAGGGTTGGTAAACAGGCGGTTTTACAATATATTGACGGAAGATGGCCCTGCCCGCAAGCGACTTTCCGCGCGAGCTGTGTCAGAAAAGCCACAGCTTTACCTATGGCTTGTAGTAAGATCGCAACATACCAAGCAAAAAAGAGCTCACCATGCGAATTCGCCTTTTTATCGAGCTGATGAGGCTCTTGCCTCAAAATTGGATCAGTTATTGGACAGGAAGAATCGCCGAGATTCAACTGCGTCCTCCATTTCTTGCCAACTGGGTACGCCAAACATTCGTGAACCTCTTTCACATCGACATGACAGAGGCCGAACATCCTCTCTCTGCGTATCCAACCCCGCAAGCTGTCTTTACCCGCAGGCTTCGCCACGGCATGCGCCCCATCGAAGGCCCGTTCTGCTCCCCAGCGGATGGAACCCTCACCCACTCTGCTCCTGTACAAGCCGAAGATTTTCTCCCTGCCAAGCGGAGCGTCTATTCCTTGGGAGAACTCGTCTATGGCGATGCACAACATCCAGCGCCCTTCGCCTCCGGCTGGACCTCCACCGTATATCTGGCACCTCATAATTACCATCGGGTACATAGCCCCGTATCGGGAACCCTCCGCACCATTCGCCATATTCCGGGACGACTCTGGTCCGTGGCCCCCATTTTGGTTAAATACCTGCCTCGACTCTTTGTGGAAAATGAGCGGGTGGTCTTCGATATCGAAACCCAAGCAGGGCACGCCTATGTCATCATGGTGGGCGCCCTCAATGTGGGTAAAATTTCGCCCGCCGGCCTGAATCCTCCTTTCTATAGCAACATGCATCCACGAGGCGCTCTTCGCGTTTCCACCTTCCCCTGTGAGCGCGTCTTGCAAGCAGGCGATGAATTGGGAACGTTCCTGCTGGGCTCCACCGCAATCGTTCTACTTGACCAAGGCGAAGCGGATTGCTACTCCTCTTCTTTGAAACCGGTATTTTCGCCCCGTTCCGTAAAGATGGGAACCAGCTTTTTGTCAGTGGGAAATTCTTCATGATTGAACCGTTGCAAAGAAAAACCAAGGTCATTGGATCCCTCAACAGCCAAGCCTTCCAAGACGCCCTGCCTTCCATCCTGCAAGAAAAAGACATCGGCGCTCTCCGAATTCTTTACTCGCCCAGCGCCCACGATGCCCTCATTCGGTTTTTAGAAACGCGACGCTCCGGGTCTACCCCCAATCCACTCCATGCCAAAACTCCGCTTCTCCTCGACTTCTGCTCCCATAGTCCGACAAAATTTATTGGAGAAGGGCAATTTCTCCCCGTGGGGGAAGAGTTCCGTTTGGTACCCCAGGAAAGCAAAAAGAAACGCACCCTGCGTGTCGAGTGCGACATGTGGGATCTTGTCTTTACGCCAGGCATTTACTTATATCTAGGCTCTGGGGGAGGCGTTCTCTCTGTGGAATCTGCCAGCGCCCAGGAGGTACTCGTACGGGTCATTCGTGAAGGATCGATTCGAACAGGTGAACTTCTTTACAACCTCGATTTCTTCTCCACTCATCAGGCCCAATTTCTATCTGCCCTTTTTGCTCTGCCCAGCGTAGATTATGTCATCCTGCCAGCTACCCTCGACAAAAAAGTCTTGAACGAAGTAATCGAGACCCTTGCCGGACGCCCCGATGGCAATGCATCGTGGATTTTGCTCCACGTGGATTCCCAAGAATCTGCGATTCATCTTCCCGAACGACTGCCTCTGGTCAAAGGCATCGTCATCTCTCGATTGCAGGTAGCCTTAACCGGAAACCCTGCTAGCGTACCCATTTTTACCAAAAAATGTACACAGCTCTGCAATGAGTACGGAAAAATCATCATCGTCGCGAGTGAAACCTTGGCGTCCATGAAGACCAAACCTACCCCCACCCGAGCTGAGGTCTCGGATATTGCCAACTCTGTCATCGATGGCGTTGATGGAGTTCTTCTTACCGAAGAACTCCTCACAGGAAATTATCCGGAACGTGCCATTCAGGTCTGCAAGGACATTATCGATGATCTAGAAGATCAAGGAGAAGTCGGTCTTAATTGGAATAAAAAAGGCTTTCCCATTCTCAATGTATTGGATGCCGTATCCTTTCACTCCTATCAAACGGCATTGCGCGTAGGCGCAAAAGCCATTGTATGCATCACCCATCAAGGCAATACAGCATTACGACTGGCTAGCTTTCGGCCCAAAGTACCCATCGTAGCGGTTACATTCTCTTCTGCTATCGCACAAAAGCTTTCTTTAATTCGAGGTGTGGTTTCCATTACGCTTGATGGTTCTCCCAACTTGGATTCCGTGTTGCCGAATATGCATGTGCTACTAAAAAATGACTTGGGATTTACCAAAGGTGACAAGATTGTCTTTGTTTCGGTCTCCATTTCTTCTATGGGAGTTGAATCCAGTAACTTATTTACGGTGCAAGAAATCGAATAATCTTCTCTGTGGAGGGCCCTCCCCCCTCTATACCTCCCCCCTGGCTATGCTCCTTCACCAATAGGCTCTCCCTCCTCCTGGGAAGCTGGCGAAGGCGTCACATCATAGCGAGGTACCAAATGGGCCTGTGGATGTCGCTTAAGATAGGTAGCGATGGACAATACCTCCTCCTCGCTGACATAAGCGCCCTGGGCACGAATGGTACGAAGCTCCCCCGGCTTTTGAAATAACAAGTCCCCTTTCCCCAATAACTTTTCTGCGCCTTGGGCATCGAGGATGGTACGACTATCGTGCCGAGAGGCCACACGAAAAGATAAGCGGGAAGGGAAATTGGCTTTGATCACACCTGTGATTACATCCACAGACGGGCGTTGGGTCGCCACCACGATATGAATGCCACTGGCCCGGGCTTTTTGTGCCAACCGTTGGATTTGCACTTCGATTTGCCGAGAGGTGGACAACATTAAATCTGCAAGCTCATCGATAACCACCAGCAGGTAGGGTAACGGCTTCGAAAAAGAAACCCCGACCCTTCTCTCAGTTTGCTCGGGATGACTTTCCATTCGCTCCTGTAATTTTTCATTAAATGATTCGATATTTCGCACCTGCAACTTCTTCAAGAGTGCATATCGACGCTCCATTTCTTCCACCATCCATGCCAAAGCATTCACCGAGGCTTGCGGGTCCGAAATCACGGGGCACAATAAATGAGGGATGCCCTCATACAAGGAAAGTTCCAAAATTTTCGGATCGATTAAAAGTAGACGCACTTCCATAGGGGAGCGATTCAGCAAAATGCTGCAAATCAAGGTATTGATGGCAATGGATTTTCCCGAACCTGTGGATCCTGCAATTAACAAATGGGGCATTTGGGTTAAATCTTCAATCACGATGTCACCCGAGACGGATTTTCCCAAATAAAAAGGCAGACGAGCCTCCGTAGGTTGCTTAATCACATCACCAAGGAGGACCGCTTCACGAACCCGATTGGGGACCTGAATGCCCAAAGCTTGTTTCGCAGCAATCGGAGCAATCAACACCGCATCTACCTTCAGCGCAAGAGCCAATTCTTCAGAAATACCCAAAACCTTGGCCTGCTTGGTGCCTTGACTGGGACGAAACTCAAACACCGTTACCACCGGTCCAATGACATAGTCAGAAATGGTGCCGGTAATACCAAAATCTTTCAAAGTTGCCAGTAAGGTCTCCTTGGATTGCCCACAAAAACGATCCCGCTCTCGATTCTCCACTGCCTTTCCTTTTGCCAAAAAAGAGCGCATTTTGGCAAAATCGAGGAAAAAAATCGGATGGGAAGAAACAGGAAGTTTTGTCGTTTTTAGGGTGCCCTTGCTTGGCATTTTTTTTTGTCTCCGAGGGAGACATGCAAGCCAAGCAAGAGGATTCCACTTCATTTCTTTCTCAAAGAGCCGCCCACCGTAAAGGAGACAAGTTCCGCAAAAAATCCCCACGAGCAAAAACCAGGCTCCTACCGTTCCCACATATCCTACAAGCTCTCTGGCACAAGCAAAGCCATACCACCCTCCCATACGCAGGGGGTATTGGAAAAAAACGACATCCCGCCACACCTTTTCTGCCACCACGCACAAACAACTTACCCAAAGGGACAACAACACAGACAAATACAAGTATTTTATTCTTCTGAACCAAAAAAAATAAAGAAGATAGTGCAGCCACAAAGGTAAGAAAAAAGCGCCTACTCCAAAAGCATATACCGCTCCTGCACTGAGATTGGCCCCAATAACACCCATGGGATTCCCCATGGGGAGGGGAGGGACTGAAATGGAATTAAAAGCCGGATCCAAGGGGGAATAAAAAGCCAAACTTCCGTCATAAAAAAGAACCAGACCCACCCACATCAGAGCCAATAGCCCATTTTTATTCATACGAGTACTCACAAAAGGGTTACATCCTTTCTTCAGTATACAATAGAGTTTCTGCGAAACTTCAAATCCTTGTATGACAAGCCCGCGGTATCAAATTCTCAATAAGTCCGCCAATTAAAACTCCATTCAAATATTCAGGATTTCATATACGATCCATGTCTCTCTA
>Ga0114970_10003531_pt1 | contig 11469 bp, 11 predicted proteins | sample M_140205_XF_Meta_FD_87030 | JGI IMG/M metagenome (GOLD analysis project Ga0114970, IMG submission 87030) | Freshwater microbial communities from Lake Montjoie, Canada to study carbon cycling - M_140205_XF_MetaG | ecosystem: Environmental > Aquatic > Freshwater > Lake | place: Lake Montjoie... | reverse complement strand
CATATAGTTAACCATTTACCAAATTGACGATCAATAATTTGTCCACCAATTTCAATTGTCATACTATCCAATATAGCATGTCCTATATTAGCAGCAATAATTTGACCACCGGTTCCATTAATACCCTCTAAAAGATCTTGAGGTGAATATTCAATCCATACCCTTTTCAACAAGTCACCATTACGACTGACGGTTATGGATACCTGAGCGCCAAATTGAGGAGTTCCTAAAACATCTTGTTGGATACTTTCGACGGCAAAATTAGTATATCTACGATAAACAGCTTTAAAAAAAGTAATTTGAGGTTTTCCGGTAAGGTAAATATCTTGTGACCCGTAGGCCACAAGTTGCATCAATCCTCCACCAGCCATATTTTATAATTATAATTACATTTATTTTATTTTTAAAGTTTAAACAACTTTAATTGTAACAAATTTCTTTAGTTGCTGGATTGTACCATAAACTTCCTGCAGCACCACCATTACTTGATTGTCTAATAGGATTAACAAATAAACCACTACCCGTAGCATTAATACCGACTGGACCTGCGCTTAAAACAATACTATTTGCCGGTTGAGCAGCTGATCCAGCATTGTATCCAATAGCAATACTATTTGTTCCTTGATTTAATGCTCCAGCGCTGTATCCTAAAGCAACTGTATTTGGTTGTTGATTTGTTTGACCAGCTCCATATCCAATAGCAATTGACTGTGAGCTTTGGCCAATACTACCAGAATTAGCCCCCATAGCAACTGAATTTGCGCCTTGATTAATATTTCCACAAATATACCCAACTGCAACTGAATTTGCACCTTGTCCTAAAAATGCTGATTGAAACCCGATAGCAACTGACTGTGTCCCTTGATTCAATTGACCACATGACGATCCCATAGCAACTGAATTACCACCTTGGTTAACGGTTCCACAATTAAAACCAACGGCTACAGAGTTTCCCAAAACATTACCACTTGGATCAACACCACTTCCTTGAGAACCATTACCAGCAAGATATCCAATAGCAACACAACTTTGTTTTTGATTTGTTTGACCACTATTTGTTCCAACAGCAACTGAATTTTGACCTTGGTTAGTGTACCCAGAATTATTACCAACAGCAACTGAATTTGTACCTTGGTTAAATGCTCCAGCCAAAGCTCCTATAGAAGTTGAAAATTGGCCTTGGTTAGTTTGACCACACCCATTTCCTACAGCAACACACTGGTATCCTTGAGCGTTATTTCCACATCCATTTCCAATGGCGATAGATTGTCTCCCCTGATTAGTTTGTCCTGAAGTAAAACCAATAGCTACTGAATTAATACCTTGGCGATATTCGCCAGACTGAACACCTAGAGCAACAGATTGAAACCCTTGGTTTGTTACTGCTGAATTATTACCTATAGCAACAGAGTACCCACCTTGATTAGTATTACCACAGTTGTAGCCGATAGCTATAGAATTACCAACTGAATTTCCACTGGGATCAACTCCTTGATTTGTTTGGCCAGAAATTGCACCAATTGCTACAGATTGTACACCTTGAGAATATTGACCACTATTATACCCCATAGCTACCGAATTTTGGCCTTGGTTACTTATTCCACAACCTGATCCTATTGCTACAGAGTTATTACCTTGGTTATATCTACCAGCAACAGACCCAATAGCAACAGAATCATAACCTTGATTAGTTTGCCCAGAACTATTACCAACTGCAACTGATGATTCACCTTGTGTAGTATTTCCGGCACTAACACCAATGGCAATACTTCCATTTCCTTGATAATTTGACCCAGAATTTGAGCCAATAGCAATAGAAAATTGACCTTGATAATTTTGACCAGCGACATTTCCTAAAGCAGTTGAAGATGTACCTTGATAATCTTGACCAGCTAAATATCCCATAGCAATACAACTAAATCCTTGTCCAGTATTTCCACAACCATAACCAATAGCTACACAATTACTTGCTTGATTATTATAACCACATGTAGTTCCCATAGCAACTGAAAATTGACCTTGATTATTAGTACCACAAGCATACCCTACAGCTACTGAATCAGAACTTTGTGAATTTACACCACTAAATGCTCCAATAGCAACTGATTGTTGACCTTGTGAATTCTGACCACATTGATATCCTATAGCAACACTATTACCATCTTGGTTATATTCACCAGCATATGTACCTATAGCAACTGATTGTGTATTTTGATTACTGTAACCAGACAAATACCCAATAGCAATACTACTAGTACCTTGTGCATTTACACCACAGAATGATCCAATTGCTACTGACTGTGCATTTTGAGTATATTGACCAGCATTTGTTCCAATAGCAACTGAATTTCCATTTTGGTAACTTTGTCCAGCATTTGTTCCAACAGCAACTGACTGAGTACCTTGATTTCCAATACCAGCATAAAATCCCAAAGCAACACTACTACCACCTTGTGAATTTTGACCAGCTGAAGATCCAATAGCAACTGACTGTGCACCCTGAGAATATTGACCACTTTGAAATCCTATAGCTACTGATTGTGAACTTTGGTAATTTTGACCACCTTGTGAACCAATAGCAACTGATTGCGAACTTTGATTATTTTGACCACATTGGTAACCCGTGGCTACTGAATTTTGACCTTGATTAAATTGTCCACTCTGATATCCCATAGCAACTGAACTTGGGCCTTGATATCCTTGGCCAGACTGATAACCGATAGCTACAGATGAACTATTTTGTTGGGTTTGACCAGATCCAGAACCGATAGCTACAGACTGAAGTTGCTGAGTACCCAACCCACATTGATAACCAATAGCAACTGAATTTTGACCTTGGTTAAATTGTCCACTCTGGTAACCCATAGCAACTGAGCTTGGGCCTTGGTATCCTTGACCACAATTAAAACCTATAGCAACTGAACTTGAACCTTGTTGAGTTTTCCCACTCTGATACCCTATAGCAACTGAACTTCCACCTTGGATAGATTGACCTGCACGTGAACCAATAGCAACTGAACTTGAACCTTGGCCTGTAAATCCACACAAAAATCCGACAGCAACACTACTTGTTCCTTGATAATTTAATCCAGATTGAAAACCAATAGCAACTGTAGCATCATACTGAGTTATATTACCTGCTCCATATCCTACGGCTACTGTATATTTTCCTTGTAAATCTTGTCCAGCATAAGCTCCCATAGCTACTCCATAAATTCCCTGTGATGTTTGACCACATTGGTAACCAACTGAAACCGAAGCAGCACCTTGTCCAAATTGACCAGATTGATACCCAATAGCGACACTACTATCATCTTGTCCAGTTTGACCGGATCCAGAACCAATAGCAACCGACTGTGCTACTTGGTTATTTTGACCACATTGGTATCCTATAGCTACACAATCTTCACCTTGATTATTTTGACCACATTGGTAACCTATAGCTACACTATTAGTTCCTTGTGTTGAACCACCACACTGGTAACCAACAGCTACTGCTGATGTACCTTGAAATGTCATTCCACTTTTAAATCCTACAGCAACTGATGTTGATTGTTGCTGATATAGACCAGATTTGTAACCTACTGCTACACACTGACTTCCCTGACCATTATACTGGGTAATTTCAGTTATACTACCAGATGAATCACCGGCGGCACACTGGTAACCTATGGCTACCGACTGAGAACCTTGGGAAATATAACCACACTGATAACCCATTGCTACCGAGGTCGCTTGTTGATTATAAAATCCAGATTGATAACCCAGAGCTACAGCAAATGGTTTTTGTGGTTTAAATTCAGCGGGATCACTTGTTCCAGGTTGTTGGAATCCAGCTCCAGATTGGTAACCAATAGCAACAGCTTGGGTTCCCTGTTGTGTACACCCAGCTTGATATCCTACAGCAACTGCTTTTGGAAATTGTAAACTTGCTGCAGCTTGATAACCCATAGCAACCGAATAATCACCTTGTTGTGTTTGTCCAGATTGTAAACCTATAGCAACTGATGCATCACCTTGTGAATCAGCACCAGCATTTGTTCCTATAGCAACACTATTTATTCCCTGTTGGGTTTGAGCAGCATAGAATCCTAAAGCAACACTATTATTGCCTTGTAATACATTACCGGAATTATTACCTAAAGCAACACTATTTATACCTTGATTAACATTTCCAGCTGAAATACCTATAGCCATTCCACTAATTTGTCCAGTTTGACCAGCATTATTTCCTATAGCAATACATTGAGTACCCTGATTGTTTTGACCAGCTTGAATACCCATAGCTATGCTACTTCCACCTTGATTCGTTTGTCCAGCAAAACTACCAATTGAAATACTACTTGCCCCTTGGGTTGTTTGGCCAGCTTGGGTTCCAATTGAAATACTATTGGATTGTTGGTAATTGGCACCAGCTAAATTTCCTAAACTTATACTATTATTCGATTGTTGGGTTTGAGCAGCATTGTAACCGATAGCTATACTCGAATAACTTTGTGTATAATTTCCAGCTTGAGTACCAATAGCAATACTATTACTTGATTGACCAACTGCTCCAGCTGAATTACCAACCGAAATACTTGAAATTCCCTGATTTGTCTGAGCTGCTGAAGTACCTATAGCAATACTATTTTCACCTTGAGAATATTGTCCGGAGACTGTACCTATACTTATTCCATTTGTACCTTGTACTGACTGACCAGCATAATAACCCATAGCTACAGCTCCAGATCTTTGACCACCTCTAAAATTTGGGTTAGAGTCATCAAACTGGGCACCACCACCTGCTAAATTACCTATGGCAACAGCTGATTCACCTTGAAATCCATAGCCAGCTCCATACCCAATAGCAACTGATTGAGTACCTTGACCAGCAAAACCAGCTTTATCACCTATGGCTATACTATAAGCATATTGTGGATTATTAGTGATTGCCCCACCAATAGGATTAATATTACGGTATCCGAAACCAGCTTGGACACCTATGGCTATACTATTTGTTCCTTGTGTATTTTGACCAGCTAATAAACCAACCGAAACACCACCTGATTTTTGTTGAAATTGACCAGCACTATCACCTATAGCGACAGATTCAGCACCTTGGGTTGCTTGTCCGGCAAAATTACCCATAGCAACACTATTAATTCCTTGAATATTATTACCAGCCATATTTCCAATGGCTATACCACTAGAACCTTGAGAAATTTGACCAGCTATATTCCCTATAGCTATACCAATAGCACCCTGAGAAACTTGACCTGCTTGAAAACCTAGAGCTATGGAAAGAGAACCTTGGGTTGTCTGTCCAGCTTGATATCCCATTGCAATACTGTTACTTTGTTGATAATTTGCTCCAGCATCTAATCCAATAGCAATACTATTAGCATCTTGATTTGTTTGGCCAGCTTTGTAACCTAGAGCAATACTTCCACCTCCATAAGTAAAACTAACTCCAATAGCAGGACCACCTTGTTCTACAGCACCAGCCTCACTTCCAATAGCAATGGAGTAATGTTTTTGATTTGTTTGACCTGCTGATGAACCAATAGCAATACTATCCCCACCAGGCTCTTCTATTCCGATGTCGGCAAATTTTAGACCTTGTTGGTAAGCACCGGCACTACTTCCAATAGCAATACTGTTGAAGTGTTGATTTGTTTGAGCTGAACCAGAGCCCAAAGCAACAGAATTTCCACCAGTGACAAATCCGACAATGGTATCATAGATTAGTCCTTGTTTAACATTTCCAGCTTGGTATCCAATAGCAACACTGTTTTGATTTTGATTTGTTTGACCTGCTCCAGCACCAAATGCTGCTGATTGGGTTTCTTGTCCAAAATATCCAGCATTTGTACCTAAAGCCACTGAATTGGCTGATTGTTGTATACTACCAGCATTTGTTCCTATAGCTATGCTACTTGTTCCTTGAGAAATATTACCAGCAAATGCACCGACCGCTATCGCTTCAAAACCTTGAGAGGTTTGTCCGGCAAAATTTCCTAAAGCGACAGCAAATTCACCCTGATTAATATTTCCAGCTTCTCCGCCAATAGCAATAGCTCCCAGAGACTGGTTTGTTTGAGCAGCTAAGTTTCCTAAAGCAATTGCGGAGAAACCTTGGGTTGCTGATCCAGCATTGTAACCAATAGCTATGGCTCCAATACCTTGATTAGCATTACCAGCTTCAACACCAATAGCAATTCCTCCGGTACTTTGGGTTCCTTGTCCGGCTAAACTACCAATAGCAATAGCACCGGTTTGTTGATAACTTTGACCTGCCTTGTAGCCTAGAGCAATGGCAAATTCAGAATTATTAACTTGGGCTGCTTCATAACCAATAGCAATTGAATAACTTGATTGGTTGTACTGTCCGGCGTTATAACCAATTGATATGGGGTCAACATTATTATGATAACTTCCAGTTATAGTAAGGTTAGCAACTGTTAAGTCATATATGTTTGTTGACATCTTTGTTAATTAAATCATTTATTTTTATTTTAAATTTAAATAATTTTAAAGTTTAATGGAATCGTTTTATAAATATCTACTCAATGGTCGCGAACAAGAAATTTCAATTCCAGAAAATTTAGAAGAACGGTTAAACACTGTAAATAAAATAAAACAAAAATATCCAGATAGAGTACCTATTGTTATAAACAAGTCTAAAAGTGAAAAAACGCTTAAAGACATTGGCCAAACACGTTACCTTGTACCAAAAAAAATGAATATCGTTGATCTTTTGGTTGTAATAAGAAAAAAGCTTGATGTTACAAAACACCAAGCTATTTTTATTTTTGCGGGTAATTCTTTGATTCCCATGAATATGACTATGGAAGAAGTTTATAATCAATACCACAATGGAGATGGTATCCTTTATATTTTTTATAGTCTTGAAAACACTTTTGGTTAAAATATCACTTTGTTTTTTATTCAATAACAACAACTTCAGGTTCTTTAACTTTCTTAACCTTTTTAACTTTTACTGGTTCGGGTTCTGGTTCAGATTCAGACTCAGATTCAACAACTGATTCATCTTCGGATTCTTCAGATCCAACCTCAAATTCGGATTCAATGTGATTCCATACCCTTGCTCGAATTGAATTATCGGACCCTGATTCCTCAATTTCCTTGATACGGCAGTAAATCTTGAGAACCTCTACATTGAATTCTTCAAGTTCCTCTTCAGAACCAACATTACCGAGTTCCATAATTTCTTCCATCATTTCAAGAAGGGTTTGGTCAAATGTTCGAGACATTTTAATAATTTTTTTAGCATCTACCTTAAGTTCCTCATAATCAAGATCATGTATCTTGGAAATAATCTTAATAGTTTGCTTAACAAGTTTTTCAGCTGAGTTAGTCATTTGTTTTAACATTTTACATTTTTAATAGTTTTTTAACGAAATAAATTTGAATTTATAAAATCGGCAATTTGAATAAGGGTTTCTTGAGAATGCTGGGGTTGCCCATCAATAAATAATACTGGAATATTAGTTTTATTAATCCATTCTTCATGGTAACGGTGACAATCTTCAAGATAACCTAAGGGTATACTTTCTTCACCTTTACGATTACGTTGTTCAATACGATTAACACATGTACTTGGATTTGTCTGAACATAAATAATACCATCAAGTCTTGATTCTGTAAATTCATTAAACCAACGAAGATAAATGGAATAGCAAACTTCTTCAATTTTACCAGAATCATAAAGCATTTTAGCAAAAATTTCACGATCCGTATAAATAGATCGTTCAGAAATAATAATAGTACCCGAAGGTAAATTTTTAATAGCTTCACGAACCAAAGAAAGACGAGTTATATATGCCATCATCTGAAATGGGAAAGCATAACGTTCTTGGTCTTGATAATACTTTTCTAAAATGGTAGTACCTGCGGAATCTTTAATTTCATTCCATATATTTACTGGTTCAGGTAAATAAATAAAATTAAATTTGGAGTTTTTAAGAAGTTCCAAAAGAGTAGATTTACCCGAACCAATATTACCTTCAATACTAAAAATTTTCATTCTTAAAAAGGTCGGTTTATTTAATTTAACTTCATTTAATTTTTTAAATTGGTTTAAAATTACTAGAACAAACTGATTCTATAACTTGCGGTTCTACCTTTTTTATTAAAAAGTAACACATTATTAGAAAAGAATAAAGAAGTAGAACATAAACAGTTGATTCTTGAATAACGATACACCCACATGTATTGTCCATTTAACGTTTGCGCTTTAATTTAATTTAAATTTAATTAAAACTTTAAATTAAAATAAAAATTAAAATATTAAGTTAATTTATAAAAGATTTTATAAATGTCTGGGGAGGCTGATGCTCGAGCATTTGTATTAATTAATAATTTTTTTAATAGTCTCGGCACTACTACCTTCCGTGATGCGATAAATAATGATGATCCTAATAATCTTAAAAAAGTTGAATTATCGCCACAACAGAATGATTTAAAAAAACTATTTGAATCGTACAGAGGTAATCCAAGTGAGCATGACCCTTTCACACAGTATCTGTTTGCTCATATACCATCATCATTTAATTCAAAAAATAAATCAGATTTTATTAAAATGATTAATGATATGAGAGGTGTATACGGTGGTTTACCTCCTTTATCAAGTTCTTCAGTTTCTTCAAGTTCACCAGTTTCTTCAAGTTCACCAGTTTCTTCAAGTTCTCCCAATTATAAACTTATTTTAATTGTTATTTTAATTCTTTTATTGGGTATTGGTGCTTTTATGTATTTAAATAAAAACCCAAGCGTTAAAACTCCATTGCCAATGGTAGCATTTGGAAAAAAACTTTCAAAAATTGTAAATTGCAAGCATTAAATCAATTTAAAACCTTTCGGCCAGAGTCCTAAGACTCTGATTTTAACGTTTGCGCTTTTATTTTTTTTTAAGTTTTTCAATTAATTCATTTTTTAAATTTATTTCTTCTTTTAAAGAATGTACTAAATTTTGATAATATAATTCATTTTTAACATATAAATTGTAAAATTCTATTTTCATTTCATTAATGGTTTCATTTTTTATTTTTTGTTCCATTTCATAATTAAATTGTTGATTTGAATTAAAATTGGCAATTTCTTCAAAAACACTATCCATCTTTTTCGTTACACCTTTCGGCTGGAGTCCGAAGACTCCAATTTTATTTTTTTTTAACGAAGGTCGCTTAATTAACCCAAAATTATAAATTTTGGGTTTCTTTCCTTGTGCTTTTGTGCTTTAATTTTAAATCAGCTTCCATGTTGGGAACTTTTCATTAATTTGTTCAATAATATTAGTTTCATTGGATTTAGGAAACATCCATGATTTTTTAGATACCATCCACATACCCCCAAGTTCTTTGATGTAATTTTTAAATTCAATGTTATATGAAAAAGAAATTAATATAAAATTGTCTTTATACCCAGTAACTGACCATTTTGTTTCAGTTTCTTCTTGGTGTTTGGGTTTTTTCTTTTCCAATAAAAGAAAAAGTTTATCAAATAAAATAGTCATTTGATCAACTTTTTTGTTTAATACTTCCAATTTAAGTTCGACGCTAGCCAAAGATTGATCGGAAATAGTCATTTTATTTTTCTTTTTTTTACGGCGACACTTTATTCCCCGAAGGGAACAAAATGTCTTTTAAATTATTTTAATTTCTTTTTTTCCATGCTTTCTGGATTGTTGTAACAGCTGTTAACAATTTTCTATTAAATATATCATGAAATACAGGTCCATATTTATCGGAAATAGTCGTTATTTTAATAATTGGTTTTTGTATTTTCCAATTAATAAAATTGGATTGGGTATAAAAAACTTCTTTTTCATGATCTTTCACAACAACAAAATCATCAAATCTATAAACATATATAAACGAATCATATAGTTCAATTGAAATATATGGCTGGTTTTTTTTAATAGCATACATGAGCTCGTTATAAGCATAAAAATTCATTTTAACTTTAGGTGTTTTATTGTAATCCGAAGATTAAAAAGTGTGTCTTTATTTATTTTAAGTTTATTCTTCTTTGTTATAATAGTATTTCATAACACTTTCATTGAGTTTATTGTATTTGATATGGTAATACATGTTTTGTTTTATATTCTTCATAATTTTTTGAGCAGATTTTGTTTTTAAAACAACTATACTTACTGTTTTATCTAAACACAAAGTTTTCTTATCATACTTTGCGTAAACATCCAAACAAAAGTAATTATCAATACAACAAAAACTTATTATATTTTCATATGGAATATGGGTTCTATAAATATTAAACCCAGTATCAGATATGATTAATGTATTCATTCCGGTAGATTCATATTTTTTTTCTTTATTTTCAAATAAAGTAATTTCGTCAATAGTGTACTTTTTATAAAAGAAAATACATAAAAAAAATATATAACGAGAAATCCTGTAATAAATATAATCGAATACCCGTTTATATATACTTTCATCCTTCTTAATTTTGGTAAGTGCTTTTTTCATAACATTTTGAACAAACATTTCGTCAATTACAAAATCTTCGATCTTAATGATAAATTGCATACATTATCAAGCTTTTCTTATTAGATTATTTGCTCGCGTTTTTAAGTAAATTTTATTTTGTAAAATTTTAAAGTCTTTCAAATTGTTTAAAAAGTAATTGTTCATCAAATTGAGTTTTTAATATATTCAATTCATTTTCTGGAATAGAAATATTTAAGTTTGAAATAAGTTCCATAAAATTTTGGTATTTTTCAAATGTTTCTGGTAATTTTTCCCAGAAATCATCATTTTTATATATATACATACCTTGCCAATAACTGAAAAGATCATTTTTTACAATTTGGTTTGAGAATATACGAAACTGACCAGAATAATTATTTGTTTCATTTAAATAAACTAATTGAATATTCACACTAAATCTAGCAGATAATCGTTTACAAAACTCAATACATGGAAAATTATGTGTAAAGAATTTTAAATTGATTACTTTTTCACTAACCATTTCAATAAAAATGTACTCAATATACACATCAGAATCAACACCGTAACATTCTAATTTTGATCCTGTTAATGGAACAAATGTTTCAAATAATTTTATTCCATCCGATAATAAATTCATAAAATGATCTTTTATTTCCATATTAGCACACTGAACAAAAAGGTTATTTTCACAAGACATTCTTTATTTTTTTTAAAACTGCTTAAAATTCCCTAAGGAATTTTTAATTTTGTAAAATTCTCTTAAAGACTTAAAATGTTATTAAATAAAGGAGCCAGTGGTAAATGGAAAATAAAAGCAATGAAGATTGTATTGTTTATTTAAAAAAGTTACCCGATAAATGTATAAACTCAATTATTTTGGATCCTCCATATTATCAAGTTGTTAAAGAACATTGGGACAATGTTTGGAAAAGTATGAATGAATATCTTTTATGGATTGATGAAATTGTAAAAGAATTGGAAAGAGTTTCAAAGTATT
>Ga0114970_10003528_pt1 | contig 11474 bp, 8 predicted proteins | sample M_140205_XF_Meta_FD_87030 | JGI IMG/M metagenome (GOLD analysis project Ga0114970, IMG submission 87030) | Freshwater microbial communities from Lake Montjoie, Canada to study carbon cycling - M_140205_XF_MetaG | ecosystem: Environmental > Aquatic > Freshwater > Lake | place: Lake Montjoie... | reverse complement strand
GCTGACCTTTATGCGCGTTACACCCGTAACAGCGAAGACGGTCAGTTGAAAGGTGTCGACTGTTTTGCTGGTTCCCGTGATGTCGAATTGCCGGCCTTTGGCGATGGTACCGCAAAGGTTTATGATGAACGGGTGAAGGGAATTTTTCTGTCGACTCAGGAAGTTGATGGTAGTGAATCCTGCTCGGCTCCTGATTTCCAAGGGATTCACTCCATCGGTGCCATTGCCGCACACGGAATCGATGCGGTGTTTGAGTCGACCGCAGTTGATGTCGCGACGAAGCGGGCTTTCCGTTCCACTGCGGAGAGGTCCTTGTTTAAAGGTGACATGTTGCTGCGCTGGGCGCAGAGGATGGGCAGCCAGATTCGCTCCAACAGCCGGGTAACCCTTGGATCCTTCGTCAGGGATGCCATGGTTGTGGCGGCAGAAACCCGCGCAGCATATGGTTTTTCAGCAGGGGAACTGGGCTCCGGCCAGTGCCAGGCACTGCAGGCCGTGATGCCAGCCCTGGTCGGCGAAGTTGTGGGCAATGGCGGCTTGCGCTGCGCCCCATAATTTTATAACGAGACCTTGAACTTCAAGAGGGAGATGCGCCCGATGAGTTTGAACCGCTCTCATCAACAAAATCAACAAAAGCAACAGACCATCCCCGTTGCCGATTTGCAGGATTTTTTGTCCGGTGATCCGTCTCGTCGTAGCCGTTTTGTCAGCACGGTCGGTGAGGCTCTTGAAGATATCGGTTTCTTCGCCCTTGAGAACCATGGCGTTAATGGTCATGACCTTGCGGCGGGCATTCGCGGTGAGCAGCCTGACCTGATGGGCAAGGCTTACGGCTTGGCTCAAAGATTTTTTGAGCTGGAAGAATCGAAAAAAAGGTCCTACGAAAATCTTGCGTGGAATGGCCAAAGGGGTTTCACAAGCTTTGGTCGTGAACACGCCAAGGACGCAAAAGCCCCGGATTTGAAGGAATTCTGGCACGTGGGCCGGGAACCTTGGAAGACTTCAGCACAAGCCGGGGTTTCACGTCTTGATAATGTCTGGCCCGAGGAAATTCCTGAATTTAAGCCGGTGATGCTGGAACTGTATAAGGGCATGGAACGCTGTGCTGTGAGTGTCCTGCAAGCATGCGCTGAATATTTGGGTGAACCGCGGGATACCTTCACAGGCATTGCGGAGGACGGTGACACGATCCTCCGTATCATTCATTATCCGCCAATTGGTGCGGATTCAGATCCGGCCAGCATTCGCGCGGCTGCCCATGAAGACATCAACTTGATCACCCTGCTCGTTGAAGCGACTTCCGGCGGTTTGGAGCTGTTGCAGCATGATGGCACATGGCGTCCGATTCACGCCTTGAGTGGACAAATCATTGTCGACGCCGGGGATATGATCCAAAACCTGACCAACGGTGTATTGCGCAGTACGACCCATCGCGTCGTCAATCCGGACAACAGCCGCGAGCGCCGGTTTTCAATGCCATTTTTTGTCCATCCGAGGAGCGAGGCTTCGCTCAATCCTCTGGCGAGCTGCATCGAACGAATGGGGGGCAAGAAGTTGTATCCAGACATTACCGCAAAGGAATATCTGGCCCAGCGTTTGGCTGAAATCGGATTGGCAAAGTAAACTTGCCGACAATGTGGGATGGCAAGGTCACAGGACCGTCCCACCGCAGGTCAAGCAGGCCGCTTTAAATTCTCCTGATATTCCTTCAATTTTGCGGCGGCCTGGGCGAAATCCGGGTGCTTTTTTACAACGCGGTCCAGCAATTTGATGGCTTCTTCTTTGGCGCCCTTCGTGAAGAGCAAGATCGCCTTGTTGTAGAGGGCAGATTTATTTTCCGGTTCAAGCTTGATGATCTGGTTATAAATCTTTGAGGCCTCGTCAAACTGGTTTGTTTCTTTCAAACAAATTCCATACTGGTTCAAATAGGTGATGTTGGTTGGCTCCGCCAGCACGGCCGTCTTGATGAACTTTATTGCCCTGGCGTAATCCTTAACCATGAAGTGGCCTTGGGAAAGGTAGTGGTTCAGTTCTTTAAACTGGACTTGATTGCTCCAGGCTAGTTCCAGGATTTCGACCACTTCAGGATAGCGCTGCATTTTAAAAAGCATGTCTGCGGCGCTTTTGTAACGGATTGGGTTGAGCGGTGACAAGAATATCGCTGCCTTGTAGCTTTCGACGGCTCCATTCATGTCTTTCATTGCCAATTGAAACTCGGCTTTGGTGACCCACGTTTGAACAAATTTGGGATTCAGCTCCTCGGCTTGTTGGATCAGTGTGGCAGCCTCTTCGTTTTTTCCCTGCGCCATTTTGATGCGGACCAGACCCAGCAATGGCCGGACCGCATTGGGCGACGTCTCGCGGAGGGTCTGATAGATTTCGCCGGCTTCCTCGTAGTTGTTTTCGCGAAGTCGGAGCTTCGCCAATTCATAAACTTTTTCTGGATTTTTAGGATTATGAAAATTTCGAAAGCACGAGGTCATTTTTACCGTGAGATCCTGCAGGGTGAAGGGCTTTGCCAGAATCTCGTCAACACCATGCTCCACGGCATGCATTAGTTTTTCACGGTTTGCGCCATCCAGCATCATGCAGAATGGAACCCGAGTCAGGTCAATGCGTTCTTTCATTTCGTTAAGCAAATCGACTGCCCCCATTAATGGCATGGATGAGTCGCAAAGGACCATGCCGCAATTAGGCGTGTTCTGCAGTATGGCGATCGCATCGTAAGCATCCGACGCCTGCAAAACCTTGGAGAACGAAAGTTTGGTCAGATGGTGCCCGATGATCAGGCGGATGTCGGATTGATCGTCAACAATCAAGACTGGCTGGGACGGATCCTGCTTTGCCGGAATTGGGATTGAAAACTTTTTTGAGAAATCAAGTTCGTTGCCCATTATTTCGACCCGCAAAAAAGTGGTTCAAAAGGTGCCAACTAGGTGGCCCCAATGGGAGTTTTATCGGAGTTAAAATCCAAGTTTTTAGGCGGGGCGGAAATGAATTCCGGTCCTGTGCAAATTAAATTCCTTGGACTGCCGCCAAAAAAAGGTTGTTTTGATCGACGGTACCGATAGTTACCCGGAGGCAGCCGGCGAGTCCGGGACCTTTTGAAACGTCGCGAATCAGAATTCCTTGCGCCAGAATGTGGCGGTAGGCCCTTGAGCACGCGGCTTGGTCCGGCCATTTCAGCAGAAGAAAATTCGCTTCAGACGGTATCACCTGAAAGCCCTTTTCTGGGGCAAGGGATTTCAGGGATTCGTAAACACGTTCGCGTTCTGCAATGCCTTTGGCCACGATGCCCTTGAAGTGTTTTTGGGTTTCATGGTCTTCGAGGACCAGTCGGGCAGCCACCAGGCCGAACAAATTGATCATGTAGGGCAGGCGCAGCTTGCGGAGTTGCTCGATCAATTTTGGAGCCCCGAGAACGTATCCAATTCGGACGCCAGCAGCCCCGAGGGTTTTGGAAAAGGTCCTGATCAACAGGATGTTGCTGTGATCCTTTAATAGAGGTGTATAAGGCTCCCGCGCATATTCCAGATAGGCCTCGTCCGCGACAAACAAAACATCGGGATGCAGGGCCGCCAGGTGCTCAAGGGTCTTGTAGGGCAAAACATTTCCTACAGGATTATTGGGCGAGGCAAATACCACCATTGAACCAGGCGTCAGTTCGGGCAGAAGGGACGTGTCGTACTGCATGTTTGCGTCAAGGGGCCACGGGTCAACTGGAATTCCATCGTAGGCACAGTGCGATTCATACAGGGCAAATGAAGGCCTTGCGATGACGACCTTGCCTCGGCCGACGCGTGAAAAGGTGCTGATAACGAGGGCGACAAGGTAATTCGATCCTGGTCCAAGGAGCACGCAACCACCAGTCAATCCTGACTGGGCTCCGACAAGATCTGCAAGGTCGTCAGAGTAGGCTGATGGATAGCGGTTCCAAGGAAGTTTGCGCAGCTCAGTGATGATCTTGTCTTTGATTTTTTCTGGCCAGTCCCACGGATTTTCATTCTGGTCGAGTTTCACAGGAGTGGTCGTGGTGTCGATCTTGTACGGATTTCCGGCGATGAGGCTCGGGACGAGAAATTGCTCAAGCCATTCGTTAGAGACTTGATTCGGCGTGAAGAGGTCATGGTCGTGATTCATCGGGCCTCCTGGCTTTAGTCTTGAAAGCGGCCTTGGCGTTTCATCAGCTGGTGGTAAAGAACAATAGAAACCGCATTTGCCAGATTCAGGCTGCGGACCTTGTCGTGAAAAATTGGAATGGTATAAAAATTTTCAGACTGGGATTCATGCAGTTCCTTCGGGAGTCCTTTGGTCTCTTGTCCGAAAACGAGCAGGTCAGTTTCCACTGGGATTTCAGTGTAGGGGCGGGTGGCCCGCGCTGAAAAAAAAGCGACTTTCGGCGCGTGAAACGCGACAAGTTGGTTCAAGTCATCGTGAATTTCGAGATCGAGATAAGGCCAGTAGTCAAGGCCAGCGCGCCGCAGGTTTTTATCATCCGTCGAAAAGGCAAAAGGCCGGATCAAGTGCAAGCGACACTGGGATCCAGCAACAAGTCGTCCGATGTTCCCGGTGTTTTGCGGGATTTCGGGGCGGTAAAGGCAGACGTGGAGGTGACCTTGATTCATCGCTGACGATATTGCCTCTGTAATGCCAAAAGCGAAACTCCATTTACCAGAAAGTGTGCCACGATCGCAGGCCACAGGCAGCCTGTTTCGATGAAGGTCCAGCCCAAAACCAGGCCGGCTCCCGCAGCCCAAAAACTCCATACGCCAATCTTGCCATCAGGACCAACGTGAGCAAGGCCAAACATGATGCTGGTTGGGACCAGGCCAAAGGTCGGTTGTAGTGCCCCCCGAAACAGGATTTCTTCACCAAAAGACGAGAGAAAGGCCAGCCAGACAGCAACCCAGGCCGGGGATGGTCCGATCAGCTGGATGAACATCTCCTTGAGGCGGCGAAAGGAATCATTCCAGCTCTCAAGGGCGGCACTGCTTGTCAAAAGGAGGGCTGCAGCAAGGATTCCCCCGGCGACGATTCGCAGGCGCTCTGATGAATCGATGGGGATGGCAAAGGATTTGGCTAAATTATGTTGCCAAAAACGCATGAGCAGCAGGCCGATAAATATCATCCCACCATAGATGGCAGCGGACATGCGAGGCAGCGAAATAGCCTTATCTTTTTTTTTCGTCATGGGTTGGGGGCGAATTCGATGGCGACGCCCTTGCCGATGAGGGCGCCAATCGTATCGTCCTCGGCCTCGAGGAGTGCCTGAGGCAGATCGCCAAGTTTCACGGATTTAAGGTTTTCCAGGGATAGCAGGGGCGCCAGCGAGGTCAGCGGATTGTTTGAAATATCCAGGGTCTCGAGGAGCGGTAAATCAGCGAGTAGTTCGAGCGTATTGATTTTTCTTGCATGGATGTTCAAGTGCAAGGTTTTGACCAGCCTGCTGTTTATAACATTGCAGTCGTTGGATAGGAAACGTGCCTTCAATGCCTTGATCATGGTCTCGTTGTCTGTAGGGAGCGATAGCGAAGTAGAAAGTGGTGGATACTCCGATTTGAGGCACGCGGCAAGAAACCTGGTGTCCAGAAAAGTCGATGTTTGAGTATGGACACCGCGGACTTGGATGCCGGCATAGTTCAATAAATCAACTTGCTCCATCGGAATATCATTGAAGGAAATATCGACGAGTTTCAGGTCACGAATTTTTAGCAATTCCCAGACGTCTCGAAGGTGGTTGCCTTTGAGGTCAATAAAAGTTGCCGAGGGTGCAAGCTCGTGCAACCCCAAGATGGATTCCAGATACCAGCCGGAAATGTCGATGGAGGAGCCGGTCTTGTTGGAGGCCACGGCTGCACGCGTCAGGTTTTTTCGTTGCGCCGCGTCGTCGCCACACGGTTGATCGACAGGGATGTCGAACTTCCGGGCCAGGGATTCCTGCCGAATCCAACAGGCGGCGTCTGCCACAACGGTAGCGATGCCGCCCCCACCGCAACCAATGTTCAGTCCACGGGAAATCACGGCAACGACGTGGCCCTCATGGTCAAAGGCAGGTCCTCCACTGTCGCCTTCGCAGGAATCCAGGCTCGCGCCGCCGAGGGCAATTTCTGATGGATTTTTTTGCGTCACAGGGACGGTCACGGAGAATTTTTTTCCAGTTCCGCCATCTTCCCGCCGACCGTAGCCGACCATGGTCAAATTGGGAGAAATGGATCTAGCTTTTTCCGGTTCAGAGAGAAGCGCTGCTGGAATCAAGTTTTGAACTGAGGCCGGCTTGTCCAAAAAAACGAGGCCGATGTCCATGTTGCCGCGCGGGTGACGTCGGAACTCTGGGTGCATTGCCGTGGCAGCAATTGTCTGCTGTGGCGGTTTGTGTCCGCCTTCGCGACCCTGGCCAAATGAGACGCCGGAAACAGCTGAAAATCCCGGCCGTGTCTCGACGCAATGGCCTGCCGTCAGGATGACTTGAGGGTGGATTAGTGTCCCGCTGCAAACGACTCGCCCGGAATCATGAAGGGCAACGACGCTGTTGAACTGGTTGCGGGGAACTGGTTTGCCCCCGTAGATCCGCAGGTCAGCCTGGGCGGCCGCCCCGTTGTCCGCCTGATTGTCATTGTCTCTGGTACCGGCCCATGGACCGCTGCGGCCACAGGCGGGGGCAAGGCAACAGGTGATGGCCAAGCATATTTTGGCAAACACCTGTATATATTGATTTATCCGGACGTCCGACATTTGACACGATCCCCGGTTTGGCATTCGACGGTGAATGCCGCGGGCCGCTGGGCCTGGCCTTGGTATTGTTACTACGAGGCTGGGATTTTTGCAAAACGTTCAGGTCAACGTTGAGGCCAACGTTCAGGCCGATTTTTTCATCTCAAATGGGGTTGTATCGATCCCCTTGCGCTTCATCATTTCGGCCAGGTTGTTTTTATCGACCGCCTTTGCATAGGCATCGGCAGGAGTCACTACATTTCCAGAAACGAGGTTCATCAGCGCTTCGTTCAGCAATTGGTTTCCGTCGGCCTTTTGGGTTTGCATGTGGTTCGGGATCATATGGTTCTTGCCCTCGCGGATCATCGCACTCACCGCATCATTCACCACGAGGATTTCGTGGGCTGCAACGCGGCCTCCGCCAATTTTTTTCAACAAGTTCTGGGCGACCACGCCACGCAATCCGCCGGCAAGCATCATCCGGATCTGTTCCTGCCTCTCCGCAGGAAACTGCTGGATGATCCGGTCGACGGTCGAAACAGCAGTCGTAGTATGCAGTGTCCCGAAAACCAGGTGACCGGTTTCTGCTGTCTCAATCGCAATCGAAATGGTTTCAAGGTCACGCATTTCACCGATGAGAACGATATCTGGATCCTCGCGCAGGGCGGCTTTCAATGCGCGCGCAAACGAAGTCGTATGCCGGTGGACTTCGCGCTGGTTCACGAGGCACTTTTGCTGGGAATGAACAAATTCAATCGGATCTTCGACTGTCAAAATGTGGTCATGCCGGTTTTTATTGATCAGGTCAATCATCGCTGCCAGCGTGGTCGATTTGCCACTACCGGTGGGTCCAGTGACCAGAACAAGGCCTTTGTTCAGCTTGCAAAAATTGGTGATCGACGGGGTCAGCTTGAGTTGTTCAGCGGTAAGGATCGTCGACGGAATGTGACGCATCACGGATCCCACGCCGTTCTTGTCGCGAAATATGTTGACGCGGAAACGCCCCACACCAGTCACTTCGTAAGCGAAGTCGGTATCGTTTATTTTGAGGAACTCCTCGCGATTCCGCGGCGGAATGATTGGTTCAAGAAGTTGCTTCATGTATTCGGGTGTCAGCATCGTGTCTGGTACGCGGACGATTTCGCCATCAGCCCTGAAACAAACGGGCTCGCCTCCGGTCAAGTGGATATCACTTGCTTTGCGTTTGACCATTTCTTTCAAGTACCGGTCGAGTTCATTGTCACCAGCACTGACCGTCTGCTCGCCTTTGGAAAAAGGTGTGTATTCAATTTCCTGCAGTGTTGAAGCCGCGCGCGAGGCGGGTGCCTCAATCGACGGGTCCACTTTCGGCGGCGCGACATTGTTATGGCTTGGATTTTGGTTTGCCTCTGGAATCGAAGGCGTTTCGGGACTTTTGGAAACTTTCGCCTTGGCATTCGCCATCGCAGCAAACGCCTCTGGTGGCAGGGCATTTTCTACCGGAGGCGCCTGTTCCTTGGTACCCAAGGCCGCCTTCAGGAGCATCTGCCATTTTTCATCGAACTTTTTGTCGCCGTCTGGTGAAAAGAAGACAAGAAGTGCTGTCGGCAGGTTGTTCGCAGCAGTCCCGATGAAATTTACCTTGCCGGCTCCTCCCAAATTAAGGCTGCCCCGCATCTTGCCTTGGCTCAGAAGGGCGGCGGTCTCAGGCGGCGCGATGCCATTGATCATGTCCATGATTTCTTGCCCTTTGACCACCGGGCAAGGCAGGTCATTAAGGCCCGTGGCTGATTCAGCGGAGGGAACCCGGTCGACGCGGATGTGCAGCACAGTGGCTTTTGCCTGCAGTGCTGTACGGAGAAGTTGTTTGAATAAATCGAGCGACATGGGACATCCCGCCAATAGTCCAATATGGCTATCGGCAGGGTTTTCTCGGGAGTTTAGATGCTCCGTCGGAGGCATTTTGGCGAATCAACAAAATGCTGGAGAATCCGGTTTTCAATCAGGGCGCAACGATCGCGAGGGCAAGGTCGATCCGGCCAAAGGGAGCCGATAATTGCAGGCCTTGGATGTTCCTGCCAAGTTTCTCCACCATCTCGCGCGCAATTTCGACGCCCGTTTTTTTTGCGTCTTCTGGATCCTGCGGTTTTTCCATGCGGCGGATCACGCTGTCAGGAATGACCACCCCAGGGACTTCGTTCTTCATGAAAATCGCGTTGCGCAGGGAAAGAAGTGGCCACACGCCGGCGATCACTGGAATGTGCAACTTGTGCTTGTCCAGATAGTCGATGAACCGGAAAAGCGCCTCAGGATCAAACACGGGTTGCGTGATGCACCATTCAGCCCCGGCTTCAACCTTGTACCGGAATCTCTTCATTTCGTATTCAAAGTCGCGATGGACCGGGTTGACGCCAACGCCGACGCTCAAGGCGGTTGGTTCACCGATGGGGCGACCACCCAAATCAATTCCACGATTCAAGCGTGAGACCATGTTGGTCAAGCCGATCGCGTCAATGTCAAACACACCCGTCGCATTTGGGTAAGTGCCCATTTTCGGAGGATCGCCCGTGACCAGGAGCATGTTTCGAAGTCCGATGGCTTGAGCTCCCAGCATGTCGGATTGCATCCCGAGCAGGTTGCGGTCCCGGCATGTGTAGTGCAGAACGGTTTCAATCCCGGCGCGTTTTTCAATCATGACGGCGGTTAAAATTGCGCTCATCCGGGCGCTGGCCCGCGGACCATCCGGGATGTTGATCGCATCAATTCCTGCAGCCTTGAGCTTTTTCGACTGCTCGATGATTTTACCCATCCTGACCCCGGCGGGGGGCAGGAGTTCCACCGAGTGCACGCGCTCGCCGAGGGCAATTTTACGAGCCCACGACGATTTTTCTTCTGGCCTGACTGGCGTCACCCCGGTGAGGGATTCTGTGTTTTCCGGGGTTGCAAGAGAGCCAACGCGACGCCACGTTGAACCAGGGCCCGCGATGCTGGCCTGTTCGTTTGCCGCCATGGCGGAGTGGTGCCGAAAGGCATTGGCCATCGCCCGGATGTGCTCTGGCGTTGTCCCGCAGCAACCTCCGATGATGCTGACTCCCGATTGCAAAAATCCCTTGGCGAACTCGGCGAAGTATTCCGGTGTGCTCATGTAGAAAGTCCGGCCTTCGACCAGCTTGGGCATTCCAGCGTTTGGTTGCAGGCACAAGGGACGTTTTGTTGTGCCACGTATTTTTGGCAGTGCAGTCATCATCGGCTGAGGGCCGACGCTACAATTTAGCCCCACAATATCGACGTCCCATTCGTCGAGTTTTTTCATGGCCCACTCAAGGGGGGTTCCCATCAGGGATTTTCCGTCGGGATTGATCGCGATTTGGGCTAACACAGGAATTCCCGGGGCAACCTCGCGGGCAGCCAGCACGGCCTGCTGCAGCTCACTGATGTCGGAAAAGGTTTCAAGGGATATGGCATCAATTCCGCCTGAAACAAGGGCTTGGACCTGCTCGGCAAAGGCTTCCTTGGCTTCGTCAAAAGACGTGGGGCCCCAGGGCTCGATGCGGACGCCCAGTGGTCCAATGCTCCCGGCAACGAGGATCTCGTTGCGGCCCGATGCTTTGACAGCGTTGCGGGCAATCTCGGCGGCTTTATGGTTGATTTCCTTCACTTTGTCGTGAAGGTTGTGCCCAGCAAGTTTGAATCGATTGGCGCCCCAACTATTGGTCGAAACGATGTCGGCGCCGGCGCGCAGGTAGGCCAAGTGGACTTCGACCACCAGAGCGGGGCTGGTCAGGTTCAGTTCCTCAAAGCACTTGTTGATGAACGTACCCTTGGCGTAGAGCTCGGTTCCCATTGCGCCGTCCATCAGCAGCGCACGACCAGATGCAATGGCCTGCATGAGGGGATGTTTCGCGCGATTTTGATTCACGTGTGGGATCCTTTCGGCGGCAAACCTGAGCTTGCGAGCTATGGTTCAAGCCGAAAGGAATAGCAGATTTATTCGCTGAAGACAGCAGCTTTGACCCAGGCCTCGCCATAGGTCCGGTTCAGGAAATCCCGCATGGCGGACGCTTCAGTTCCGTCGCGGAAGTTGCGGTAGTAATCGTCTTGTTCCTGGTCGGCAAAGTCGGTCATCTTGCGACCCTCGAAAAACACCTTCATCCCGCGTTTCAGGTTGTAGGCCAGGAATTCCCGGAATTGGGTGTTTGACTTGAAATAGGCCGGATCATGCTTTTCGATTGCCATGCCAAGGGCTACGGAGAACACGCTGAAATCGATCGTACCCTTCACGCCATCCCGCCAACCGGCCCGCCATAGGCCTTTGTTTACGAGATCGACGCCTGCGGCAGACCCGTTTATGTAAGACACCCATTCATCCATGATGTAGGTCGGCATGTCATCCCACCCGGACTGGCCTGCGAGGTAAAGGTCATATCGTGAATTTCGCAAGGAACGCGGTACAAAAGGTGCCACCTGGGATTTGCGCATGTTCGGTTCCTCAACCAACGCGGCCCGGTTGTCCATCAGGTAATAGCCGTTGGCGCGCTTCCCGGTATTGTTCATGCGATTGCGAACATGGGAATTGATCCCGTGGGTCGTTTCATGACCGAGGGTGATCAGGTCATCATAGCCGTTGCTGTCGCCTGGGGCCTCATGGTTCATGATGTCTTGCAGGGCAGGGCCCCAATTCGACGATGAACGCTTGTTGAAAGCTGGCAAATCAATGGTTACGAGTGCGCTGCCGGGTTCACCGGATTGCGAATCTCCTGCTTGGGGATTTCCCGTGATGGCGT
>Ga0114970_10003527_pt1 | contig 11479 bp, 10 predicted proteins | sample M_140205_XF_Meta_FD_87030 | JGI IMG/M metagenome (GOLD analysis project Ga0114970, IMG submission 87030) | Freshwater microbial communities from Lake Montjoie, Canada to study carbon cycling - M_140205_XF_MetaG | ecosystem: Environmental > Aquatic > Freshwater > Lake | place: Lake Montjoie... | reverse complement strand
GGTGTTGATCGATTGGGTGTTGATCGATTGGGTGTTGATCGATTGGGTGTTGATCATGTGGATTCGCCTTTTTAGTGCACGGGAACCGCTACGAACGCCTTCGATGGCTCCGCGGCGGTGGGCTTCGCATTCATTGTGTACCACGCTTCTGTCGCCCAGATCGAGCCGGTGCCCGACAAATCCGTCGTGCCCAATTGCACGGGATTGGCGCGCAGATACACCACGCGGCCAGCCTTGATGCTGGGCGCGATCAAGCGCACCGATCGACCGTCGCCTGCCGGAATCGCCTTCGCGACCTCGACATCCTCCTCGTCGATCTTTGGCCCGCCGTACTGCGCCGTCGCCTCGTAGCGCCACTGCTTGAGCGTGAAATGCTTCGGGTCGGCGAGCCACGCTCGGTCGACCTCGCGGGTGAACGCGATGTCGAGCCCGTCGGCGGTGGCGGACACATGGTGGTACTCGAACGCATCCTTGCCAGTCGGGCGCAAACGCTGCAGACCGAAGCGGGTATCGCGCCAATTCCAGTTGCCGCCTGAACCGATCGAGCCGGCGTAGAGGCAGCCATCGGGCCCTTCAATCAGTCGCTGCACTCCACCTTCAAGCCCGTTGCCGCAGCGCAGCGCGCAACCTTGCAACTCGCCCGCGACCTCCTCGAGATACACGCGATTGATGCCGCCGAGCGTCAACTCGGCAAGCCAGAACTGCCCCGCGAACGGCCCGCTGCGAATCGCAAGCGGCGTGGTCGGCGAGTTGGCGATCTCGTTCTGTGGCAGCCACACCGCGGGCGGCGTGAATGGTTGGTCGCTGTACAAACTCGGCACGCCGCCGTCGGGATAGACCTTCGACTTCTGCGTGCCGTTGTAATGCCCGTAGAAACGCCCCTGCTTCGCATGGTTCATCTTGCTCGCCGGCATCCACGCGCCCTGATTTTCCGTCACAAAACAATCGCCCGATGCCACAACCTCGACGCCGTTGGGCGTTCGGAATCCGCCCGAGATCCACTGGACTTCCTTGGTCTTGACATTGATGCGATACAGCGAACCGCGATGGGCGGGGTTCGGCCCGTTGAGGCCGATGATGTCGCCCTCGACACCCTCCTTCACAACGGTGTTGCCGAAGTAAATTGATGTCGAGAGCGTGCCGTAGAGCCATCCATCCTTCTCTTTGAGCCCGAAGGAGAAGTGGTGGTAGTTGTTGCCGATCCACGGCTGCGCCCACTCTTCGTGCGTCTCGAAGGTGCCGTCGTGGTCGAGGTCGCGCAGGCGGTCGATGCCGGGGCGGTGCGAAACATAGATGTCGCCGTCGTAGACCGCGATGCCGCACGGATCGTGGTAACCGCCGGGAAGCTTCTCGATCTTGATCGTCTCTGGCGTTGCGTCAACGACATTCGACAAGATGTAGAGCGTGCCGTTGGTGTTCTCGCGCAGGACGCCGTTGTTCGCCGGCTCGAAGTCGCTTATGACCAACCGACCGTCGGGCAGAAACGCCATGCCGCCGATCTTTGGCTCGAATCCCTTCGGGCGCAGCGGCTCGATCTTGAACGACGGATGCACGACCTCGATCGGCATGCCATCGCCAGGACGCATGTTCTCGCGGCCGTCCTTGTAGATCTTCTTGCCCGGCGCAGTTACGCGGGTGACGCCCGCCTCGGTGCGCAACGCCGACTCAGGCACAAGCTCGAATCGCCCCGCGCCCGGCGTGCGCCAGTTGAGAATGAGCGCGGCACCGCCTTCGTTCTGGAAGAGGTCGATGCGAAAGGCGTGCAGCCCCGCGCTGAGCTCGACCGAGCCAGTCTTGGGCGACGGCGGATGGTGACCATCGTGCTTGATCACCTGCTTTGAATCGATCTCGAGCCGGCCTCCATCGTCGCAGCGCAGTTCGAACTCGTACTTGCCAGGCGCGTCGATCTTCAGAAAGCCGATCGCCTCAATCGCCACCTGATTCAGCGGCATATCAGCGCCGCAGAGCGTGGGCGCGTCCTTGAAGTCGATCTTGTTCTCCAGGCGATCGGCGTTGGGCGTCTGGTCTTGAACAACGCGCGCAACATGGTCGATCGGGCGCCCGATGTCGTAGACGCGCAGCGTGTAGCCCTGCTCAAGATCCACGGGCGGCGCGATCAACGAGACGATAGAGAGGAGCAGCACGGCGATGAACATCCGCCCATGCTAACCCCGCCCAGAACCGCTCCCGTGCATGCACACAGACTTCCGCGGAAATTCAGGCGAGCTTGCCGTCCTTCTTCGCCATCAACGCGAGCATGTCAACGCAGCGCGACGCGTAGCCGTACTCGTTGTCGTACCAACTGATGACCTTGAAGAAGCGATCGGAAAGCTGCATGCCCGCCTTCGCATCAAAGATCGAACTGCGGTTGTCGCTGATGAAGTCGCTCGAAACAACCTCTTCCTCGGTGTAGCCGAGGACGCCCTTGAGCGCGCCTTCGCTGGCGGCCTTCATGGCGGCATTGATCGCCTCGATGCTGGTCGCGCGCGAAGGACGGAAGGTGAGGTCAACGCAGGAAACATTCGCCGTCGGCACGCGGAAGCTCATGCCCGTGAGCTTGCCCTTGGTCTCGGGCAGCACGAGCGCACAAGCCTTTGCGGCGCCGGTCGAACTCGGAATGATGTTCATGTACGCGTTGCGGCCGCCGCGCCAGTCCTTCTTCGATGGACCGTCCTGCGTCGGCTGCGTGGCGGTGACGGCATGGACGGTCGTCATCAATCCTTCGTCGAGACCGCAAGTATCAAGCAGAACCTTGACCAACGGCGCGAGGCAGTTGGTGGTGCAGCTGGCGTTGCTCACGATGGTGTGAACGGCGGGGTCGTAGCTGGCGCTGTTCACGCCGTAGACGAAAGTCGGAACTTCCTTCTCGCTCTTGGTCGGCGCGGAAATGAGCACGCGCTTGGCGCCGGCGTCGATGTGCTTGCGCGCATCCTCGAGCGTGGTGAAGAGACCGGTCGATTCGACAACATAGTCGACGCCCTCGGCCTTCCACGGAAGTTGGGTCGGGTCCTTGATCGCGGAGCAGATGGTCGTCTTGCCGTTGACGATGATCGAGCCGCTTTCGGACCGCATGTCGGCGCGCACATCCGCATCAAACCGACCGTGAGTCGAGTCATACTTGAGGAGATAGGCGAGGTTGTCGGCGGGAACGAGGTCGTTGACGCCGACGATTTCGAAGCCGTCTTTGGCCGCGCGCTCAGTTGCGATGCGATAAACGAGACGACCGATGCGGCCGAAGCCATTGATTGCGATGCGAATTGCCATGGCGTGCTCCTGTAGGACCAACCGTCCCTCGTGCGAGATAACCCCGTGCGAGATAACCCCGTGCGGGATTCCCCATGCCAAACTACCGAAGGGGCGGGTCGCGGAGGATAAGAGCGCGAGGCGTTGCGATCAACCCGACGGTGAATGCGGGCGTTGGCGGTGCAGCGATTACACTCGATGTTCCCCGGAGCGTATTCGCGCGACCGGCGCCCATCGGATCGCACCTATGACGACGCCCTATCCCCCCCGCGCCATCTCCAGCATCCTCGGGCGCGATCGCGCCATCGTTGCCATGGTGCATGTGCGCGCACTGCCGGGATCGCCGCGCGCAACGCTTTCACCGCGCGAGATCGCCCGTCACGCCGTCGAGGAGGCGCGCGTGCTCGCCGATGCGGGCTTCGACGCGATTCTTATGGAAAACATGCACGATGCGCCGTACCTACTGCGCGAGGTCGGAGCCGAGACCATCGCGGCGTTCACGCGGGTGGCGTGCGAAGTGCGCGCCGCGGTCAATCTCCCGCTGGGCGTGCAGATCTTGGCGGGCGCGAACCGTGCGGCGCTCGGCGTTGCGCTGGCGGCGGAGTGCGCGTTCATTCGCGCCGAGGGCTTTGTGTTCGCGGGCGTCGCCGACGAAGGTCTGCTCGCGGAGGCTGATGCTGGCCCGCTGCTGCGTTACCGTCGCGCGCTGGGCGCAGCGGCGCAGGGAATCGCGATCTTCTGCGATATCAAGAAAAAGCACACCGCCAACGCGATCACCGCCGACACGACTTTGGCTGAACACGCGCATGCTGCGGAGTTTTTCGGCTCGGACGGCGTGGTGGTGACGGGCGCGGCGACGGGATTGGCCACGCCAATTTCGGACCTTTCCGCAGCGCGCAATGCCTGCGGTCTTCCAGTGATCGCCGGCAGCGGCGCGACGGCGTCGAGCGTGCGCGAACTCCTTGCCGTTGCCAACGCCGTGATCGTCGGCAGCGATATCAAGGTCGACGGCGTGTGGTGGAATCCCCTTGATCGCGCGCGCATCGACGCATTCGTGCGTGCGGCGCGCTGATAGACTCGCCCTCCAACCGCGCCGCTCAACAGCTGGAAACACAGTGAACGTCTACCTCAATGGAAACATCGTCAAGGACCGCGACGCGCACATCAGCGTGCTCGACCGCGGGTTTCTCTTCGGCGACGGCGTGTACGAGTTGATCCGCTTCTTTGATGGTCACGGCGTCGGCATCGACGCGCACGCACGCCGACTTGCGCGCAGCCTTGAGCTTGCGCGCATCGGTGGCTTCGATGCCGCGCTGCTCGGGAAGATCTGCCATGAACTGCTCGCCGCCAACGAACTACGCGACGCCGCGGTGTATCTGCAAGTGACGCGCGGCGCGGGCAGCGTGCGCGCGCATGTTCCAACCGAGACACTGGTCCCGACCGTCTTTGCAATGGCGACTGCCGCCGAGCCGATCACCGCGCTGATCGCGCCTCAGGAAATCACGGCCATCACCGCTCAAGACATGCGTTGGACTCTCTGCGAAATCAAGACGCTTTCGCTGATGGGCAACATTCTTCATCTGCTCGACGCCGATGCCCACGGAGCGAGCGAGGCGCTACTGCACCGCGACGGCTTCATCGGCGAGGGCGCCTACTCGAACATGGCGCTGGTAAAAAACGGCACGCTCGTGACCCCGCCGATCGCACAGGTGCCGCCGATCCTGCACGGAACCGCGCGAGCCGATTTATTGAGCGCGGCGCGAAGTGCGGGAATTCCTGCGGAAATACGCGCTATTCGCCTGGAAGAACTTGCCGACGCCGACGAAATCATGATCACCTCGAGCCGTCGATTGGTGAGCGCCGTCACCCGCCTCGACGGCGTAACCATCGGCGACGGCCGCGCCGGACCCACCACGCGCGCGCTCTTCGCGCAGATGCGCGACGACATCGCCGCGCTCATCACTCCGCTTGCCACTGTGAAGGCCTGAAACGAGACGAATCTATGAATCAAGCCGCGCACCCACCCGTCCTCGCAATCCAAGTTGGCAACAGCCGCGTCAAGCTCGCCACCTTCCGCGGCGACGACCCCGACGAAGTTGTGTTCGTGGCGAAGGATGATCTTGCGGGCGCGATCGAGGCGGCCACGCGGCTCTACGAATCCATCGGCGCCGAGCCTGATTCATCGGTCGTCATTGCGAGCGTGAACAAGCCAGTGTCCGATGCGCTCACCAGCGCGCTGCGCGACCAGCTTTCCTGCGACATCTACCTCGTTCCAGAAGATATGCCCGCACCGATCGGCACCTGCCTCGACGCGGGCGCGCGCGCAGGCGTTGACCGTTTGCTCAACGCGGCCGCTGCCTACAGCAAGCTTCGCCAGGCCTGCATCGTGGTCGACGCGGGAACCTGCATTACCGTCGATTTTGTCGACGGCGAAGGCGTTTTTCACGGCGGCGCCATTGCGCCCGGACTTCGCATGCAGTTGAAGGCTCTGCACGAACACACCGCCGCGCTGCCACCTGTTGATTTCGCGGTACCCGAAGGAATCGCCTGGGGTTCGAACACCCGCGACGCGATGATTCGTGGCGTCTACCACGGCGCCCGTGGACTGGTGTGGCGGCTGATCGAGAAGTACGCCGAGCAATACGGGGGATTTCCGCCCGTCGTCGCTACTGGCGGCGATGCATTGGCGTTGTTCTCGGATGATGAACTGATCAACCAGATCGTGCCCGACCTGGTGTTGCGCGGCGTTGCGCTCGCGGCGAAAGCGGCGTTGGAGCCCGATGGCGAACATGGTGCGGCCAATCGGTCGGGCCTCGATCGCAGCGGAGGCGCGGGATTCTCGCTCCTGCCCCAACAGGTCGAACCGAAGCACGCGCGCCGCATGACCAACACCTCGGCTGATAGCGCAGTAGGTGATGACGGGATGGATGGCGGAGAGCCGTCGGACGGTCACTCCTCCGGACACATCCACGACGAAGACGGCGAGAGCGGACACGACTGAGCGCGTGGAATTTCCCGCAGAATCCCCGCAAAACGCGACGGGATTCGATGATTCGAACCTTGGCAAATGCCGATCTCTCCCGTGATGAGCGCAGGGAACTCCACGCCGCTTGAAATCGCCTGCTACCGCGCAACCCCGCACGGCATGGGCGCGGTGGCAATGGTTGAACTCGTTGGCGATGTGACTCCGGCGCTCACCGCGCTGTGCGGTCGAGATGTTGAAGTCGGCGCGTTGCGCGTGCGTTCCTTCGACGGAATCGACGCGGGACTGGTCGCGCGACTCGCGCCTGAACGCGCACAACTGATGCCTCACGGTGGCACGCGCATCATCGAGCGGATCGCGCAGTGGCTCTCCTCGCGCGGCGCCAATTGGATCGACGATCCGCTGGCGATGCGCGCGGAACTTGATCCCGCCGAACTCTTTCCCGAAGCCGAAACCGCCACCGAGGCGCTTGCGTTGGCGACCCTCGCACGCGCGGCCAGTCCGCTGGCGGTGCAGATGCTGCTCGCCCAAGGCGAGCGCTGGGCCGAGCAAGCCGACACGGTGTTCGACAAGGCCGACCACGCCCGCAGCGCGCGACTCATGCGGTTGGTGGATCCGGCGCGCGTTGTGATCGTTGGCGCGCCAAACGCAGGGAAAAGCACGCTTTCGAACGCTCTTCTCGGCCGCGCCGCGTCGATCGTCTCGCCCGAAGCCGGCACCACCCGCGACGCCGTGAGCGCTCGCATCGACCTTGCGGGGCTGGTCGTCGAGTGGTTTGATTTGCCGGGCATGCGCGTCACCACCGACACCGTCGAGCGCGATGCGATTCATCTCGCGCAGAGTCTGCTGCGTGACGCTGATCTCGTAATTTCGCTGGCGGCGCCTGGAATCCCCTGGATCGATCTTCCGCGCACGCCCGACATTCGCGTGTACGCGAAGCTTGATCACGCCTCTGCCGCCCATGATCCGGCGCGTGCTCACGCAGATATCGCCGTGAGTGCGCACAGTGGCGAAGGCCTGAAGGCGCTCCGCGAACTCGTTCGCGAGAAGTTAGTGCCAAAGGCCGACCGAGATTCCACTCGTCCGTGGATCTTTGACGCGCGACTGGCGCGCTAACACTACAAGCCCATGATGGAATAGCCGCTGTCGACATACAGCACCTGTCCCGTCGTGCCGCGCGAAAGATCGCTGAGCAAGAACGCGGCAGCGTCGCCAACTTCCGATGATGTGATGTTGCGCGGCAGCGGCGCGACCTGTGGGATGCGATCGAGGATCTGATCGAATCCGCCGACGGCCCCTGCGGAAAGCGTCTTGATCGGCCCCGCGGAAATGAGGTTGCAGCGCACATTCTTCGCGCGCCCAAGCTCCATCGCCAGATAGCGGTTGGCCGCCTCGAGCGCGGCCTTGGCCACACCCATCACGTTGTAGCCAGGCACGGCTTTCTCGGCGCCGTAGTAGCTGAGGCCAATCATCGAGCCGCCGTCCTTGAGGACTGGAAGCGCGGCGTTTCCCAGCGCCATGTAGCTAAACGCCGACACATCGAGCGCATTGGCGAACACCGCGCGCGGCGTCGATGCGAACTTGCCGATCTTGAGCCAGTCCTTGTCGGCGAACGCGATGCAGTGGACCACGAAGTCGATCTGGCCGAACTCCTTGCCCACGCGCTCAAAGCACGCGGAGATGTCCCCGTCGCTGGCAACATCCATCGGCTGAAGCCAAGGATTGGAAACGCCCGCGGTTTCGGCGAGCTTTCGGGTGCGACGCTCCATCTTCTCGCCGGGCAAATGGGTGAACAGGCACTGCGCGCCTTCGCGCAGCAGGCTCTGAGCGATCGCGGTTGCGATGCTGGTTTCGTGAAGGACTCCGGTCACGAGTCCACGCTTACCGGTCATGAATCCCATCGGTGCAAGCTCCTTGAAGGTCGGGAAAGGTAGCACTTCTGAACCATGCCGGTTTCCGCGGATAGTCGCGCAGCCTGCACTCCGCAAGAAAATCGATTGAACCACTGGAAGTGTTGACTCAGTGCCATTGAGAGGCACCTTCGAATCGTTGAAGCTGAAGGTCGTCATCGGGATCGAGCCAAGAGCACAACTCTTTCGACGGGTTCTGACGCAAGACTTTCCCCGACCTATCCCGTGAGCCATCACATGACCTATCCCATGAAGAGATTCAATCGCACATCAACGCTGCTTTCCTCGACCTTCATCGCCGCCACTGCGCTCGCCATTGCCGCCTGCGCGAACGCTGCCGACTACCAGTTCTTCGTCGACTTCGACGGCGGCTACCGAGCCGAGGGACTGTTCAGCACGAAGCCGGACGCGCCGCTCAGCTTCACCGAAGCCAATCCGAACTTCCCGAACACGCCGTTTAACACGCAGTATTTGCAGTCGATGAGCTTGGCCGTGCTGCAAGGCGGCAGCGTGATCGACGCGGGATCCACCGTCATCAAGGGCGTTTCCTACGAAGCCTTTCTTCACTTGGCCTTCGATGCGACCACCACCCCCACCGTTTCTGCAGCGGACATCTCCACGCAGCGCGGTGGCGTGACTTCGTACTACTTCCTCAGCAACGGCGTGAATCCAAAGGGCGTCACCGTTCCTTTCGGCAGCACTGGCTACAACCTGTTCCGCTTCACAATCAGCACCAGCAGCATCGAGTACCTCGCCAGCGGTAGTGCATTCACCGTCACCGCCGTGCCCGCACCTGGCGCCGCGGCCCTGCTCGTGCTCGGTGCGCTCACCGGTCGACGCCGTCGAGCGTGACCTCAGGAAGACCTCGGGGATACGCACCGCGAGAAGGCTTCAAAATCGGGCTCAAGACGCCGCTGGTGGCCGTCGCCGAAGCCGATATGATCCCTCCCTCTGCGTGCGTAGCTCAACTGGATAGAGCATCGGTCTTCGAAACCGAAGGTTGGGGGTTCGATTCCCTTCGCGCGCGTTTGCTTCACGCTGCGGCCCGCCATTGCATTCTTGCCGTCGAAGCGGCCAACGCTGCGACGCCTGATCGCGCGCTCGCCAAAGCGGTGGAGCGGCTCTCCGATCTTTACACCACGCGACGCGGCTCGCTTCCTACCGAGCAGGCCGACGCGTCTTACCTCACGGCCAAGCGCGAGTACTTCCTTGCCAGCGATGCGCCGAAAGTTGCGATAGCGCTGAGTGAGTGCGCCGCCGCGAGCGCCGCCTTCGCGCATCTGCCCACTCTCGCAACCGTGCGCGTGACCGACCTCGGTGCGGGTGTGGGCGCAACAAGCGTTGGATTCATCGGTTGGCTTGCGAGTGAGCGCGCGCGACGAGCGATCACAACGCCCGTGCGCATCGAGTTGCACGCGGTCGAACTCGGCGAACCTGCAGCGCGCGCATACGAGGAAAGCGTGAAAGCCGCGGCGTCGACCGTTGCAGGCGTCACGCTGGCGATCAAGATCGAAGCGCGGGATTTCCGCAAATTCACGCCGCCTCCGTGCGATCTCACGCTTTGCCAGACCGCGCTCAATGAACTTCTCCTCGGCGCCGAGCATGAGCGCGCGACCGTGGAGCTTGTCTCGATCTGGTCGCGCGCCGCGCCGACGCTCGTGATCGAACCTGCGCTCAAGACCACAACGCGCGCGCTGATGGCGCTGCGCGATGCACTCGTGCAATTGGGCGGCGCGCATATCGTGGCGCCGTGCCTGCACCAGCTCCCCTGCCCGATGCGCGCGCGCGAAGGCGACTGGTGCCACGAGGCGCGCCGCATCGAGCCGACGCCGCGCGTGGCCGCGATCGACAAAATCGTCGGTCGACGCGATGAGCGCGCGCTGTTCTCGTTTCTTGCGACCGCGCCAGGCGCAGCGCCCGCGCGCGCGACGAATCTCGTCGAGTTGCGTTTGGTGACCGATACGCTCGGCAGCCGCGGCAAGACCGAGCGGCTCGTTTGCCGCGCCGACGGCCAATTGCGCATGATGCGTTTGCTCGACCGCGAAACCACCGACGAAAACCGCATGTTTGTCGATGCGGAACGCGGAGATGTGGTCACGGTTGATCCCTTGCCAGCGAATGACCGGATCGCGCCGACGGCCGATGTTCAACGCGGCGGCGAGTACATCGACGCCGAAACTCCTTGACCGCGGCCGACGCCGCGCCTGCATTCGCCCGCCCTGCGTCGCCTCCTCACCATGCTCGCCTTCCTCGCGATCGCCCTCTCGGGCGGCGTGGCGAAGTACGTGCACCTCGCGACCGCCCATGCGCATCACACCTGTGACGCCCGAGCGGGCGTTGCTGCTGCGGACCGGACCACCTGCGCGTTGGTCCTCCACCATCCTCACCACCATCCTCACCACGAGGCTCACCACGCGCATGCCGAGCACCGCCACTCGCCCACCGATGTCGACGACTGCCCCGTCTGCGACGAACTCGCGGTCAATGCGCCCGCTCCCGCGCTGCACTCGCCGTTCGTGAGTGTGATCACGCTCCTCGCGATCGTCCACCAGCATGAGGCGGCACAGCTCCCCTCTCCGCAGGCGCCCGATGCACTCGCGGCGCGCCCCCCGCCACAACACATCTGAATCGGACCCGTGACCCGCGCATGCCGCTGACAGCGACAGGCGTCGGTTCATCTCATTCGCCTCGCGCGTCCAACATTCAGCCTCTCTTCGCCTGAAAAGGCGGGACTTCACATGATTCCATCCGCATCGGAGCGGCGAGCGTTCACGCTCGTCGAGCTCCTGTTGGTCGTCGCGATCGTCGCGATGATCGTCGCGCTGCTGCTTCCAGCGGCCTTCTCCCTCCGACAGCGTGCGCGTTCGACCGCGTGCCTGTCAAACCTCCGCTCACTGCAGCAAGCATCGCTGGCCTACTCGACCGACTCGTCGGGCTGGCTCATCGATGCGCGCCTTCCGCACGGCGGCAACGACCAGGGTTCTGACCAAAGCTTTGTCGACGTGCTCGCGCGGCTGCGCTACTGCGACACGTCGCTCATCCGCTCGCCGCTCGACGACAGCCCGCACTGGTCCACCGAGCGCGGTGGCGACGGCGTCCCCGTTCCTGGGTCCATCGCTCGGTTGCGCCAGACGAGCTACGGACTCAACAACCATCTCGCGCGCGAGTACTCCCCGTGGGGCGGCATCAGCGCGTCGCTCGCGAGCGATCGCCTGTCGAAGGTCGCGGACCATGCGAACACCGTGCAGATGCTGCTGATGGCGACAACTGGCCAATACGCCGGCGCAGACCATCCGCACGTCGAGGGATGGGGTGCGAGCCCCGCGGCCGCAACGATCGCTTC
>Ga0114970_10003526_pt1 | contig 11481 bp, 9 predicted proteins | sample M_140205_XF_Meta_FD_87030 | JGI IMG/M metagenome (GOLD analysis project Ga0114970, IMG submission 87030) | Freshwater microbial communities from Lake Montjoie, Canada to study carbon cycling - M_140205_XF_MetaG | ecosystem: Environmental > Aquatic > Freshwater > Lake | place: Lake Montjoie... | reverse complement strand
TGTTGTTCCGGTGATCCAGCACCAGGCCGTTCGGCGTGGAACCCTGCGGCGCACGCGCTGTCGGCCCCACATGAATCGTCTCGATCGGCTGCCGTTTCTTCGTATCAATCACCGTCACCGTATTCTCATTGCCATTCGAGACATACAGCCGCCCGTCCGCCCCCAGTTCCATGTCATTCGGATTGCTGCCCGTCGGAATCGTGCTCACTACCCGCCCAGCCGCAGTATCAATCACCGAGATGGATTCGCTCCCCCAGTTGCTGACGTAAAGCACCGAACCATCACTGCTGAACTGCAGGTCGTAGGGACTCACGTCCACCGGAATTCTCCCCGTCACCTTACCGGTATTCGCGTCAAATATCACTACATGACCCCGGTCCGGATCAGGTCCGCGATTCGCCGCAAACAGCAGTTGCTTCTTCGGGTGCATTGCCAGGCCGCTCCAGTACACCTGGTCCGCCGGCTCGGAATCTTTCCACTCGGCCTGAGGTTTCTCACTCAGACGACCGTTGGCATAGCTGAAAACGTAAATCGGGGCAACTTCCGTCCGGGCATTGCCACCCGAAACGAAGAACTTCGACCCATCTCCCGACCACGCCAGCCCCAGCCACGCCGAACGCAACGGAATCCGCTGCACCGCTTCTTCCTTAGCGGTATCGATCACTACCAGCCCATGCGGATTGAAACCCCCATGCTGGGCGATCACGACCTTGCCGTCTTTGCTCGCACTCAGGTTCAGGATCAGATCTTCTGTTTGGATCGCTTTCCCGACAGGCGTGATCTGCCACCCGTTGGGCAGCGAGAAGCCTCCTGGCAGAGGATGTGGCGTTTGTGCCACTAATAGGCCAATGAACAGTGCCGGAATCAGTAAAAGCGGGCGAGGAAGTTTCATTTAAACCCATCATGGCAACCCATTGCTTAAGGCAGATTACAAAATGACGAAAATCTTACACTTGACTGAATCAAACCGGTTGGGTGTGGCCCTCGGGGCTCGTATATCATGCAGGGAGGATGCTTTCTCCGTTGATCAGATGCGGTTTGTTTTTTGCGGCTGCAACCTCGCTCGCCAGTGCCACATACGTTGGCTCGCAGAAGTGCCAAACCTGTCATCCGGAAACCTACGCCCGCTGGTCAAAGACGCGCATGGCCAACGTCATCCGCGACCCCAAAGCCCACCCCGAAGCAGTTGCAGGCGACTTCTCCAAACCGAACCCCCTCGTCACCTTCAAACTTGCAGACGTCTCCTTCATGTACGGCGACAAATGGAAGCAACGCTACCTCTACAAGAAGGGTGACGATTACTTCGTTTATCCCGTTCAGTGGGATGTCACCAACAAAGTCTGGCGTGCCTACAACCCTGCGAAAGGCACCGACTGGTGGACCAACATCTACCCCCAAAGTCAGGCCGAACGCCCCACCGGACCCCTTTGCGACGGTTGCCACTCGGTCAACTACAACATCTCGAATCACACAGTGACCGAATGGAACGTCGGCTGCGAAAAGTGCCACGGCCCCGGCAGCGATCATGTTGCCAAACCGGCGCGCAGCAACGTCGTCAACCCTGCCCGCCTCGATTTCGTCCGTGCCAACGACGTCTGCCTCCAGTGCCACACCCAGGGCGCTCCCCTGAAAAATCCTCAAACGGACGGTCGGCACTACGACTGGCCGGTCGGCTACACCCCCGGTGACAAACTCTCTGACTTCTGGAAGCTGGAAGAACACAAGCTCGGCGAGACAACCTTCACCCACTTTCCCGATGGCACCGGCCACAAGAACCGCATGCAGGGCAATGACTACGTCCAGAGCCAGATGTATCTACACGGCATCAAATGCTCCACCTGCCACGATGTCCACGGCACTGCCAATAATGCGGATCTCATCAAATCTTCCACAACCCTCTGCCAGTCCTGCCACACCAACATCGAGCCTGTGGCGCACTCCAATCACAAGGTGGGTAGCGCCGGAGCCGAGTGCGTCGGGTGCCACATGCCGAAAATCGAGCAAACCATCGCCGATGTAAACGTCCGCGCCCACACGTTCAAAGCCAATATCGTCGCCTGCACCGCCTGCCACAAGGACAAGAACGCCGACTGGGCCAAACAAAACGTCGCGAAATGGCCCAATTTCTCCATCTGGCGTTTCGAATAAGACCATCACCGCCGGCACACGAACTCTGCTCGCCTCAGGCCTTGCAGTCGCCGGTGCTACTTACGTTATCCGCCAGTGCCCCATGCCGACTGGCCTCCTCGGCAGGGTAGTTCTCTGTCTCATGAACCAAACCCACTCGAAGCTGACTTCGTGGGGTTTGGAATATGTGCTCGTAGCGCGGGACGCGATGGTTCTCGACATTGGGTGCGGCGGAGGCAGAACGGTGCAGCGTCTTGCCGACATGGCAGACCAGGGAAAAGTCTTCGGGATAGACTACGCCGAAACCTCCGTAGCCGCAGTGCGTCCGCTCAACGCGACCGGCATCGCCTCAGGTAGGGTGGAGGTCCAACAGGCAACGGTCTCGCAGCTTCCCTTCGCCAACAACACTTTTCACCTCGTCACTGCCATCGAAACCCACTACTACTGGCCCAATCACTTGCACGATTTAGGAGAGATCTACCGCGTTCTCAGGCCCGGCGGTTCGCTTCTTCTGATTGCAGAAGCCTTCCGGGGGCAGCGTTTTGACGCCCTCAATGGCCTTGCCATGAAGTTTCTGGATGCAGGATATCTCACTGCGGCGGAGCATTCCAAACTCCTCGAAGACGCCGGTTATCTCGGCGTCCAGGTAGTGGTAGACCGAAAACGAGGCTGGCTATGCGTCTCGGGCAAAAAAACTCCTGAAGCCTGACCCTTATATTGCTTTCCAGAAAATCGTTGTCGCGCAGGGTGTCCCGTCCGGCAGCAGGCAGAACTCCGGAATCGCACCCACCCGATTCCATCCCATCCGCGCATACAGTCTCTCCGCCGTATCGCTAGCCGTATCCAGCGTCAGCACGGATTTCCCTGCCACCCGGGCTGCAGTCTCGGCCTCTTCCATCAGCCTTTGCGCCACACCCCGGCCCCGTGCAGCCCGCCGCACCAGCAGCTTCGTAACCTCCCCTCTGTGCGGTTGATTCGGCGGCATTTTCACAATCACCTGTACCGTCCCCAGCACTTCCTCCCCCTCGATTGCCGCAAACGCCAGCCGCTCCCCCCGGTCCACCGCATCCGCCACACTTTCAAAGAACAACGTGGCCTCATCTAACGAATACCCCTGCATAAAGTTCACCGAAGCCCCGCCTTCCACGCAATCCACCAGAACCCCGGCCAAACCTTCCATCTGCGCCCAAACGTCGTTGCCATCCAGTTGCCGGATTTCGATCATGAAAACCAGAGTAGCGCCCACCCTGTGTCACCTGTCAAACAAAACTCTTGACAGCTATAGTGATATAGAGTTATATATCACTTAGTGCAGCTCTTCATCAATCCCGCCGGCGAGCTCTCCATCTACCGCCAAATCATGCGGCAGATCACCGAAGCCATAGCCGGTGGACGTCTCAAACCCGGTGACAAGCTCCCCTCTCACCGCGACCTCGCGGAGCAGATCGTGGTTGCTCCCCTCACCGTCAAGAAGGCTTATGACGAACTGGAGTCCGGGGGCTTCATCGAAACCCAGCGCGGTCGTGGAACCTTTGTCGCAGAATCGGCACCCCGCCCGGATGCCGTCGAAGCCCCGGCGCAGCTGAAAGCCGCTGCCCGCAACCTCCTCGCGCAGGCCTACCTTTCCGGGTTGGGCATGCGCGAAGCTACCGCCGCCCTGCGCGATGCGGAACGCGAGATGGCCAACGAACGCCGCCTTCGCGAAAAGGAATCACAATGAAAACAGTTCTTGAATTCGACAACATCCACCGCTCCTACAAAGTCGGGACAGAAGTCCTCGCCGGGATAACCTTCCGCATGGGCGAAGGAGAAGTCCTTGGCCTTCTGGGCCGCAACGGGGCGGGGAAGAGTACCCTGATCCGCATTGCGATGGGTTTGCTTGTCCCGCATCAGGGCAGCGTCCGTGTCTTCGGCACCCCGCCCACGGTCGACCCGGTCGCGGTGCGCCGCCGCATCGGCTACGTTGCCGAGGACCAGGTCCTGCCCCCTGCCGCAACCATCGCCGAACTGATCGCGTTCCACAAAATGCTCTTCGCCCCCCAGTGGGATACCACGCTCGAAGCCGACCTTCTCGACCGCTTCAGCCTCCAGCGCGGTGAAAAGATCAAGAATCTCAGCAAAAGGCCAGGCCCGGCAGGTTGCCCTGCTCTGCGCTCTCTGTCACCGCCCCGAACTCCTCATCCTGGATGAACCCGCCGGGGGGCTGGACCCCGCCACTCGCCGCGAGTTTCTGGAAGCCTCCATCCAGCTCCTGAACCGCGAAGGCAGTGCCATTCTCTTCTCCTCCCACCACATGGGAGACGTCGAGCGCCTCGGCGGTCGCATCGTCCTTCTCGACAAGGGCAAGGTCGCCCTCGACGATGATCTGGACAATCTCCGCGAAGGTATCTCTATCGCCTTCCTGCCCCTCGCCGCAGGACGCCAACAGGCCCTTGCCGCCATGTCCGGTTGCCTCCGGGTACGTGAGGCTGCGGGCGAACTCCACGCCATTTTCCGAGGCGAACCAAACGCCGTTGCCGCGCGCCTCTCCCAAATGAACGGAGGTCTCCCGGTCCGCTGCGGTCAGGCACCTCTCGAAGAGCTGTTCGTCGAAATGGTGGGAGGCCGTCAATGAGTACCTTTGCCCTGATGCGCCGCGACCCCGCCTGGCGTTACCTCCCTGTTGCCGCTCTGGTCGGCCTCGCCGCCCTCGCCCTGCGCTTCGAATCACCCGCGCTGCGCGGTGGCGCTGCCGGGATCATCAGCGGACTCTACCTCGGCTTCCTCGGCAGCGCCCGCATCCATGTCCGCGCCTCAGCGTTTGAAGCAGCGCTCCCTATTGATGGTCGCGACCTGATCCGGGCGCGTATCTTTTCGCTGCTTCTCTTTATCTGGCTCCCCGTCCTGGTAGCCACCACCGTCGCCCTCCAGTTTGGCCCCAACGCCGCACTGGGTCTCACCTGGCCTCTCAGTTCAGCCGCTATGGCTGCCAGCGCTGCCGTTATTTTTCTCCAACTCTATGGCCTGCCCGGAGTGGCAGCCGCGAACTCAGTGGCATTGGGTACCTGGCTGACTCTGGTTGCCGCTTCCATCGGGGTTGCGTACCTTGTCCGCAAATCGTCCGACGTAACTCCAGCGATGATCACCTTCGCCGTCGCCGCCCTCCTGATCGCCGCTTTTGCCGTGGTCACCTGGCCCCGATACCCCTTCGCGCTGCAGCTGGCGCCCCTCGAACTCCGAGAGGTCGGCACGACAGCGTCCACATCTGCCGACCCGGGTTCCTGGTCCGTGCTCTGGCGCTCGCTGTTTACCTGGCGGACCGCAATCTGGTTCTCGTTCTCTGCCGTCTACCCCCTCATCGATAACTTCATGCTGCCTCTGTTTTTTGTCCCCGGCTACCTCACCGGGACTTATTCGGCGATCCGCTGGATGTTCCCCCTTCCTGTCTCCCGCCGCCGTCTTCTCGCCATTGTGGCGCTGCCCTACCTGGTCGTCTACGGAAGCTCGCTGTTTATCAATCTCACCTGGGGAATCGGCTCAGACGCGGACCAGGCTCTCGACCCCCGCCCTACTGGCCTCCGCCTCGCCTCACCTTGGTGGAAACACGTCTCGGCCAACGAAGTCCCCTTGGTTCAGGCACCCTGGGGCGAAGCCCACTCTCCCGAAATAAAACGGGTGTGGCTCATTCGCTCTTATAACCCCTTTGAATCTGGTGCTGACAACTCCCTGCAATTTAAGGACTGGCAATTCCGCCGCGCCACCCGGACCGTCTTCGGTGAAGAAATAGCTCTCGCTTACCGCGCCCGTCTCAATCACCTCCGCCCTCCCGCTCTCCGCAAATATGGTGCGATCGCACTTGCGCTGCCCCTGGTCCTCACCCTTGCCCTGTCTCCCCTCCTGGCCAAACCTGGCGGCAACTTCGCCACCTTTGACCTCTTCGCCATGGCCTGGGCTGACACCGTTCGGGCCAACCCCGTCGCCGCCTGGAGCACCATCCTCCTCGTCCTCTGGCTCCTCTACAGGTTCCTCGAAAAACAGTTCTCCGAACTGGAACCCGACAATCAACCCATTTCTAACTGCGGTCGATCCCCCTTTAAGGGCGGCCTCTTCGGCTAATTTGCAGGCAGGCGCGTAGACTGGTCATTTGGCCCGTCTGCGCAGCCTCCCGCTCATCGTCTTCGTCGCTCTCCTCCTCCGAGTGGGTTTCCTCTACGATTACGTCACGCACCACGTCCCCCGAGCCCTCTCCACCATCCCGTTCCTCTTCGAACCCGGCAATATCGCCGCCTCCCTCGTGAACGGCCACGGCTTCGCCAACCCCTTCCGCGGCGAGACCGGCCCTACCGCCTGGATGACACCCATCTACCCCCTCATCCTCGCCGCCATCTTCAAGCTCTTTGGCACCTACACAATCCAGGCCTTCCTCGCCGCCACCGGCCTCAACGTTCTCCTCTCCACCCTCACCTGCATCCCCATCTACGCGGCCGCCCGTCGTATGTTCGGCACCGGTGTCGCCGCCGGAGCCGCCTGGCTCTGGGCCATCTTCCCCAACGCCATCATCCTCACCTACGAATCCCTCTTCGAAGGCTCTCTCTCCGCGTTCCTCGCAGCCACCCTGCTCTGGAGCCTCCTCCGAACCGCTGACTCCGATTCCCCTCGCGAATGGGCCTTTCACGGTCTGCTCTGGGGGGGCGCCCTCATGGCCAACGCTTCCTTTGTCACCCTGCTCCCCTTCCTCTTCGGCTGGACCGAATACCGAGCCCACCAGCGCCCCCGTTTCTCCTTCACCAGGCCCGCCCTGGCCGCAGTTCTGGCCATTCTTTGCTGTGCCCCGTGGGCCATCCGCAACTACCTCGAATTCCACGACTTCGTTCCGCTCCGCACTGTGGGAGGTCTGGCACTATGGCTCGGCAACAACGAGCAGGCCAGCAGCCGCACCCCCGCTGGCCTCCACCCCATCGATAACCAGGCCGAACGGGACCACTATGTCGAAGTTGGCGAACTCGAATACATGCGCGAAAAACAGAGCCTCGCCCTCGACTACCTCTTCACCCACCCCGCCGTCGTCATACGCATGACTACCGAGCGCTTCACCGGCATCTGGACCGGAGGCAGCGTCCACCCGCTCGATGACTTAATAAAGGCCCGCAATCCGCGTTTCCACCTGGTTGTCTTCTCCAACCTGTTCGCGGCCTTCGGAACCCTGGCCGCGATCCTGATCCTCTTCCGCAAGCGAAGCCCCTTCTTCCTCCCCCTCGCCGTCTTCCCAGTCGTTTTCCCCCTCGTCTACTACTTCGCCCTCGCCACCCCCCGCTACCGCCACCCCATTGACCCGGTCATCGTCCTGCTCACCGCGTTCGCCATTTCCCAAATCACCCCATCTGAGAAAATACAAACAGGCGGCCCTCCCGCCTCCCGCTCAACCTCGTGAACAATCGCATCCTTTCTCTCTCCTTCGGATTCTCCTTTGAGGATCTCTACTCCCGCGATGGCTTGGTCCGTCTCGACGCGCAATTCCTCTCCACGCTGGCTGAAGCCTCGCCGGAACTCCACACCCGCCTCCTCGCCGTCCGCGAGAACCCCGCCGACCTCGCCCTCAAACCTTCCTCCGAACTCCTCATCGAAGTCGCGCCCTACCTCGACGACTTCATCGGTAAACTCTTCGGCATCGAAGCCGAACTCCGCACCCTCCAGCAGAGCCACCACTCGCTCGCCCCCCTCTACTCCGTCAAACGGCGCTTCATCCAGAAAAAGGCCTTAACCGGCCAGAACCCCGAAAAAGCTGCCCTCATCGACGGTCCCACTGTGGTCCAGCAACTGGAAGGCCTCCTCGGCGGCCCCGTCACCGAAACGGCCTTCGCTGACCATGTGGATCGCTGGCTGGCCGACGAAGCCAACAACACCGAAAACCTGGCCATCGCCCAGCAATACGCCATTTGGGCCGTCTTCACTCCCGCAGGCAAGGCGAAACACCACTCCGGTATTCTTTTCCGCACCCCCCACAAGCTCGACATGTTCCACCTGGTGCCGTCTCAAACTGTCGAACGCCACGGCCTGCACCAGATCGAATTCGCCCCCGACCAGTGGCGTCACCGCGAAGGTTTCGCCCTCACCGATCAGGGCATGGAACTGCCCCATGCCCTCGACCAGGCCCACTACTGCATCAAGTGCCACGACCAGGGCAAAGACTCCTGCTCCCACGGCCTCAAAGAGAAGGACGGCAGCTTCAAGAACTCCGTCTTCGGCGTCCGTCTCGCGGGCTGCCCCCTCGAAGAAAAAATCTCCGAAATGAACGTTGTCAAGGAACACGGTGTGCCCATCGGGGCCCTCGGGGTCATCACCATCGACAACCCCATGGCCGCCGCCACCGGCCACCGCATCTGCAATGACTGCATGAAGGCCTGCATCTTCCAGAAGCAGGAACCCGTCGATATCCCGCAGATCGAAACGCGCACCCTGAAAGACGTCCTTGAACTGCCCTTCGGCTTCGAAATCTACGCGCTGCTCACCCGCTGGAACCCCCTTAATTTCGACCGCCCGTTCCCCCGTGAAGACTCCGGCAAGAAGGTGCTCGTCGTCGGTCTTGGCCCCTCCGGCTTCACCCTCGCGCACCACCTGATGAACGATGGCCACACCGTCGCCGCCATCGACGGCCTTAAAATTGAACCTCTCCCCGCCGATATCTCCGGCGTTGACCCCTGGGGCAAGCGGGTCCCCTTCCGCCCCATTGCCGATGTTACCGAAATCTACGAACGCCTCGGCGACCGCGTCATGGCCGGTTTCGGCGGCGTCGCCGAATACGGCATCACCGTCCGCTGGAACAAGAACTTCCTCAAGGTCATCCGTCTCCTCCTCGAACGCCGCAGCCAGTTCTCCATCTATGGCGGCGTGCGCTTCGGTGGCACGCTCACCATCGACACCGCCTTCGACCTCGGCTTCGACCACATCGCCATGTGTGCCGGTGCCGGTCGCCCCACCGTCATCCCCATGAAGAACGGCCTCGTTCGCGGCGTCCGCCAGGCCTCCGACTTCCTCATGGCCCTCCAGCTCACCGGCGCGGCCAAGTCCGATTCCCTCGCGAATCTCCAGATCCGCATGCCTATCGTGGTCATCGGCGGCGGTCTCACAGCCATCGATACTGCGACCGAATCTCTCGCCTACTACGTGGTTCAGGTCGAGAAATTTCTCGCCCGCTACGAAGCCCTCGTTGACGAACTCGGCGAACCCGCCGTCCGAGCCCACTGGACTCCCGACGAAGCCGTCACCGCCAAAGAATTCATCGCCCACGGCCAGGCTCTCCGCGCCGAACGCGCCCAGGCTGCCGCCCAGGGCCGCGACCCCGGCTACCTCCCCCTGCTCAACTCCTGGGGTGGTTCCACCCTTGCCTACCGTCGCCGTCTGGTCGATGCCCCCAGCTACACCCTGAATCACGAAGAAGTGTCCAAGGCTTTTGAAGAAGGTGTCCGTTTCGCCGAATGCCTCGCTCCCGAGGAAGTGGAAGTGGATGCCGCCGGTACGGCTGCTGCCCTCAAATGCCGCAAGCACATTTACGACGAGGTCACCGGTAAGCTCGTCTCCACCGACGAATTAATCACCCTCCCGGCCCGCACCATTCTCGTCGCAGCCGGCACCCAGCCCAACACCGTCCTCGCCCGCGAAGACGATCAGGTTCTCCTCGATGGCCGCTACTTCCAGGCCTTCGGCGAAGACGGCGAAAAGGTGAAACCCGAGCGCAGCGCCAAGCCAGCCAAGGTGGAAGTCCTCATGTCCGTTCGCGAAGATGGCCGGGCCATCAGCTTCTTCGGCGACCTCCACCCCTCCTTCTCCGGTAATGTCGTGAAGGCCATGGGCTCTGCCAAACTCGGCTACCCCGTCGTCTCCCGCATGCTCGCGAAGGTCCCCGCCACCTCATCCCCCGCCTCCCTCATCGCGACGCTGGACGACCAGTTGCGTGCCACCGTTCACGACGTCATCCGCCTCACCCCCAACATCATTGAGGTTGTGGTCAGGGCCCCCATTGCAGCACGAGCCTTCCTGCCCGGCCAGTTCTACCGCCTGCAGAATTATGAAGTCCTCGCCACAAAGACGAAGAACACCGTCCTCGGCATGGAAGGCCTCGCTCTCACCGGCGCTTCCGTCGACCACGAGCAGGGCCTCCTCTCCACCATCGTTCTTGAAATGGGAGGCTCGTCTGACCTTTGCGCCCTCTTGAAGAAGGGTGAACCCGTCATCCTGATGGGCCCCACCGGAGCGCCCAGCGAAACGCCTTCCAAGGAAACCGTGCTCCTTGCCGGCGGTGGCCTCGGTAACGCGGTGCTCTTCTCCATTGGCCAGAAACTCCGGGAAGAACGCTCCCGAGTTATCTACTTCGCCGGCTACAAGAAGATAATCGACCGCTACAAGGTGGAAGAAATCGAACGCGCCGCCGACAGCGTCGTGTGGGTCTGCGACGAAGCCCCCGGCTTCACCGCCGGACGCGTCCAGGATTCCGCCTTCGTCGGCAACATTGTGGAAGCGATGGTCGCTTATGGCAGAGGAGAACTCGGCGAAACCTCCATCAAGCTCAGCAACGTCGACCGCCTCATCGCCATCGGTTCGGACGGCATGATGAAGGCCGTCCAGCAGGCCCGCCACACCGTGCTGCGCCCATACATCAAGCCCGACCACCACGCCATCGGCAGCATCAACTCACCCATGCAGTGCATGATGAAGGAAATCTGCGCCCAGTGCCTCCAAGTCCACAAGAACCCGCAGACCGGTGAAGAAACCGTAGTCTTCTCCTGTTTTAATCAGGACCAGCCCTTAGACCACGTAGATTTCAGCAGCCTCCGCACCCGCCTCTCCCAAAACGGAGCGCAGGAAAAGCTGACCAAAATGTGGATCGACCACTGCCTCCGCGAAATCGGCGTACGGACGTAAGAATCAGCCAGCGGTGTGCGACGTGAAAGTGGAGATGCAAAGCAGCTATGCGGGGCAGGATGGCATCCGGCTGGCAGCCTGCGCGGCGGTGCGATACCGCAGCTTCTTGCTTCAGGCAGGGCAGTGGGTTGAATGCCTGCGAGGTCGAGGCTTCCGACGCCGCTGCAAAGGCTGATGGCGGCGATGGCAGGTAGATCCACATGGTCGGGGGGAGGCAAGGCGGCTTTACCTGGGACCCCGAAGCGCCCGCCCGGCTTCTTCGATGCCAGAGCCCGCCACGCCGTCAGCCCGGCGTTTCCCGTTTGTTGTCGGCCAGGTCAATGTCCAGCTCAGTCGCTCCCTCGTGGCTAAGGGAGAAGTCGACGTCCGTCTGACCATGCACGGCTAAAAATGGCTCGATTTACATTATTCCAACCGCAACCGTTTCGCATTGCGAAAGAAATATTGCGCTTGACG
>Ga0114970_10003525_pt1 | contig 11484 bp, 5 predicted proteins | sample M_140205_XF_Meta_FD_87030 | JGI IMG/M metagenome (GOLD analysis project Ga0114970, IMG submission 87030) | Freshwater microbial communities from Lake Montjoie, Canada to study carbon cycling - M_140205_XF_MetaG | ecosystem: Environmental > Aquatic > Freshwater > Lake | place: Lake Montjoie... | reverse complement strand
TTTTGAAATATTAAAAACATCAAGACATTGGCCTGCGACCTCCTATGGTCCGCATGTTCAGGTGCCGCATGATTTACCTTCTGATAGCGACAAAATTATTGTGACATGTACCAATTGGGATCTGGCATGCAGAGATGCAGCAAATTTTGGCATAGGCATAAAGCCCATCACCTATAAGAATCAGAATTTTGATTTACACCGATGGGATCATTGGTATCAGGCTTTGACAAGTAAGCATCCGGAAAAAGATTCAGAGTTATTTGATTCACCATACTACTATTTTGAAATCGAATGGAAGCCCACAGAAATTATTTGGCGCATAGGGCCTGAAAAAAACAAAATGCATGTTGTAGGCTATATGAATGATGACGTCACCAAAATACCAGACAATCAAATGCTAATGATCATCTCGCAAGAATATCATCTGGCGCCATGGTGGCCAGGATCTCCATTTTCTCAAGATGCAATACCTTTTCCCTCCAAGGATATTAGCGGGCAAGTATTTGATATGGAAATTGAATGATAAATGGCTTTCGATCCTATAATCAAGAAGATTTTTTAAATTTTTTCAGATTCCAGGTGAGTAAAAACATATAATATCTACCTAAAACACTTGATTTTAGATCCTCTGTATAGGTTTCAGTAACATTTCTTGTAATGCTATTGTTTTGATTAAACACATCAAAAACACTAAATTTTATTTCTACATTTTTTTCTATAAACAATTTATAGGCAAATGCGAGATTGCAAAGGGTATAATTCGCATTGTAATTAGCAGAAAGGCCCGTATAAAAAGACTGCGTTAAGGCGGTATTTAAAACCCATCTTTGATGTATGATTTTATTCAGATTGAACGCAAAATTATGATAGAAGTAATTCTGATTAGCATTTGATTGCAAAGTATTTCGAGCGATGGTATAGTTACCCAAATAAGAAACGGTAAAGTCAATATTTTCATCGATGTTACTGCTCACTGAAATTCCTTCACTAAAATTATAGTTTTGTGCCCAATTGATTTCTTGATTGATTTTAGCGGGAATGCGATTAAAAATAAATCCAGAAGTTAAGTTTAAATTGCTTTTTATTAAAGAAAAGGGTAGTGAATAGGTAAGAAAAAGCCGAGAGTTACAGAATCCATTGATATTTATAGGTTGTATCAGCTGAGTACCTTTTTTAACCAAATAATGAGCAATCAAGGTGTCTTTTACTGGAATGATATTTTGATTACCGATATAATCAAAAGTATAATTTATAAATGCCATTAAGAAAAGACCATTTGCCTTTTCATGATTGGAAGTGCCATAGCGAATTATACAGGTATGGCTATGGTCAGGTTTTAAAAATGAATTCCCGGTAGTTAATAAAATGGGATTGCTATTATTGATAACGGTTTGTAATTGGCTGATAGTAGGAGGTGTCATATTGACACGATATATCACTCTTAAGTTTGTACCCTGCAACCATTTATAATTTAAAATAGCCATGGGCAAAAAATCTGAAAAGGATCTTGTCATTTGGGGAATATCACTCGGAAATGCTGTATTGCCGGTAAGTGTTGCATGTTGATAAGACATAAAAGCCATTAACATCACATTATTTTTTTTCATCCAAATTCCAGTTCCCGCTTTTTGAACCCGATAAAAAGAATTATATATACTGCTTAAAGAAGCATCTGTTTTGATAAAATCATTTTTCAAAAAATCAAAATTATCTGTTTCCTTATTGTTTTCACTGAATAAATAGGAGGGGCTGTAATTGAAAATCACTTGATAACTGCTGTCTATAGGCTCGGTATACATAAGTCCACCAGAATAATTAGCACTGGCATTTAAGCCTATATTTTGATTAATAATCGAATCCAATCCTGATGAAATATTAAAATTACCAGCAAATAAATCGGTATTGGAAAGTTTGTTATTTATTTCGTTATTCAAATTGATGGACAAAGTTCTTCCCGTTTTCTTGAATTTTAAATTATAGATAAGAGCAGCGCCCCAATTATCACCTTTCATTTTTGTAGATGTTATGGATTTACTCAATACATTAGGGGTGAATGCATGTAAAGAAGATTTGGTGCTGTTATTTTGAAAATTCAATTTAGGGATTAGAAAAATGGTATTGGATGAATCCAAATTATACTCAAGTCGTACATTGGCTCTGTGGTTATAATTTTTGGATTGTATGCCGTTTGATTCGTTATAAAAATCAAACTGCGGATTTACATATTTACGAAATAAATTTTGTGTATTCTTATTTTGAGCTTCGTTAAAAAAATAGCTTCCGCTGACTTTTATTTTTTTGTACCAAGTATCACTGTAATTGATTCCAGAGGCATTGGTAGTGGTAATTCCCAATTGGGTGCCAACTAGAAAATTGGTAGCATCATTACCGGAAGGCACGCCATTTCCAAGCATCCTACCTGAACCACCGCCCCCATGTCCACCACCTGATCCACCCTGATTTTTCGCGCCCGAAGGACTACCCATAGCCCCTAGAATATCCTGTTGACTAAAATTTTGTTGGTTGATATTGTTGAATAATCCAATGAGAGAAATCCTTCTATCGCCATTAAAAAAGTTCAAATTACCACCTGCGCTGTATGTATCATCAGTACCGAATCCTGCATATAATTTACCAAATCTGCCGGTATTACGCCCTGGTTTGGAAATAATATTTAACGTTTTGGAGGATTGTCCATCATCAAAACCGGAGAGTTGCGACTGATCGCTTAACTTATCAAATACCTTTATTTTATCGATTAAGTCTGCAGGTAAATTTTTCAATGCCATATTGGGATCATCGCCAAAAAAGGGTTTTCCATCCACTAAAACTTTTTTTATTTCCTCACCATTGACTTTTAAAACCCCATTTTCATTGGTTATTCCGGGGAATTTGCGAATGAGGTCAGAAGCATCTGCATCAGGAGCTGTTTTGAAAGCATTTGCATTGAATTGCGAAGTATCCCCATTTTGCGATACCCTTACTTGCTGACCTTCAACATGAACTTCCCTGAGTTTAATGATAGAGGAAACCAATAAGATTTCGCCAAAATCTTTCTGTATAGATACTTCTTCAATAGAAATATTTTTTGATTTAAAAGATGAATAGCCAAGCTGCACTACTTTCAAAAAGCAATTGATATGGCCTTTTGATTGTAAAATAAATACCCCATTATGATCCGTAAAGGCAGAAGTGATAACGGCAGAATCAGATGTTTGCAGTAAGCTAACACTGGCAAATTCAAGGGGTAAATTACTTTCTGAGTCTTTGATAGAACCTTTATAAACAATACTATCTATGAAAGAGACCTCATTGGAAAAAGTATATACTTCCGCAACTCCACCTAAAGAACTATGAACAAGAATATTTGTAAAACAGAAAAAGCATAGAAAAAAAATGGCTATTTTATTCATTTAAAGAAATTACATTTGACCAAGAGAGGAATTCAGAAAACTATTCAATCATCTTAAATCAATAATTTCAGCTTTGGGATGTGCTTTTACATCCATCGTAAAAAGATTATCGGGAGCAGCAAAATTAGGTGTGAATTTATCCACGGAATAGGTATAATGATTTCCGTTTTTGTCAAATATTTTAGCTGATACTACTAACTTTTCTGATTTATCGATGCTTAATTTGATTTTAAATATTTTTTTAGATTTGTCGGTAGGTGTTAGTTCAATATTGATAATGGTTTTACCACCCTCCATTTTTTCATCAATATATTTTGACAAAAATCCTTTTTCATACAGGGTGAAAATATTTGCAGGACTTACAGCGGCATCATTTTCGGAGGCATCACTAATTTGAATTTCATTTGCTTCTTTCAAAAAGCTCCAATTGGTTGCTCCATCATTTATAATTTCTTGACCAGCTATATCCAATTTATATTTTTTACCTTTTAAGATAATGGTTCCTTTTTGTTTATCGGAAGATTTGCCTTTTTCAGCTTCCTGAGCTATGGTAAATTCAGCCTTCACGGAAGAGAGGGATTTATATTTGGCACTAATAGACTTTAAAACATCAACTGATTTGGAATCAGATTGAGCGAATAGATGAGTGCTTAAAAGAAAAAAAACGGCAACCATCAAACTATAAAATTTCAATTTATTTTTCATATAGCCCTTTATTAAATATGTTATGAATTCAATTCTACTATTTATTTCTTGACAAAATCTGTTCCAAACTCATTTCATCTTTGATTAAAACATCTCTGGCTTTGCTGCCTTCAAAAGGGCCGATAATTCCAGATGCTTCCAATTGATCTATAATTCTACCGGCTCTGTTGTAGCCAAGTTTTAATTTACGTTGCACCAGGGAAGTAGACCCTTGCTGATGCATGACAATGAGCCTGGCAGCGTCTTCAAATAAAGGATCGCGATCCTGTGGATCCAAGATGCCATTGCCTTCGCCACTTTCATCCACATATTCAGGAAGAATAAAGGCACTGGAATATCCTCTCTGTGAGCCAATAAATTCTGTGATTTTTTCCACTTCAGGCGTATCCACAAAACCACATTGAATACGTATTAAATCAGCACCTGTAGAAATTAGCATATCTCCTCTTCCAATCAGCTGATCGGCTCCACCGGCATCTAAAATGGTTCTTGAATCAATTTTTGAGGTCACTCTAAAAGCAATTCGAGCAGGGAAATTGGCTTTTATGGTACCGGTAATGATGTTCACAGAAGGACGCTGTGTAGCAATAATAAGATGAATCCCTATCGCACGGGCAAGCTGAGCCAAACGGGCAATGGGCGTTTCCACCTCTTTACCTGCGGTCATAATTAAATCTGCAAATTCATCAATCACCAGCACGATATAAGGTAAAAAATGATGACCATTATTGGGATTGAGTTTGCGCGAAATAAATTTGGCATTATACTCTTTGATGTTCCTTACGCCTGCATCTTTCAATAAATCGAAACGTTGATCCATTTCCATACAAAGGGAGTTAAGTGTATTCACAACCTTCTTGGTATCGGTAATAATGGGATCATCTTCCCCTGGTAGTTTGGCTAAAAAGTGTCGTTCTATGGTTTTAAAAAGCGTCAATTCGACTTTTTTAGGGTCTATAAGCACGAATTTAATTTGTGAAGGGTGCTTCTTATAGAGTAAAGAGACCAAAATGGCATTTAAACCTACCGATTTCCCTTGACCAGTAGCTCCAGCCATCAGTAAATGTGGCATTTTGGCTAAATCGGCAATAAATACTTCGTTTGAAATGGTTTTTCCCAATCCAAAAGGTAGCTCCATGTCTGTGGATTGAAACTTTTCAGAACCCAAAATCGAGCGCATAGAAACAATTTCAGGTTTCTGATTGGGCACTTCAATACCAATCGTTCCTTTTCCTGGAATAGGGGCAATAATTCGAATACCTAGGGCAGAAAGACTCAATGCGATATCATCTTCCAGATTTTTAATTTTGGATATGCGAACACCGGCTTTGGGGATGATTTCATATAGGGTAACTGTAGGGCCAATGGAAGCTTTGATTTTATCAATACCAATGTTATAATGCCCCAGCGTCTCAACAATTCTATTTTTATTTTCTTCCAATTCCTCTTTGTTCACTTGAATCTTATTGCTTCCATGATTTTCAAGCAAATCCAAATGGGGAAATTTATACGAGGAAAGTTCCAGTTTGGGATCATATTCTCCCATTACGGTTCCTTCTTCAATGGTTCCTGTTGCCTCAAGGTTTTCGGGAGTTGTTTCGATAATAGCCAAGGGCACCTCATTTTCAACCTGAAGGGTTTGAACTACGGGCATAGAAACCCCTGATGAAATGATTATTTCACCTACTTGACCATAATCTTCATCCAAGTTTTCTGGAAAATCGGTTTCCATTTCCACAAAATCACTTTCTTCCTCTGCTTCACTCTCTTCATTTTCTACATCCAAAACCAAAGAATTTACCAAAGGCTTGGATTCCTCTACCAGAGCGGCAGAAGCGGCATTTACCTCCTCAGCTTCAAGTGGCTTTAATTTTGGCGTAATATGAAAAGATATATTGAAGGCAATAATTAAAAAAGACATAAATATGCCAAGAATAAATACGCCAGTTACGATCGTCCCCATAAGTTCCCCAAGCCATAAGGCTGTTTGATATCCCATTACACCACCAGGAACAAAGCCATTTATGCTGCTACCGGCGATACCGGGCTGAAAAATATAGCCTAAAGCCAAGGAAATCCATATCAAAAAAAACAATCCATATTTTACGCTTTTTTTCAGATTGACGATTTCATGTGTGGTAAATATTTTAAAACCGGCCACAAATAGAATAAAGCATATAATAAATGAAGAAATTCCAAACCAAAGATGCATAAATACGTGCGAGATAAGCGCACCTACTTTCCCTGCAAAATTGGCAACCACAGGCCCCTTATAGAATAAAAATTCCCAAACAGAACGACCCGAAAAAGTACTTTGATCCTTATCCCATGTAATGACAAATGAAAGGAAAGAGATAAACATCAACAAGGAAAATACAATCATAAAGATTGAAAATACCTTATGGGTTTTGGGATTCAAGAGAAACTCGATCGTGGAACGAAATGGATTTTTACCTTTCTTTTTCTTGGAGGAGGTCTTTTCCTGTTTTTCAGGAATATCAGATTTTAACTGGTTTTTTGTGGACATTCAATTTTTGGCTACTAAAGTGTAAAAATAGTAAAAATAGATATATACTAAATGTAGAAACCTATGAATTCTTTAAAGAGTTGTAAACGATACATTGTTAATTATTCTTGATGAAAACAAAGGCAAGAAAGCCTAAATTGTCCTAATTTTGAGTTTTCCTTACCAAAGGATAATAAAAACATGATGAAAATATTTAAGGATACATTTTTATTGATTTTATTGATTTTTTATGGCTGTCAAGCTCCTCAGGCAGACCATGGAGAAGGCAAGACGGTATTTAGGTACAATGAATCATCGGGAATAAGTTCGTTAGACCCTGCCTTTGCTAGGGATCAGGCTAGTATTTGGGCGGTGCATCAATTATATGGCGGCTTGGTAGAAATGAATGATGCACTTGAGCCGATGCCTTCCATAGCTAAATCATGGGAGATAAAGGAGAATGGTTTATTATATGTATTTCATTTGCGACAAGATGTTTATTTCCATCATGACGGGGCATTTGCAGGTGGAAAAGGGAGAAAGGTAGTGGCAGAAGACTTTGTTTACAGTTTTAAACGCATTATTGATCCAACTATTGCCTCACCCGGTTCCTGGGTATTTAATACTGTGGATCCTACAAAAAACTTTAACGCCCCGAATGATTCTACTCTTGAAATATACCTAAAAACTTCCTTTCCTCCTTTTTTAGGAATTCTCAGCATGCAATATTGTGATGTGGTTCCAAGGGAAGCCCTTGAAAAATATGGAAGCGATTTCAGATCACATCCAGTGGGCTCAGGACCCTTTATTTTTAAGATGTGGCAGGAAGGGGTTCATCTGGTATTTTTAAAGAATCCAAATTATTTTGAATTTGAAAATGGAACAAGGTTACCCCATTTGGATGCCGTATTGATTTCTTTTTTAGGAGATAAACAATCAGCCTTTCTGGAGTTTATTCAGGGAAAACTGGATTTTTTATCCGGAATTGATGCCAGTTACAAAGATGAACTATTAACACCTGATGGAAAATTAAAGCCCAAATATGCCGGAAAATTCAAAATGGATGTAAAGCCCTATTTGAATACAGAATATTTAGGAATTTTATCGGATGCCAAGCTCTCTCAAGTTGAAAAAAGCCCATTAAAAATCAAAGAAATCCGACAAGCCATCAATTATGGTATTGATCGAAAAAAGATGATTGAATATTTGAGAAACAATATAGGCATCGCATCTGAGGCAGGCATGGTTCCACCGGGATTACCTTCATATGATAAAGAGCAGGTGGCAGGATATACGTATTCCATAAAGAAAGCGAGTGCCTTACTCAGTAAGGCAGGATATCCTTCAGGAAAAGGCTTACCAGAAATCACCTTATACACAACTAGCAATTATGTAGATTTATGTGAATTTATTCAAAATCAACTTGGCTTATTGGGCATCAAAATAAAACTCGAATCCAATCAAGCTGCGCAGCATAGAGAAATGGTTGCGCACTCGAAATTAAATTTCTTCAGGGCCTCTTGGCTTGCCGATTACCCGGATGCAGAAAATTATCTAGCTTTATTTTACAGCAAGAATTTCACGCCAAATGGTCCAAATTATACACGTTTTTCCAATCCTACATTTGATCAATTGTATGAGACGTCGCTAAAAGAAACGGATATGCAAAAACGAAAAAAGTTTTATATTGAAATGGACAATATTATTATGGAGGAAGCGCCCGTTGTCGTTTTATATTACGATCAATCGGTAAGGCTATCCCAAAATAATATTACGCATTTGGGCAACAATGGAATGAATTTATTGAATCTAAAAAGAGTTATCAAGTAAAATCATCGGATTACCCTCTAGGTTTGTAAAATGCCTGCGTTGAATGCTTTTGTGATGGGCGCATGATTAGCCGCATCGATTCCAGCAGAAATATATTTACGGGTTTCTAGAGGATCAATTATCGCATCCACCCATAGGCGAGAGGCCGCATAATAAGGAGAGGTTTGCTTTTCGTATCTTTCGGTAATCGTTTTTAGCAATGCATTTTCTTCATCTTTGGTAATTTCTTTACCACCTGATTTCATGGTAGCCAGTTGAATTTGCAATAAAGTTTTTGCCGCCTGACTGCCACCCATTACCGCTATTTGTGCCGTTGGCCAGGCAAGTATAAGTCTTGGATCGTAGGCTTTTCCGCACATCGCATAATTTCCGGCACCATATGAATTTCCAATAACAATGGTAAACTTGGGTACCACAGAATTGGCCATTACATTTACCAATTTGGCTCCATCCTTAATAATTCCGCCTTGTTCGGATCTGCTACCAACCATAAATCCGGTAACATCCTGTAAAAAAACGAGTGGAATTTTTCTTTGGTTACAATTCATAATAAACCTAGCCGATTTATCAGCTGAATCAGAGTATATCACGCCGCCAAATTGCATTTCGCCTTTACCACTTTTGACAACTTTTCGTTGGTTGGCGATAATGCCAACTGCCCAACCATCAATTCTTGCCGTTCCACAAATGATACTTTGTCCGTATGATTCTTTATACTCCTCAAATTCTGAATTATCAACGAGGCGATCAATGATTTCATGCATATCATAGGGTTTATCGCGCTCTACAGGCAAAATACGATATACATCTTCCTGATTTTTAGCCGGCAGAATAGGAGGGATGCGATTAAATCCTGCCTTTTCAAACGCCCCCATTTTGCTAAAAATATTTTTAATATAGTTCAGACAAGATTGATCATCCGGAAATTTTTTATCGGTAACGCCGGAAATTTCAGAATGCATCGTAGCACCGCCTAAAGTTTCCGCTTCTACATTTTCGCCTATCGCTGCTTTCACCAAAAAAGGACCCGCTAGGAAAATAGATCCCGTCTTATCCACAATCATGGCCTCATCAGACATGATAGGCAAATAAGCACCGCCGGCAACACAACTGCCCATGATTGCGGCTATCTGTATAATTCCATTGGATGACATGACTGCGTTGTTTCTGAAAATTCGGCCAAAATGCTCTTTATCCGGAAAGATTTCATCTTGCATCGGCAGAAAAACACCTGCACTATCTACCAAATAAACGATAGGCAAACGATTTTCCATAGCGATTTCTTGGGCTCTGAGATTTTTTTTCGCCGTGATAGGAAACCATGCACCGGCTTTAACAGTAGCATCATTTGCAACAACAATGCATTGTTCTTTTTGAATATATCCGATAAAAACCACTACACCTCCAGATGGACATCCACCATATTCTTCATACATACCATCACCCGTAAGAGCACCTATTTCAATAAAAGGCATATCTTGATCCAACAAATAGGCTATACGCTCTCTAGCAGTGAGTTTTCCTTTCTCATGTTGTTTGTTTATATTTTTCTGACCGCCTCCCAATTTTACAATATCGATATGCGCTTGCAGGTCAAATATCAATTTTTTCAGACTCATTTCATTTTTATCAGCTCCGGAATATTCTTTCATAAGTTCAAAATATAAGTTTTGGTAAAGGCAAAAATATAGAATTATTTTTATGTGAGTAAGGTAAATCTAAAATCGGCTCCAGGGGTTGAATCAGATTGAATCCAAATTTTCCCATGGTGTCTTTCAACAATTTTTTTGCATATAGCCAACCCAATTCCAGTACCTGGATATTCCGTTACACCGTGCAGCCTTTGAAAAATAAGAAATATTTTCTCTGCATAGTTGGGATCAATGCCAATGCCATTGTCTTTTACTGAAAATTCATATCCATTATCGATTTTAACAAACCGAATGCTTATTTCAGGTTTTTGATCACTCTTAAATTTGAGGGCATTGGTTAATAAATTCTGAAACAATTGCACCATTTGCGTACGAATACATAGTATTTCAGGTAGTATTTCAACATGAATAACGGCCTGATTATCTTCAATATTTTTTTGCAAATTTAATTGTACTTCTTTTATGACAGCATTTAAATCTACCAGCTCAAAGTTCACCTTTCCTTTTCCAATTTGAGAATAAGACAATAGGCTATTGATAAGATTTTTCATCCGCACACTGCCATCAACAGCAAAATGGATATATTCCTTTGCATTATCATCTAATACTTCTTTGTATTTCCGTTCTAACAATTGAAGATAACTCGTGATCATACGCAGCGGCTCTTGAAGGTCATGAGAGGCTACATAGGCAAATTGCTCAAGTTCAGTGTTAGAGCGCAATAGATCTTCTGTTTTTTGATTTAACTCCGCATATACATTATTAATATCTGTTATGTCTTCTGAAATACCTAACAAATATTCGGCATTTCCTGCGGCGTTATATATGGGTATTTTTTTTGTATGCAAGAATCTAAGACCCTTTTTCATGGTATTAATAGGCTCTTCGGGAATATCTTTTAAAACACCAGAAAGTAAAACGCTTTTGTCATTTTCAGTAAAAAACTCTGCTTGCTCCTGGGAAAAAAAATCAAAATCATTTTTTCCAATCAATTCTTTTCGGGGCAATCCAAGCAAATCCTCTCCGGCCTTGTTAAATCGAATAAATCTCAATTCATTTGCATCCTTCACAAAAATCATATCCGGAATATTTTCAATAATCGTATTTAAAAAGTTTTCAGAATCACGAAGTTCTTTTTGAATCTTTCTTCTTTCAGTAATATCTTTTACAAAGGCAATAAAGTATTTTAGTCCCTTAATTTGGGTTTTAGAAATCGTAACTTCCGCATAGATAATATTTCCATCCTTCTTTTTCGCCTTCAATTCAATAGATTTTCCAAGATATTCAGATTCATCTTCCCGTAAAAACTGATGAATGGTATTTTCTATATTTTGGATAAAAATCCCGAGAGAAAATACATTGGATATGGGTTTACCCA
>Ga0114970_10003523_pt1 | contig 11485 bp, 10 predicted proteins | sample M_140205_XF_Meta_FD_87030 | JGI IMG/M metagenome (GOLD analysis project Ga0114970, IMG submission 87030) | Freshwater microbial communities from Lake Montjoie, Canada to study carbon cycling - M_140205_XF_MetaG | ecosystem: Environmental > Aquatic > Freshwater > Lake | place: Lake Montjoie... | reverse complement strand
ATTGCCGCCGTCGGCGACGCCATCGAAGAAGAGCTGCGCGCCCTTATGCCGCTGTCGCCATACGCCCTGCGCCAACAGCGCGCCGACCGTTTTTACGCCATCGGCCGCAGTCTGCAGTAGCGGATATTGGTCGGATGACCGCGAAGGTCTCGCTCCCGCTTTAAGCGTGGGAAGACCGCCTAACCAATAGACGAGATTGGGTTAGACCAGTGCCCCGTGACAGTGCTTGAACTTCTTGCCGGAACCGCAGGGGCAGGGCGCATTGCGGGCGGTGCTTTCCCAGTTTTCTGGCAGGGACGATACCGGCAGGGCCTCGCGTTGTTCTGGGGAGAGTCCGTCTGGCAAGGCACCGCCGACGGCGGCGTTCTCGCCGGTCACGGGGTCGATATGCACCTCGACCATCTGGCTGCGCAGCGGGGCCTCGGGCTCGGGTTGCATCTCGATCTGCACCGTCATCAGCCAGCGCGTCACATTGGTGCGCAGGTTGCTGAGCAAGGTCTCGAACAGGGTGAAGGCTTCGGTCTTGTATTCGTTGAGCGGATCGCGCTGGCCGTAGCCGCGCAGGCCGATGACATTGCGCAGGTGATCCAGATGCATCAGGTGCTCGCGCCACTGTAGGTCGACCATCTGCAGCAAGAAGTTCTTCTCGATGCGGCGCATCTGCTCGGATGAGGTCAGGGCCTCACGCTCGGCGGCACGGGCGTTGGCGGCGTTCAGGATGCGCTCCTGAATTTCCTCATTGGCGATGCCGTCCTCGGCTGCCCAAGCCTTGAGGGGCAGTTCCAGGCCCAGGATCATCTGGACGCGCTCGTCCAGACCGTCGATGTCCCACTGCTCGGCATAGGCCTTGGGCGGCAGGTGTCGTGTGACCAGGTCTTCGATGACCTCGATGCGCATCTCGTCGACAATGGTCGACATGTCGTCGGATTCCATGAATTCCTGGCGCTGCTCAAACACGGCTTTGCGCTGGTCGTTCACGACGTCGTCGTATTTCAGCAGGTTCTTGCGGATCTCGTAGTTACGCTGTTCGACGCGCTTTTGGGCGGTGGCGATAGCGCCGTTCAGCCACTTATGGGTGATGGCCTCGCCTTCCTGGACCCCGAACGTCCGCATAATGGCGTCCAGACGCTCGCCGGCGAAGATGCGCAGCAGGTCGTCCTCGCAGGACAGGAAGAACTTCGAGGTACCAGGGTCGCCCTGACGGCCGGTACGGCCACGCAGCTGATTGTCGATACGCCGGCTCTCGTGGCGTTCGGTGCCCAGCACAAACAGGCCGCCGGCGGCCAGGGCCGCTTCCTTCAGGGTCTGAATTTCGGCCTCGATCTGGGCCTTGTAGGCCTTGGCGGCCTCCGGCGTGGGGTCGATTCCCAGGCCCTTCTGGTCGTCACGCCATTTGAGCACCTTCATATCGACGTTGCCGCCGAGCTGGATGTCGGTGCCCCGGCCGGCCATGTTGGTGGCGATGGTCACCGCGCCGGGCACACCGGCGTCGGCCACAATCATGGCTTCCTGCTCGTGATACCGGGCGTTCAGCACCTGGTGCGGAATGCCCTTCTTCGTCTTGCCGTCGATCTCGAAGCTATGGGCATCGAGCAATTCCGAGAGCTGTTCGGACTTTTCGATCGACACTGTGCCGACCAGGATCGGCTGGCCCCGACGGTAGCAGTCTTCGATCTGGCTGATGATGGCGGTGGTCTTCTCGGCGAAGGTGCGATAGACCTCGTCGTCGTAGTCGATCCGGGTAACGGGCCGGTTGGTCGGGATCTCGGCCACATCCATCTTGTAGATGTCGCCAAATTCCTGCGCCTCGGTCGCGGCCGTGCCGGTCATGCCCGAAAGCTTGCTGTAGAGACGGAAGTAGTTCTGGATCGTCACCGAGGCTAGGGTCTGGTTCTCGGGCTGGATGTCGACGCCTTCCCTGGCCTCGATGGCCTGGTGCAGGCCTTCTGAAAGGCGGCGGCCGCTCATCATCCGGCCGGTAAATTCGTCGATCAGCACGATCTCGCCGGCCTTGACGATATAGTCCTTGTCCCGCGCGTAGAGGATATTGGCGCGCAGAGCCTGGTTGATGTGGTGCACGGCGCTGACGTTGGCGGCATCGTAGAGGCTGACCGTGTCGGGTTCGAGATGGTTGCCCTCGATGAGGATTTCCTCGACCTTTTCCTGACCGTACTCAGTAAGCATGACCTGGCGCTGCTTCTCATCGAAGTCGTAGGTTGAGGTGTCCGTGATCATCGCCTTCACCACCTTGTCGATGACACGGTAGAAGTCGGAACGGTCTTCGGTGGGGCCGCTGATGATCAGCGGGGTGCGGGCTTCGTCGATCAGGATGGAGTCCACCTCGTCGACAATCGCGAAGTTATGGCCGCGCTGGACCATTTCGCTGACGTCGTAGACCAGATTGTCACGCAGGTAGTCGAAGCCGAACTCGTTGTTGGTGCCGTAGGTGATGTCGCTGCGATAGGCGCGCTGGCGGGCCTCTTGGCTCAGCCCGTTGACGATGACCCCGACGGTCAGGCCTAGGAACTCATAGATCTGTCCCATCCACTCGGCGTCGCGGCGGGCCAGGTAGTCGTTGACCGTGATCAGGTGCACGCCCTTGCCGGACAGGGCGTTGAGATATACCGCCAGGGTGCCTACCAGGGTCTTGCCTTCCCCGGTGCGCATCTCGGCGATCCCGCCCTTGTGCAGTACCATGCCGCCCACCAGCTGAACGTCGAAGTGGCGCAAGCCAATGGTGCGGCGCGAGGCTTCACGCACCACAGCAAAGGCTTCTGGAAGGATCGTATCGAGGTTTACACCCGCGGCGACCCGGGTTTTGAAGTCCTCGGTCTTGGCCCGTAGTGCGGCGTCATCAAGGGCCTCCATCTGCGGCTCTAGGGCGTTGATCGTCGCCACCTTGGCCGTCATTGCGGCGACCTTGCGGTCATTGGAAGAGCCGAAAAGCTTTTTGGCGAAGCCGAGCATGCGGGATGAGTCCGTACAGGTTGAGCGCACCGGCGTCCGCGCTGAACCCCTTGGGCCGCTCGAAAATCGTGTTCTTTAGCGCGCGGGAGACTTAAGCAGCGCGCCCCCTTAAGTCAACGCGCGCGCCCGGCTTGGCAAACGCCTGGTTACGGGCTTTGCCCGGCGGTGCTTGGCGCCGGGCCGGAATTGGGCCAAGGAGCGCGTTCGTTTGCGCGAGGCGATCCCATGGCCTGTTCCAAGCTGAAGATCGGTATCCTCCTGGCCGCCACCGTGCTGGCCCTGGCCGCTTGCGACCGCAATAAGGGGGCCGAAAACCCGCCGGAGGTCGGCGATGTGGCCGTGGCGCGGGTCGAGGGCCTCACCGTCTGGGCTAGTGACGTTAAGCGTGAAGCCGCCGCGCAAGGGTTGATCGGCGAGGGCGAACCGCTCGATCAGCAATCCGACCTGTTCCGCCGGGTGCTGGATGAGGTGGTCGATCAGAAGCTGTTGGCCGCCGAAGCCATGAAGCGCAAGCTGGACAGGGACTCCTTGGCCCTGCGGCGACTGGCCGCTGCCCGCGAACGCGTCTTGAGCGACATGCTGGTGGAAAGCGTGGTCGAAAAAGGCGTCAACGACAACGCCATCCGCGGCCTCTACCAAGAGCAGCTCAAGCTCTCGAAACAATCCGAAGAAATCCGCGCCCGTCAGATCATGGTGCCGACCCAGGCAGACGGCGAGGCGATCAAGAAGTTGTTGACCAGCGGGGCCTCGTTTGACGCCCTGGCCATGGAGCGGTCCAGCGACGCTGCCACGCGGTTTAACGGCGGTGACCTGGGCTATTTCACCCTGGACGTGATGCCAGACGTCTATGACGCGGCGCTGAAGTCCACCAAGGTGGGCGATACCGTTGGCCCATTCCGGACCGAGGGCGGTTGGGTGTTGCTGCGCGTCGAGGACAAGCGGCTGGAGGCGCCGATCACGCTCGAGGCGGCAAGGCCGCAGATTGTACGTTTCCTGACCTATGACCAGGTGCGCGACTTGCTGGAAAAATTGCGGGGGGCTTCGAAGATACAGACCCTGCTGCCAAAACCCACCGATGTACCTGGTGCCCCGAGGGAACCCGCCAACGCCCCGCCCTTGCCCCCCGGTGCTCAGGAAAGCCTCGACGACGCCCCGCTGGCCTCGGCCCCGGCGGAAGCCACCGCCTCTCCCGCCGCCCCGAAAAAGAAGTAAGCCCCAGAAGTAAGCCTATGACCCGGATCACAGACCCCCTTGCGGCGCTCAAGCGCGTTACCCTGGCCAAGAAGGCCGCAGAACCGGTCGCCGTCGCTCCGCCTGGAAAGCCGGGGCTGGAGGCCTCGCCCATGGCCGTCCCTCTGCCGGTCATGCCGCCGCTCGCCGGCGTGGAAATCGCCACCGCGCGCGCGGGCTTTTACAAGCACGAGCGCGAAGATCTGGTGCTGATGCGGTTCGTTGAGGGCACGTCTGCCGCGGGGGTGTTCACGCGCCATGGCGTCGGCTCGGCACCGGTGGACTGGTGCAAGAAGCAGTTGGCCGCGTCCAAGGGTGAGGACGTGCGGGCCCTGGTCATCAATGCCGGCTGCGCCAATAGCTTCACGGGCAAGCCTGGCGCCGACGCGGTGCGGCGGGTGGCCAGCGCGGTCGCCAAGCGGTTCGATTGTCGCCAGCGGGATGTCATGGCCGCCTCTACCGGCGTTATCGGGGTGCTGCTTGATGATGCCAAGATCACCGCCCGCTTGCCTGATGCTGAGGTTCGCCTCGCCGCCGACAGTTGGCAGGCGGCTGCCCGCGCCATCATGACCACCGATACCTTCGCCAAGGGCGCGACCGCCACGGCGCTGATTGACGGCGTCAAGGTGCGGATCAACGGCATTGCGAAGGGCAGCGGCATGATCGCGCCCGATATGGCCACGATGCTGGCCTTCGTGGCCACCGATGCGGCCATCGCGCCAGGGGCGTTGCAGACCCTGGTCAACCTCTACACCCGCAGCACCTTCAATGCTGTAACGGTGGATGGCGATCGTTCGACCAACGACACGCTACTGCTGTTCGCCACTGGCCAGTCGGGTGCGCTTAAGATCCATCGCGCCGGTGACAAGCGTCTGGCCGATTTCCGCGATAAGCTGGAAGGTGTGCTGCTCGACCTGGCCCTGCAACTGGTCAAGGACGGCGAGGGCGCGACAAAATTCGTCAAGATCACAGTCGCCGGTGCCGAGAGCGCCGCCAGTGCCCGCAAGATCGCCCGCACCATCGCGGAAAGTCCGCTGGTCAAGACCGCCTTCGCCGGCGAGGATGCCAACTGGGGCCGTATCGCCATGGCGGTCGGACGTGCCGACGAGCCGATTAACCGCGAGCGAATGAGCATCAAGTTCGGCCCGCTGTGGGCGGCGCGCGACGGTCTGGTCTCCGCCGATTATTCCGAGGCCAAGATGAGCGCCTATATGAAGAAACAGGAGCTGGAGGTCAGCGTCGACGTCGGCGTTGGCCGCGGCCATGCGGTGGTCTGGACCTGCGACCTGACCAAGCAATATGTCGCCATCAATGGCGATTACCGCAGCTAGCCGTGGCGAACCAAGACACGCCAACTGTGTCGATGCCTATCGTCTTGGTCGCCGCCTGCGCCTTGGTCGATACGGACGGACGCGTGCTGATTTGCAAACGGCCTGTCGGTAAGCACTTGGCCGGGCTGTGGGAATTTCCTGGCGGTAAGGTCGAGGCCGGTGAGACGCCGGAAGCCTGTCTGATCCGCGAACTGAATGAGGAGTTGGGGATCACGGTCGCCCAAGCGTGCCTGGCACCGTTCGTATTTGCTTCGCACACCTATGAATCTTTTCACCTCCTGATGCCAATCTTCTTGTGCCGCCGATGGGAAGGTCTTTTAACGGCCCGTGAACATGAGGCGCTGGCTTGGGTGAAACCCGTCAACTTCGAAGACTATCCAATGCCACCGGCCGATGCGCCGCTGGCGGCCTGGCTGCGCGATCTGATCTGACTCGCTTCTGGCGCGACGGGCGCGGGGCGACCTCGATCGAATATGCCGTGATCGGGCCCCCGGTGTTCTTGGTGATCGTCACCGAGGTCACCACCTTCGCGTCTAAGACCACCAACCTGGTCAACATGATCTCTGACACGATCGGCGCGGCCATAGGCGGCTAGTCTTTTCGATCGCGCCGGATCGCTTCCAGCGCATCTCCCAGGTTCGTCTTGCCCGAACCGCGCTTCAGCGGCTTTTGCTGGCTCTCATGCGCGGCCCACCCCGTCATGGTCAGGATTTCGAAGGTTACGGCGATCTTGCCATCGGGGCCGCTAAAGCGCTCGGCATAGAGCTGTGCCGCGCGCGCCAGCACCGCTCGGGTCAAGCGGCGGCCGGTCTTCTCCAGCGCGCTGTGGCCTTCGCCCATGGCGCGTAGGTCCGCCAGCACGGCGAAGAGATGCGGATAACGCACCTGCACCCGGTCAACGTCTGCCACCGGCAGGGCAAATCCGGCCCGCTGCAACAGGCCGGCGGCATCGGACGCATCGGCAAAGGGAGAAACGCGAGGCACGACCCCGCCGGTGATCTCGGCCTCAGCCTCCAGCAGCACCTGGCGTAGCTCTGTCAAGGTCGCACCACCGAGCATCGCGCCGATGAACAGGCCATCGGGCCGCAAGGCCCGTCTGATTTGCACCAGGGCCCCAACGACATCATTGGACCAGTGCAGGGCTAGGGTCGAGACCACCAGGTCTAGGCTGGCGTCGGCAAATGGCAGGGCCTCCTCATCGACGGCGGCGCGCAAGCCCGCGCGCCCGGCCAACATGGCGGGTGATAGGTCGGTCTCGATCAGGACATCGATCTTCTTGGCGGCATCGCTGAGCGACAAGGCTTGGGCGAAGGCCCCGCGACGGGCACCCAGGTCGACGGCGACCGGAAAACGTCGCAGGATTACCTCTAGTCGATCAACGGTATCCTGGGCGGCACGGGTTTTCAGGAAACTGGCGGTCGCGAACTTCGGCGCAGCGCGGTCCAGCCGCCGCCGGTGCAGGGCGCGGTCGAACGGAACGAAACTGGAGGGAGAGGAATTTGGCATGGGCGAACAGTCTGATCGCATTCGAACGCCCGGGATACAATCTCCGGCGCTGCGGTCTGCCGGCCGCGCCGTTCTCGACCTGATCCTGCCCCTGACGGGCTTTGACGGCGGTGAGGCCCAGTCGCCGGGGCTCTCCAGCGAGGCCTGGCGCAAGATTACCTTCATCGCCGACCCGACCTGCGACGGCTGCGGCTTGCCGTTTAATATGATCCGGTACGCGATGCGGTGGGTGCCAGGCCCATCCCCCCGCCTTCGCGCGCGCCCGGGCCGCTTGCCGTTACGACGAACATTCCCGCGACCTCATCTTGCAGTTCAAACATGCCGACAAGCCAGAGTTGGGTGGGCTGTTTGCCCGCTGGCTGACGCGGGCCGCCGCGCCGCTGATCGAAGGCTGTGATGCCATCGCGCCGGTGCCGACGCATCGCACCCGCCTGTTCCGACGCCGCTACAACCAGGCGGCCGAAATCGCTCGGCCCCTGGCGAATCTGTCAGGCCTGGCCTACCTGCCTGACGCCCTGGTGCGCGCGCGATACGGGTAGCCATGGCGGCAAGTCGGCCTCGGGCCGAAAGCGCAATGTGGCCGGTGCCTTCGCGGTGAAACACTCCGCCAATGTGGCTGGACGGCGTATCCCGCTGGTCGACGATGTGCTGACCACAGGGGCTACAGCGCAGGGCTGCGCGCGGGCCTAACTGGCCGCCGGAGCCGCCGCTGTCGATTTGGTCGTGGTGGCGAGGGTTAAAGACACCATCGCACGCGTTATATAAGTTCCGCATTTCAGCTTCCAGGCGCAACACCATGGCCCATGTCACCATCTACACCCGCGAATTCTGTGGCTACTGCGCCCGAGCGCTCAGGTTGCTGGTCGATAAGGGTGTCGATTTCACCCAGATCGACGCCGGCATTGATATGGCGCTGCGCAACGAGATGATCCAACGCTCCAATGGCGGCGAGACCTTTCCGCAGATCTTTATCGGCGATCAGCACATCGGCGGCAGCGATGACATGATGGCCCTGGAGCGTGCGGGCAAACTCGATGCTATGCTGGCGGCATGATCCTGCGCGCCGCCCTGTGCCAGACCTGTAGCCCGGCGACCGCCGCCGAGGGCCTCGCGCATGTCGCGCCCCTGGTGCGGCGCGGTGCGGTGGAAGGAGCGCAGCTGATTCTGACACCCGAAGGTACCAATTTTCTACAGCGCGACCGTGCCAAGCTGGGGCCACTGCTAGCCGCGCCTGAGGACGACGTCTGCGTCCAGGGCCTGCGTGCCCTGGCGGCCGAGCTTTCGGTCTGGATCGTGATCGGTTCGGCCCTGATTAAGCGGCCCGACGGTGCAGCCGCCAACCGGCAGTTCGTCGTCGCGCCGGATGGGTCGATCAGAGCGACCTATGACAAGCTGCATATGTTTGACGTCAACCTGCCGACGGGCGAGATGGCGCGGGAATCCGAACTCTACACGCCGGGCGATGCCGCCATCACTGTCGACGCGGCTGGGGCGCGGCTGGGTCTGACCATCTGCTATGACGTGCGCTTTCCTGCGCTGCACCGCGCCCTGGCTTTGGCTGGCGCTGAGATCCTGACCTCGCCTGCGGCCTTCACTCGCCCGACCGGTGCTGCCCACTGGGAAATTCTGCTGCGCGCCCGCGCGATTGAGACCGGCAGCTTCGTGCTGGCGGCGGCCCAGGGCGGCCATCACGCCGACGGCCGCGGCACCTATGGCCACAGCATCGCCATCGGCCCCTGGGGCGAAATCCTCTGCCAACACGCGGATGATGAGCCCGGCGTGCTGACCGTCGATCTCGATCTCGACGCGGTGGCCGGTGCCCGCGCCGCCATCCCAGCCCTGGTCAATGCCCGCGCGTTTACCGGCCCGGCCCCTGGATTGTCCGTTTGATCAAATATGCCCTGCAATGCGACTCTGGGCACCCTTTCGAAGGCTGGTTTGGTGCCTCGTCCGACTTTGACGACCAGGTCGAACGCGGTCTGGTGACCTGTCCAACCTGCGAGTCAGCGGCGGTCGCCAAACAGATGATGGCGCCGGCGGTGGTGGGAACCAAGATGCGCGAAATCACCCCTTCGCCTAAGCTGCAGGCGATGATGATGCAGGCCGCGCAGACGGTTCGCGCCCACATCGAGGAGAATTTCGACTATGTCGGCGATGCTTTCGCCGCCGAGGCCCGCGCCATCCATGAGGGCGCGTCGGAAGAACGCCCGATCTATGGCGAAGCCACCCCGACCCAGGTTGAGGGACTGCAACGGGACGGGGTCAAGGTCGCAGCACTGCCACCGCCGCCGCCGCGCAAGACGGATATAAACTAGAGCGGCGGGCCAAGGGGTCTGCGGGTTCGTAACCCAGACGCTCTAACGCGGGTCCGCCGCTCGGTCCCGCGCGACCGTTATCATGTAATTCACCTTGGAATCGGACGACCGGTTCCAGGTCCAGCTCAGTGGGTCGAACGCGACGCCGAATGGGCCTTCGACCTGGAAGGTGGTTCCCTGCAGGTAGCCGCGAAGTTCTTCGGGCTTGAGGAACTTGTTCCAGTCATGGGTGCCTGCTGGCATCCAGCGCAGCACATATTCTGCCCCAATCTTGGCCAGAGCCAGGGCCTTGAGGGTGCGATTGAGGGTCGCCACGATCATCAGGCCGCCCGGCTTCAGTATGGCCGCCGTGTCACGCAGGAAGGCCCCCGGCTCGGCCACATGTTCGATCACCTCCATATTGAGGATCATGTCGAACTGTTCGCCCTGGGCCAGCAGGGCCTCTGCGGTTGTTGCGCGGTAGTCGATGGACAGGCCCTGACTTTCCGCATGGGCGCGCGCCGCGCCGGTGTTGCGCTCTGAAGCATCAACGCCCGTCACATTGAAACCCATGCGGGTCATCGGCTCACTGAGCAGTCCGCCGCCGCAGCCTATATCCAGCAGGCGAATGCCTTCGAAGGGCGCGCGCGACTTGGGGTCACGCCCAAAGCGGGCCAGGGCGGTTTCACGGATGAAAGCCAGGCGCACCGGGTTGAAACGATGCAGCGGCGCGAACTTACCATTCATCTTCCACCAATCATCGGCCATGGCGGAAAACCGGGCGACTTCCTCGGGGTCGATGGAGGAGCGGGCGGAGGCGGGGGCGGCGGTCATGGGTTATATTTAGCGAAACGAAGCGTTTAGGCGAAGCGAAGGTTTGCGGATCGAGACGGAGGCCGCTAGAAGGCTGCGCTTTCAACACGGGAATAGATCGCACCTGCCCATGTCTCGTCTGGTGATGAAGTTCGGCGGTACGTCGGTGGCCGACCTGGAGCGTATCCGGCGCGTCGGGCGTCTGGTGGCGGCAGAGGTCGCTGCCGGCAAGCAAATCTGCGTCGTGGTCAGCGCCATGTCTGGCAAGACCAATGAACTTGTGGCCTGGACGGATCAGGCGGGCGCTGCGACATTGGGTCTGCCGGCGTCCGACGACGAATACGACGTTGTGGTGGCCTCGGGCGAACAGGTCACTGCCGGCTTGCTGGCCATGGTGCTGCGCAACATGGGTATCCCTGCGCGCTCCTATGCCGGCTGGCAGGTGCCGATCATCGGCGATGAACAGCATGGCGCGGCGCGCATCGTTGATATCCAGCCGGCCAATCTGGAAAAGACTCTGAATGAGGGTCAGGTGGCGGTTATCGCCGGGTTCCAGGGCGTGACCCTGGGCGGGCGCGTCGTCACCCTGGGACGGGGTGGCTCTGATACCAGCGCTGTGGCCGTGGCCGCGGCGATAGGTGCCCAATGCGACATCTATACTGACGTGGACGGCGTCTACACGACCGATCCGCGCATTGAGGACAAGGCCCGCAAGCTGGCCAGCATCTCCTACGAGGAAATGCTGGAAATGGCTTCGCTGGGGGCCAAGGTACTGCAGACACGTTCGGTCGAGATGGCAATGGCTCATCGCGTGCCGGTGCGCGTGCTGTCGAGCTTCATCGAACCCGACGCGCCTGCCGATGTGCGCGCCGCAAATGGGACCCTAGTCTGCGACGAGGAAGAGATCATGGAAAAGCGCATCGTCTCAGGCGTGGCCTACAGCCGCGACGAGGCCAAGATCAGCCTATTTGGCCTGCCTGACCATCCGGGGGTCTCGTCCAAAATCTTTGGGCCAATGGCGGATGCCGGCTTGAACGTCGACATGATCGTTCAGAGCCATGCGCGCAGCGAGGGCGCGGCCAATATGGAGTTCACCGTTGGCAAGCGCGATGCGGCGCGGGCGGTGCAGATCATGGAAGCTGTGAAGGCCGACATTGGCTTTGATAGCCTCGCTGTCGACGACAATGTTGCCAAGGTGTCGGTCATCGGGGTTGGCATGCGCAGCCATGCCGGGGTTGCTAAGGCGATGTTCAGTGCCCTGGCCGAGAAGGGCGTCAATATCCAGGTGATCTCGACATCGGAGATCAAGATCAGCGTGCTGATCGATGCCGCCTATACCGAACT
>Ga0114970_10003522_pt1 | contig 11488 bp, 9 predicted proteins | sample M_140205_XF_Meta_FD_87030 | JGI IMG/M metagenome (GOLD analysis project Ga0114970, IMG submission 87030) | Freshwater microbial communities from Lake Montjoie, Canada to study carbon cycling - M_140205_XF_MetaG | ecosystem: Environmental > Aquatic > Freshwater > Lake | place: Lake Montjoie... | reverse complement strand
TCGGCACGCGGTAGATGCCGAATCGAGCGGGGCAGTTAGGTTACCCCGCCGAGCGCCGCGGCCGATGTCCGTCCGTCTGCCTCCTCGTCGACCCTCGCCGGGCATCGCATGCACAACTTCCGTCGTCTGATCTCGAACAATCGCGCGTGGGCCAAGCAGATCAAGGCCACGAATCCGGACTTCTTCAGTGAACGCGCCCTGAAGCAGGAGCCGAAGTTCCTGTACATCGGATGCTCGGACAGTCGCGTGCCGGCAAACGCCGTGACTGGAACGCAGCCGGGCGAGCTGTTCGTGCACCGCAACATTGCGAATCTCGTCATCCCCAGCGACATCAACTGCATGAGCGTGCTGCAGTATGCCGTCGATGTCCTCAACGTGCAGCATGTGATCGTCACCGGCCACTATGGCTGCGGCGGCGTCAAGGCCGCGATGACGACCCAGCACTTCGGACTTGTGGACCACTGGCTTGGACCGATCCGGAACGTGGTCCGCTGGAACAAGGAGGAGCTGGACGCCATCGAGGACGACGAGGCGCGCTTCAACCGCGTCGTCGAGCTGAACGTGCTGGAGCAGCTGTACCACCTCTCGGAGACCCCGATCATCCAGCAGGCCTGGGACACGGGACGGCGCCTGTTGCTGCACGGGCTCGTGTACGACCTGCACGAGGGATTGCTGCGTGAGATGGCGTCCGGCATCGATTCCCCGGAGGCGGCCGAGCATCTGGCCGACATGCGGGCGTCGGGCGTCCCCGCCGGTCCGCCCTCGGCGGCGGCTCGCATGGACGCTGCCGAGGACAAGCGCTAGCGCGGTCGCTACCTTACGCAAATGGCCAAGTCACCTACTCCCTACCGCGCACTGACGCCCGAGCGGCGCCTGTCGCTCGTCATGTCCGCCCTCGCCAAGCACAAGGGCGCGCGCACCCTGTACTCACAGCGCCTCGCCGCCAAGGGCGGCGGGTTCCGCGCCGCCACGCTGATCTCGTGGCCCGTCGACAAGCTCGCCCGCGAATTCGTGCGCCTCAATGCGCAAACGCCGCAGGATGAGCTGGAACTGCTCCAGCTGCTCTATGTGGATCTCGAGCCGCAGATCCAGATCACGTTCCTCGAGACCGCCGGCGTGAAGCACGAAGCGGGCGTCATCCCCGAGGAGCTCGAGCCGCCGTATGCCGATGCCGAGGCCGTGACGCGCGCTGTCGCCGCCGTGCTCACCCAGCACGGGGACGACGCGCGCCACTACCTACGCACCCTCGTGGTGTACAATCTGCCGTCGTGGCCGGGGCTCGATACCGCGTTGGCGGACACAGAAACGGCGAGCTGACGCTCGCCGTTTCGTTCACCGCATACCGCCGAACATCCCGCCGCCACCGCCGAATGGCATCCGGGGCATTCCACCGCCCCCTTTGCCACCGCCGCCGCCCGGGCCGCCGCCCATCTTCTTCATCATCTTCTGCATATCGCGGAACTGCTCGAGCAGCTTGTTCACCTCGCTCACCGGACGGCCGCATCCTTTCGCAATGCGCGCACGACGTGAGCCGTTCAAGATCTCCGGCTTCTTGCGCTCCTGTGGCGTCATGGACAACACGATGGCCTCGATGTGCTTCATGCGCTTCGGGTCCATCTTGACGTCCTTGAGCATCTTCGAGTTCACACCCGGCAGCAGCTTCAGCAGGTTCTCGAGCGGTCCGAGCTTCTGCATCTGACGCATCGCGGTGAGGAAGTCCTCGAGGTCCATGCCTTCCTTGCGGACCTTCTTCTCGAGCTTCTTCGCTTCGGTGGCGTCGAACGTTTCCTGCGCCTTCTCCACGAGCGACACGATGTCGCCCATCTGCAGAATGCGTCCCGCCATGCGCTCCGGATGGAACTCCTCGAGCGCATCCGGCTTCTCGCCGACACCGATGTACTTGATCGGTTTCTTGAGCACGCCGTAGATCGACAACGCCGCACCGCCGCGCGCATCGCCATCGAGCTTGGTCAGGATCACGCCGGTCACGTTCAGCGCTTCATCGAAGCCCTGTGCGATCTTCACCGCGTCCTGACCCGTCATGCCGTCGGCCACGAACAGAATTTCGTCGGGCTTGATCGCCGCTTTGAGCTTCTTGAGCTCGTCCATCATGTCGGCGTCGATCTGCAAACGACCGGCGGTGTCGATGATGACCACGCGGTCGCGCGCCCGCATACCCTGTTCGATACCGGCCTTGGCGATCTTGACCACGTCCTTCGTGTCACGATCGGCGTACACCGGCACGTTCAGCGCTTTACCCAGCGTCTCGAGCTGATCGATGGCGGCGGGGCGGTACACGTCGGCCGCCACCAGTCGCGTCGACTTGTTTTCGAGCATCAACTTGCGGGCGAGCTTGCCGGCCGTGGTCGTCTTACCCGACCCCTGCAATCCAACCATCATGATGATCGTCGGCGGCAGCGTGCTCATCTTGAGCCCTTCGCGCCGTTCGCCGAGCATCGCGGTGAGCTCGTCGTGGACGATCTTCACCAGCTGCTGCGCTGGCTGAATCGTCTTGATCTGCAACACGCCGACGGCCTTCTGCTCCACCCGTTCGAGGAACTCACGGGTAAGCGAGAAATTCACGTCGGCTTCGAGGAGGACGCGGCGAACCTCGCGCAGCCCTTCCTTGATGTCGGCTTCGGTGAGAACGCCACGTCCGCGAAGCTTCGCGAAGACGTTCCCGAGTTTGTCTGAGAGCTCGTCAAACATAGACTGGAAAGGCTAACGGACCCCGTCCCTCCGTACAACTGTTACGGGTCAGGGGGGTGACGGAACCGGCCATTCATGACGCAACTTGCTATGCAATCACGCGTTGTGGGCCTTTCAGCCCATCCTAGATTGGCTGTGTCCGGATCACGCTGTCACTTTACTTCGCCCGTCACGTGCCAACATCGAATCCGCGGTTTCCCGGCATCCCGATGCCTCGCGGCCAGCGCAAGGAAGAGATTCTTCGCGCCGAGCTGCCCCCGACGCTGCCCTTGATGGCGCTGCGCTCCACGATCGTCTACCCGTTGGGGACGATCGCGGTGCAAATGGGAGCCCCAGAGAACCTCGCGCTGCTCCGCGCCCACGAGGAGTCTGGCCTGGTCGTCGCCCTGGTGGTTGCCTCCGGAGACGGGGACGACGCTATCGATCCCCACCACTTCCTCGGACGCGTCGGCGTGGCCGCCCGCGTGCACGAGCGGATCAACCTGCCGGGCGACACGGTCCAGATCACGCTGCAGGGGCTGCGACGCATCACCATCGACGCGATCGACCAGGTCAACCCGTTCGCCATTGCGCAGATCCAAGGCGCCAAGGAAACGCCGGCCGATGCCATGGAGCTCGACGAGCTCGTGGCGCGCACCGTGGCCGCGGCGGAAACGCTCGCGGAACTCGTGGACCGCATTCCGAACGAAGTGCCGCAGATCCTGAAAATGAATGTGTCCGATCCTGGACGCTTCGCCGATCTCGCGGCCACGAATATGAATCTGCGCATCTCCGATAAAGAGGAAGTGCTGCAGCGGCTCGACATCGGTCATCGCATCCGGTTCATTCTCTCACGCCTCGAGCGCGAAGTCGCCCGCGCCCGCGTGATGGAAGACGTGAAGAAGCAGACCGAAGTCAAGATCGAGCAGCATCAGCGCGAGTTCTATCTCCGGCAGCAGCTGCGCGCGATTCAATCCGAACTGGGCGAAGCTGATCCGAACGAAAAGGAATCGGTCGATCTCCTGCGCCGCATCGACGAGGCGCAGCTGCCCGAAAAGGTCGCCAGCGAGGCCCGCCGGGAAACAGAACGCCTGCGCCTGCTCTCGCCCGCCTCCAGCGAGACGCAGGTGTTGCGCACGTACCTCGACTGGGTGCTGGCGCTGCCATGGCACAAACGCAGCGCCGACGACCAGGAGATCGTGCTCGCCAAGGTCGAAGACGCGCTCGGCGATCGCCATTACGGACTTGATGAGGCCAAGGAGCGCATCATCGAGTACCTCGCCGTGCGCAAACTCCGCGGCGGCGATCCCACTGGCCCCATCCTCTGCTTCGTCGGACCGCCGGGGACCGGCAAGACCTCCCTCGGCGAAGCGATCGCCAACTCCATCGGACGCGAGTTCTATCGCATCTCGGTGGGCGGCGTGCGTGACGAAGCCGAAATCCGCGGCCACCGTCGCACGTACGTCGGCGCGATGCCGGGCCTGCTCATTCAAGCGTTGCGTCGCGTGGAAGTGCGCGATCCCGTCATCATGATCGACGAGATCGACAAAATGAGTAACGGCGGCAACTCAGGCGATCCCACGGCCGCGATGCTCGAAGTCCTCGACCCGTCGCAGAACACGACGTTCGTGGACCACTATCTGAACCTGCCGTTCGACCTGTCGAGCGTGCTGTTCATCTGCACCGCGAACAACCTGTACGACATTCCCGGTCCGTTGCGCGATCGTATGGAAGTGATACGCATCGCCGGCTACACGATTGAAGAGAAGGTCGAGATCGCGCAGCGGTATCTCATGCCGCGACTGCTCGAAGATCACGGCCTCACCACCGACGACATTCACGTACCCGAGCCCACGCTGGGGTTCATCACCAGCCGCTACTCGCGTGAAGCGGGGCTGCGCACCTTCGAGCGCTCGCTGGCGTCGCTGCTACGCAAGCGCGCCCGTGCCAAGGCCGATGGCGACATGAGCGCGTGGGAGATCGGCATCGCACGCGCCGAAGAGATCCTCGGCACGCCGCGTTTCTCCGTGGAAGACGCCGAGATGGAGCCCGAGATCGGCGCCGTGACCGGCCTCGCGTGGACCAGTACCGGTGGCGATATCATGACCATCGAAGCGCTGCGCATGCCCGGCAGCGGCAAGCTCACCGTGACCGGTCAGCTCGGCGACGTGATGCGCGAATCGGTTGATGCGGCGTATTCGTTCGTCCGCTCGCGCGCCACCACGCTCGGGATCGAGGACAGCGAGTTCCGCGAGTCCGACATGCACCTGCACTTCCCCGCCGGCTCCATTCCCAAAGACGGCCCATCGGCGGGTATCGCGGTCACGCTCGCCCTCGCCAGCGCGCTGTCGCGCCGCCCCGTGCGCCGTGATCTCGCCCTCACCGGCGAACTCACACTGCGCGGTCGCGTGCTTGAAATCGGTGGCGTGAAGGAGAAAGTGCTGGCGGCGTATCGTGCCGGGCTGCGCGAAGTGATCATGCCGAAGGGCAACGAAAAGGACGTGCGGGACGTGCCGCAGGAAGTGCGCAGCAAGATGGCCTTCACCTTCGCCGCCACCATGGACGAAGTGCTGCATCTCGCGCTGTTGCCGCATGCCGATACGCATCCGGCCGATGCGATGCCGATGAATGTCAGCAGTGCGGTGATCGCGAGCGACGGCCCGTCGGCGACAGCGGCCGACACGTGGTGACGCGACACGCTTAACGGTGCAGCAGCCCGACTGAATACAGGAGCAGCCCCACCAGGCCACCCACGATGGTGCCGTTGATCCGGATGAACTGCAGATCGCGCCCGATCTGCAGTTCGATTTTGCGGGAGGTCGCATCGGCATCCCACGCCGCCACGGTGGCCGAGATCAGCTTCGCCACTTCCTCGCGGGCCTGCTCCACCGAGTACGATACGATCTCCACGATCCAGCCGTTCACCTTGGCGGACAGCACCGGATCCGCGAGCACTTTCTGCCCGAGCCCGGCCAGCCACTGTTCGAGCTGATCCGGCTCCTGCTCCGCATCATCGGCCAACCGCTCAGCGTAGTTGGCAATCTTCTCCTTCACATCGCCCCACACCTCGCGCGAGAAGTCTGCCACACCGGGATGAGCCAGCACATCGAGCTTGATCTGCTCGAAGCGCGCGATGGTCTCGGGGTTCTCGCGCAACGAGAGAATGAAGCGGTCCACCGCCTCGTCGTAGCGCTGCCGTAGCGGGTGATCGGGGTCGGCCGCCACCGCCACGAGCGTCTTCTCCACGCCACTCACGATCTTGTCGCCGACGCGGCTATCCACGGCGCCGGGCACCCACCACGGGCTCTCCGCCTTCACCTTCTCGCGGATCATCGCCTCGTTCTCGTACAGGAACTTGGCCGCCAGCCGCAGGGCGTCGTCCAATAGGGCCTGATGACGTCCGCCGGTGGTCATCAGCTCGAACAGGCGCGCCATGAGTGGGGCCGCCTGCATGCGTCGCAACCGCGACACGATGCCGCGATCGACCATCTCCTGCACATCTTCATCGCGCATCACGCCCACCGCGCCCGACAGCCCGTGCGCCGCGTGACGCGCCAGCCGCCGACTGTTCTCCGGCCGCGCCAGCCACTGCGCCGCGCGGTCACCGAGCTGCATCGCCGCGATCTTGCCGGCCACCACGTCGCGCGTGAGGAAGTTGCGCTGCACGAAGTTGCCGAGCGCGGTGCCGATGCGGTCTTTCCGCGACGCCACAATCGCCGTGTGCGGAATAGGGATGCCAAGCGGATGTCGGAACAGCGCCGTCACGGCGAACCAGTCGGCGATACCGCCCACCATGGCCGCCTCGGCAAACGCCCGCACGAACCCCAGCCACGGATACGATGACTCGAGCCAGCGCGTGACCACGAACAGCAGCGCCACGCCAACGAGCATCAGCGTGGCGACGCGCTTCATCGTCACCAGCCGGACGCGCTTGAGTTCGTCGTCCGGCGTGCTCTGCAGGGCAGCCGGCAGCGCCGCGGCCCCCGTCACCGGCTGGTTCGCCATGCGGTTAGCGGGCGACGGTGATGCCGGCCAGATCGATCAGCGTGGTGCCGATCTTTGCGGGAGTGTCCATGTAGATCACGACGGGCTGGCCATTCACCTGTTCCAACCTGAGCGTGACCGTGCGCGCCGGGCGTGTACCCTTAGCCGGCACATCGTACTGACGCGTGGTGGCGCCCCCCGGGAACTCGATGCGCGCCAACTCGTACCGGCGACGCGCGGCGTCACCCATGAGGTCGAGAAAGTCGGCCGCGTCCACGGCGGAGTCCCACGCCGTCGCCCACACAATCGCATCGCCATTCGCCGTGCGGACCACCGCGAACTTGTCGCCATCGCCGCCACTGGCGCCACGACGGGCCAGCGCTTCGTCCTTGAGATGCTGCACCAACAACAACCGCGTTTCGAACTCGCCGAAGCTGTTGCTGTACACCACCGTGCCCGTACGCGGCGCCGGCAACGTGACCGTGACCGGCACATCGCGCGTGGCTTTGCTGCCGGTGAAATACGCCGCATCGTTCAGGATTTGCTTCGTGGAGATCGGCAGGTCGAGCAGCAACTCCTTCTCCGGACGCTTCTCGATGAAACGCCGCACGAAATCCGCGCCGCCGAGATACGGGAACAGCAACCCTTCGCGCACCACGCGCGGAGCGGCGGAGAAGACCGGCATCCCCGTCTGCGCGTCCTTCATCGCGTCTCGAATCCGATCCCAGCCGCCAGGCATCTTCAGCATCGGGCTCGCATTGGGATCCATGCGCAGCTGCAGAAAAACCGCCTGGCCTTCCAGCACCGCTTGCGCCGCAGACTGACGGTCCGCGTTGTCCACCTGCGCCTGCACCGAATCGATCTTCACATACTGATCCTGCAGCGCGTGCACGAGCTCGTGCGACACCGTCTGACGCAGCAGCGCCGGCGCGGCACCGTCCACGACATAGAGCACTTTGGTGGCCGGATCATAGTAGCCCACGATCTGCTCCTCCAGCAGCCTCTGCAGCAGCGCCAGCAGGTTCATCGTGTCGGGGACCATGCCCAGCAGCTTGTACGCCGACTCCTGGCCCGCCAGCTGCGTGCGCGCCCGATCACTCTCCAGCTGCTGCCGCACGAACTTCGCAACCTCATCACGCGTGCGCGACTCAATCGTGGGGGGCGATTTAAACAGTACGCCCGTTTCCTTCTCGATCTTTGGGACGAACTCCGCCATGAGCTCGGCGTACGGGCCGTCCCCCGCCGGCTTCTCCCCTCCACAGGCCACGAGGACCGTGAGCGAAACGCAGGCGCCGAAAAGACATGCTCGGCGACGAGTCGAAGCGGAACGAATGGCTCGCATCAGAATCCGTATCAGGTCGGGAACGCGCGCTGCAGATACCACGCGATGAGGGGTTCTCCCCAAAGCAAGACCAGCAGCGCAGCAGGCGCAAGGAACACGCCGAAGGGCACATCCGGAAACGCGAACTCGGCGTCCGTGCCGCGCGTGCGCCACTTCACGATCGGGCCCACGATCAGCAGAAACACCACCGCCCCCACGAACGCGCCCACGATGATGGTCAGCAGCGAACGCTCGGGCCCAAGCGCCGCACCGACCACGGCCATCAGCGTCGTATCGCCAAAGCCAATCGCCTCGCGCTTCATGATCACTTCGGCCAGCCAGCCGATGATCGTGATCGCACCGGCGCCGGCGCACGCACCGAGGAAGGCCGCCCACGGCGACGCGAAGTGCGAGGGCTCGCCGATGAAGAAGTTCGCGAGCGTGGCCCCGAACACCATCACCAGTCCGCTGATCGTGAAGCCATCGGGAATCAGATACGTCATCGCATCGGTCACCGCGATGCCGAACAGCACCGTGCCGAACAGCGCCACCCGTAGCGCTTCGAACGTCACTCCGAACGCCACGAAGCTGGCCACCCATCCCAGCGCGACCATCAGTTCGACGGCCGGATACTGGATCGAAATGGGGAGACTGCACCCGCGGCACTTCCCCCGCAGCAGCAGCCAACTGAGGAGGGGAATGTTCTCGTGCCACGCGATTGCCCGCTCGCATTTCGGGCAGCGCGACCGTGGGCGCACGACGCTGAGCTCGGCCGGCCAGCGCGAAATGCAGACGTTCAGGAACGACCCGATCGACGCGCCGAGCACGAACACCGGCAGCAGGACGAGGGTGACGAAATCAGCAGTGAGTGGCAGCACGGTATGGGGCGAAGGCGAAACAACGACGGCGACACGGCAACGGCGAAACGGCGCCGATGGAGCGGTTAGCCCACGCGCAGCGCATGCAGCAGGATCCCTGCGGCAACGGCCACGTTCAGCGACTCGATCCCCGGCGTCATTCGAATGGCCACCCGCGACGTGACCGCCGCCGAGACCGGTGCCGACAATCCGGCCCCTTCGTTGCTCACCACGAGCGCGAGATGCGCCGGCAGCGAGGCCGTCGTGACCTGGTCGAGAGGGACCCCATCGGTGTCCGCCGCCCATACGGGCACGGCATGCGTCGCGGCGAACTCCGCGAACGCCTCCCACGACATCGGTACCGCCGGGTGCACGAAGAGGGCGCCCATCGTGCTACGGACGACTTTAGCGTTCCACAGGTCAACGGTTCCGGGCAAAGCCACCGTGGCGGTCACACCCAGTGCCGCCGCCGTCCGGATGACCGTCCCCACGTTCCCCGGGTCCTGCAGGCCATCCAGCACCAAGAATCGACTGGAGGGACCTTCAGGGGCCCGCAGGGCCCACTCCGGGATCGGCGCCACCGCCAGCACGCCCTGAGGGGTGTCGGTGTCCGCCGCGCTCTCCAGTTCCTCGTCGCTCACGTTGGCCACCGCGATCCCGCGCTCCTCGGCAGCCACCACCAGCGCCCGGCCTCGGGCCTGTTCGCCCAGCGCCGTCGTGACCAGCAGCCCGTCGACCGGCAAGCCGGACGCCAACAGCGCCTCGACGGTGCGCACGCCTTCGGCCACGAATCGGTGCTGCCGCTCACGCGCTTTCCGGCGCTGTAGGTCACGAGCCAGAGTCAGTAGCTTCACGGGTGCAAACGGGTACGGGTGGGGTATGCCTTCCGGGTTGGCGCGGGGAATGCCATGCTGCACACCGGAAGCACCGTCAGGACAGGCCAGAACTTGAGACAGCCCACAGCCATGCGTGAGAATACACGACAAAACGACCAGCGGGGGAACCGCAAGCGCGTAATCCTCGGCCTCGCAGCCGCCTTCTCGGTCGCGGCCGCGCTCGCGGCCTGCGTGCCCCCCACGCCGGAGGAGGTGGCGATGGGCAACGACTACGCGCAGCAGGTCGAGCGCGAACTGCCCATCATTCGGGACCCCGACATCGTGCGCTACATCAACGTGCTCGGCGACTCCATCGCCCGGGTCTCCGACGACCGGAGTCTCACGTGGCACTTCAATGTCGTGGATCAGCCCGAGATCAACGCCTTCGCGGTGCCGGGGGGCCATATCTACGTGTATCGCGGGCTTATCGAGAAGTCCACCAACATGTCCGAGCTCGCGGGCGTGCTGGGCCACGAGATCGCCCACGTGACGTTGCGTCACAGCATGCAGCAGATGGCGAAGGCCCAACGCGCCAATATCGGCCTGACCGGGTTGTGCCTCTTCGTACCATCCGCCTGTCAGGGCGTCGCCGGCGCTGTCATGCAGGTCGGCGCGCAGGTGGGGTTCGCCAAGTTCAGCCGCGACGACGAGGCGGCGGCGGACAAGTTCGGCGTGACCTACGTGACACGCGCCGGTATCGACCCGCGTGGCATGCCCAGCATGTTCGGCACTCTTATCGCCGAACGCGAGCGCAATCCGAGCAGCGTGGACGCCTTCTTCGCATCGCACCCTGTCGAAGAGAGTCGGGTGGCCAACACCGAGGTCGAGATCCGGAGGATCGATCCGGTCGTGCTCACATCGCTCACCCGAGACACGCGCGCGTTTCAGTCGTTTAAAACGCGCCTGGCTGGGCTGCCGCGGACCCCCGCCAAACGCTGACGCATGGTGGGCGCTACGGCAGGCGCCGCACGAACTCCGTGACGAGCGACTCGAAGCGGTCGGCCACGGCGCGCCCGGCTTCCATCACCTCCGCGTGATTGAGCTTCTCGGGGGAGAGACCGGCCGCCTTGTTCGTAATGCAGGAGACGGCCGCCACGCGCATGCCGAGCGCCCGCGCCACAATCACTTCGGGCACCGTCGACATCCCGACCGCATCGACGCCGAGTCGTTCCAGCATCCGCACCTCGGCCGGCGTTTCGTAGGTGGGCCCCAGCAGTCCGCCATACACGCCATCCTGCAGGGCGACGCCAAGGGTCCGCGCCGACGCGTGCAAGAGGGCGCGGAGCGCCGGGTCGTACGGGTCGGACATATCGGGAAAGCGTTCATCGCCCGGCTCGACCGCGCCGAACAACGGATTCCGGAACATCAGATTCATGTGATCGGAGATCACCATGAGATCGCCCGGATTGAACGTGCGGCGCACGCCCCCGGCGGCATTCGAGGCGAAATACACCTGTACCCCAAGCGCATGCATCACCCGCACGGGGAATGCCGCGAGCGCCGCGTCGTGCCCTTCGTACATGTGAAAGCGGCCGGCCAGAGCGATCACCGGTCGCCCACCCAACGTGCCCACCAAGAGTTGGCCCACGTGCCCGGCAACCGTGGCCGTTGGGAATCCGGGCACCTGCGAGAAGGGAATGCGCACCGCTCGCTCAAGCCGGTCGGCCAGTCCGCCCAGCCCCGAGCCGAGCACGATGCCGCACAGCGGCACCGGCGCATCGGGGCTCAGGCGCTGGCGGATGTACTCCGCCGCGATGTTCGCG
>Ga0114970_10003521_pt1 | contig 11488 bp, 11 predicted proteins | sample M_140205_XF_Meta_FD_87030 | JGI IMG/M metagenome (GOLD analysis project Ga0114970, IMG submission 87030) | Freshwater microbial communities from Lake Montjoie, Canada to study carbon cycling - M_140205_XF_MetaG | ecosystem: Environmental > Aquatic > Freshwater > Lake | place: Lake Montjoie... | reverse complement strand
TCGACGACATAGCAAAGACTACGAACGGTACCCTGAAAGCAGCGAGGCCATGGTTTATATCAGCATGATTCACGTTATGCTCAGGCGACTTTGAGGTAGGTACCCTTTTCAAACAGCCTCTTATGGATTGCATAGGATTCGAGCTTTTCTCCTACTTGGTTTCGTAAGGCTTTTCGTTTCTTTCCCTCTGCGTAGAGGGCCATAAACTGTCGGATACGCGAAATATATTTATCGGCTTTGGATCGGGATATCTCAGAAATCAAGGAAGCAAATTGGGGCTGTAGGCGGGTGGTAATGTCGATAAGATTCCTTGTCCTTATGCCGCTGCTGGTTTGCAAATGGGTGGTTGCTTCTTCTAATTCTTCGTGGGTGATGTATCGCTGTAAGAAGATGTAGCAACAAAGATACGCAAACCCGATGGTTGGCTCCCATATGTAGATTTTTCCTGATTCTTTGGGCGCGTTTCTTTTCCTATAGGATTCAATCTCTCGGGTTAACTTGGGTAAGACTGCTTCTGTGGCAACCAATTCCCAAATCAGGGCATGTTCTCGTTTATAGATTTCAAAAGTTTCCGTTTGACGATGGGGTTGCATCTCCATCCATTCCGCAAGAAAAATGGCACTTGCTTCATGACAACGTTGTAACCCGTTATAGGTATCAAAGACCTCAAAGGTGCCGTGAGTACCCAGTTGTTTGCTTACCCGTTGTCCGATGTTTACGAGTTCATGGAGGAAGATAATTTCGGTCAAAGAAGACGCATGAAAGGAGATGGTCGTCTCTGTGGCAAAAAGGGAGATAGAAACCAACGTGGTAAAAAATCCAATGCTTCGGAATAGAAAACGCATATAAAATCCGCCATAGAAAAAATATTTTTAGCATGGACATCCCTACCTGTTTTCCGTACAGGTGTCAAATTACCATATGGAGGTTTGATTGGCATGAATGAGCATCTCCTTCCGTCCTTGCAACACGCAAAATTCTTACACACTGTGTGTGCGTCTCTTTTTTCTCATATAAAAATCAAATACTTTGGATACACGCGTTTTTTTAAAAGGGGATTGGCCATTGGGCTTTATACAGATCCTGATAAAGTGCAGGATTTTTTGTCTCAGCGATTTGGCCCCCCTTTTCTTGGGAAGAGTGGGATTGTGGTACCCAATGGGTCCTACTTCATCAAGGATACGGCGGAATTTTTGCCTGAGATGGGAGAGTCAGAGAATACTCGCGCCTATTTAGAGTATGTCCGCACAGCAAAAAAACCTGACTATGAAACCGGGATGACCTTCGTGCATAAATCTCGGGAATATGATGAGAGTTTTCACTTCGTGTGTGAAGCGGGATTTCCCATGGTGCGCGCCTATTATGGAGAACGTCAGGAAGCGTTGACCCAGTTTTGTCGATATTTTTTGTGGAAGGCCAAGCCGGTATTACAAAAACTGGGGCAGAAAAAATCTTTTCTCTCCTATGGAACCCAACAGGATGCTATGCAACTGGACCCTTCTGCCGAGCTCATGGAAAAGATTGCCTATCAAGGGATGCGATGTACAACCCCCTCTGGGGATGTCTATTTGTCCCAACAGGAATATCGATGCTTTAAACTGTGGATGGAGAATCATACCCACATCGAAATTGCTGATGAGCTCTCTTTGTCTCGTCGGACGGTGGAGTCTTATCTTATGCATGTGAAAAATAAGCTTCAGGTGAAAGAGAAACGAGAGTTGGCCGATATTTTTTCTGCTTGTCTGTAGTTTTTTATCTGGAGGGCGTTCCCCCTTCGCCTTTGTGGGAAACTGCGCAGCTGATTCCCCAAGAAAAGTCACTGGGTGACATCCCCTTTCCTCCCCTATGGTGAACCTATCAGCTTGGTAGGAGAGTTTTCATGCTTTGCCCTTTTTTATTTCTCACCCATGTGGCCTCCCAACTTTTGGAGCGGTATTTTCCCGAGGCACCGACGCCAATGGGGCCCCCTGCTTTCTCTCTCCTTTTTCCCCAGGATGAAGCCGGTTGGCTTTCCTGGATTGACTCCCTATCCAAGGTTCCCAGTTTCCCTTGGGTGTCTCGCTATTTCTCCGATTCTGCCAAACGTCGAAGGCTGGGGGAACAGGTACACCTTCAGGTCATCCAATGCGCAGAAAAGGGAATCTCCATTATTTCGAAGCGAGATCCTCGCTATCCAGCCTACCTTTTTCATATTCCAGATCCCCCTCTCTGCATTTTTGCTCAGGGAAATTTGGATCTTTTGCAACGCCCCTGTGTATCCGTCGTGGGCTCTCGTCGTTGTTCTCGCGAAGCAGGTGAGCATGCCTACCAGTTGGGAAAAAAAGTGGTCCAGCAAGGGGGGTGCATCGTCAGCGGGGGCGCCTATGGATGCGACATTCGGGTGCACCAAGGGGTTCTTGATGCTGGGATTCGGCCGACGCCAGCGGTGGTTGTCTTTGCAGGAGGGTTTCCCCACTGGATGCCACAGGGAAATTTGGGATATTTTCGGGAGATTCTCGGAAATGGTGGTCTCTTTTTGACGGAAAAACTCTGGGACCATGTCCCTCGGCCCCGAGATTTTCCTGTGCGCAATCGCATTATCTCAGGGCTTTCTCCGGTGACGGTGGTGGTGCAAGCGGGGATTCGCTCGGGCAGTATGATCACAGCCAGGGTGGCTCTCGACCAAGGACGGGAGGTGCTGGTTTTTTCGTATTCCCCCGAGGATCCGTGGGCGGAGGGGAATCACGCTTTGATGGCAGAGGGGGCAGAATCTGTGGACTCGGTAGAAGATTTTTTCCGTTGGGGAGTTCACCATGGATGGATGGCTTGAGGGATTATTTGTCTACTTTGAAGATCCTCAGTTGGACGAACTCACGGTGATTGGTACCCAGAGCCTGTGTCTCTCGACCCAAGGCTTGCGTGCTACCTTTGCTTCTCCCTTTGGAGAGGAGAGGGCGTGGCGGGAGCAGTTACAAACTTTCTGCTTTGCTCACCAGTTGCCTCTTACGCCTCGGACCCCTAGTGCAGGAGGAATGTTGGTGGAACGAGGGTTTCGCTGGCATGCCTTGCTTCCCCCCCTTTCCGCTTGTGGTCCGCTGTTCTCTCTCCGGCGGCACCGGTTTGAGACTCTTTCCTTCGAGGATTTTGCGGGGGGAAAGGCTCGAGATCAGCTGTTGGAGTGGGTGCAGGCGCGGCGCCCATTGTTGCTTTGTGGTCCCACAGGGAGTGGGAAGACATCACTTTTGACCTGGCTTTTGCGTCGCTATGCGCGGGAGGAAAAAGTCTTGCTACTGGAGGATCTTGTGGAAATTCCCATCTTGTCTCCCCACTGGGTCAAGTTGGCAGTGCAGACGCATCATGTGAGTGGATGTGTGTTTCCTTTCGATGCAGCACTATCGGAATGCTTGCGCCTTCATCCAGATCGGATCGTGGTGGGAGAGATTCGAGATCCGGGTACGTTTCCGTTTCTGCAAGTGATCCATGGGGGGCATTCGGGCTTTATGGCCACCTTTCATGCCCAGACCAAGGAGGGGGTTGTCGCTCGATTGCAAAAATCTGGAGGCGACTTCCCCTCTGTGGAACTAGGACTCGCGTTTTTGGGACGTGGATTTCCCCCGCTTATTCGCGAAATGGTCACGGTGATGCTGTGACTCAGATCCGGCTCGGTGTCCCAGTCCTCCAGGAGAACGGGGGCGGTTGCCATCCGGGCGATGGTCTCGGTTGGGCCCTCGGTTGTAGGAGTCGCGATCCCGAGGTGAGCGAGAATCACGGTTGCCGGAGGAGGGGCCTCCGCGCTGACCATCGCGGTTATAGTTTTGGCGAGGGCCTTGGTTGCGGTCTCGGTTGTAGGGGGGCCGGTCATTACGGCGGTAGTCAGTATTTCCGCGGGGCTGCGTCTTGGATTTAGGTCGGAACCAAGCCAAAATAGCCGCAATGAGTCGTACCAACCAAGATTGTTTGGCTTTTTTACGTGCCAATTCTTGCTGGTAGCGCTGCTGGTAGCTTTGCTCAACGGGGTCAAGCTTGGCTCGCGGTGCTTCAGTTCTCGCTTGTTCTCTGCGACGACGTTCTCTTTCTCGTTCTTCGGCTTGTTGCACTTTCTTTTGCTCCCAGTTTTCATCGTACTCAAATCCTTTCTTCGACTGGTAGTCAAAGCGAAGGATCTGCGTGGCAAAGGGGTTATCGGCTCGATCCGGGGTTTGGAGGAAGGCCTCTTCGACCCAGACCGGTCGTGGACAATGGGTACCCAATAGGTCTTGAATCCCTACGAAGTTTTCTCCGTAGCAGTCGCAGACAAGGGTGTAGGCTTTGCCTTGGGCGCCGGCCCGTGCCGTTCGTCCAATGCGGTGGATATAACTAGCTGGTTCTTCCGGGACATCAAAGTTAAAGACATGAGTAATGCCAGGGATGTGCAATCCACGACTGGCCACATCGGTGGCAATGAGAATATTGGTATTGCCAGTTTTCAAACTTTTGAGGAGCCGGGTTCGTTTGTTTTGCTGCATGCCGCCTGTGATGAGGTCTGCTTGAATCCCATTGGCTCGCAGCTTGTAATGGAGCCAAGCTGCGGTGAGTCGGGTATTGGCAAATACTACGCTGCGTTGGTTTTGGACCAATTGAAGCAGGTGGAGGAGGATCCGAATTTTTTGGGGGGCTTCGCAAATGATGGCATGCTGTTCAATGCGTTCTGGAGCGATTTCATCACTATTCAATGAAACGTAATGGGGGTCATTCAAGTATTCGAAAATGACTTCATCCACTCGGTCGCTGGTGGTGGCAGAGAAGAGCAATTTTTGGGCATTAGCGGGGAGTTTTTCGAGGAAGAATTCCAGCTCTTGAATAAATCCCATGTCGCACATGCGATCTACTTCGTCGCAGACGAAGAGGGAGATGTCTTGGAAGCTCAAAGCCTCCTTGGTGAGAAAATCTCGGAGTCGCCCCGGGGTGGCTACAATGACCGAAGGCTTTTTTTGGATTTCTTGGAACTGCTGATCCCAGTCCATGCCTCCGACGGTGACCACGGTGGTGAGCCCCATGGGGGCAAATAAATGGGTAAGTTCTTCCCCAATTTGTTGGGCAAGTTCTCGAGTGGGGGTGATCACCACCCCAAACGTCTTCGGGGCAAGCTCAGGGTCAGCTTTTTTGGCTTTCTGTAGGAAATTGGCCAAGGTAATAGCAAAAACCCCGGTTTTTCCAGAGCCCGTCTGGGCAAACCCAGCAATATCCTGACCCCGTAAGCTGTATGGCAGTGTCTGGGATTGGATCGGGGTGGGTTGAGTCCACTGAATCCTTTGGAGCTCTGCGAGTACCTCGGGCTCTAATCCTGCTTCTTCAAAGGTAGAATAAGAGAGAGTAGCCAAGACCTCTAGTAGGGGGATGGCTTCTTCTTCTGTTGGAATTTCAGTAGGTTGAGATAGTGGAGGGGTCGTCTCCATGGTCTCTTGCGGATCTTGGTGTTCTGTCATTCTGCGTATATTTCCTGTCAACGAAACTTCTGATTCCGCTACACTCTACCAGATTTAGAGGGAAAAAGTAAGAACCCCTTTTCCTTCGTAAAAACATTGCCACAGAGTGCGGATTTTTCTACACTCGGGGCTCTACTGCACATAGGAGGCGTTGTGAAAAAGCGTATGAGAATTAAATGGGTAGGTCTTTTGGTGGTGGGAGGCGCTTCTTTAGGGGGGTGTTTGACCCATGGAGATAAAAAAGAGCTGCAAGACCAACTCTTTGAAGTGCGCACGAAGATGTTGACCATCGAAGGGCAGCTCCATGAGACAGGGCAACGAGGCTCTTCTGCGGATCAGAGACTTGCCTCTTCCTATGTAAAGATTGAAACCTTACAAGGAGAGTTGCAACGGATATTGGGAGAAATCGATCGGTTAAAGATCGGAGTTCAAACCGGGAAATTGCCTGGCACAAAAGAAGAGGAAGCCTCTGTGGCGGCTACACTGCATGGAGTAGAAACCCGTGTGGCTGAATTGGAAAAAGCCCAGGTGGAGATTCTCACAGCATTAGAAAAGGTCAAGAGCCATCATGGAGCTGGGAAAAAGGGGGCAGCTGCCGACAAGGATAAAGGCAAGGGAAAATCCCTCGAAGTGTTGGAGGAAGCCTTTACCCACAAGAAGTATAGTTCCATTGTGGAAGAGGCGCCGGCTCTCTTGAAGAAGAAGCAAGTGAAGCATCTCGATCGAGTGCACTACTTGTATGCAGAGAGCTTGTTTCGGCTGAGTCGTTTGGAAGAGGCTGCGCTCGAGTATGATAAATTGTTGAAGATACCCACTCTTACCAGCTCTTATCCTCATATCCAACTTCGATTGGGAGATTGCTTCCGACGGTTGGGGGACAAAGCTACCGCATTGATCTACTATGGAGAACTCACGGCAAAGTCTCCGAATTCGTCTGAAGCTAAGTCGGCAGAAGAGCATATCGATAAATTGAAGAAATAAGTTTTTGTGGGAAGAAGGTCTATTTTGCTGGGATTGGGAATTGAATCGAGTTGTGATGATACGGGGGTTGCCGTTGTTGACGGGAACAACCGAGTGCTGGCCTCTGAAGTCGCCTCTCAGTTGGATGTGCATAAAGCATTTGGAGGCGTAGTCCCGGAGATAGCGGCCCGAGAACATTTGCAAATTCTCCATCCCCTGTTTCTGCGAGCCATGGAAAAGGCCTCCGTATCTCTATCCGACATTGACTATCTTGCGGTGACAGCCGGTCCAGGTTTGGTGGGTTGCCTCCTGGTGGGGACTTCCTTTGCCAAAGGATTGGCTCTTGCTACGGGGAAACCCTTGGTGCCCGTGGATCATGTCCATGCCCATGTCCATGCTGCTTTTTTGGATGTATCATGGAAAGAGGAGGATCGTTTTCCTGCCTTGGCTCTTGTTGTATCGGGGGGGCATACCAATTTATATTGGATGGAGTCCCCGGTTCATTTCTCCTTACTCGCATCTACCATCGACGATGCTTGTGGAGAATCCTTCGACAAAGTAGCCAAAATGCTGGGAATGCCCTATCCAGGGGGCGCGCATATTGAGACCTGGGCTACAAAAGGAGATCCCAAGCGATTTCCCATGCCAGTGATGATGCGGGATGCCTCTTCCTTACAATTTAGTTACTCGGGACTTAAAACCCATATCGTGTATTTGATTCGACGGTTACTTGCAGAGTCAGGGCAAGACGGTCCTCTCTCCGATGAGTTGGTGGCGGATGTGTGCGCGTGTTTTCAAGAGGAAGCCTTGGGACAATTGATTCGAAAAATCAAATTGGCTCTAAAGCAATATCCCCAAGCCAAGTGTTTGCTGGTGGGGGGAGGGGTGGCTGCCAGTTCTCGCCTGAAAGTCCGATTGGAGAAAGAGATTGCGATTCCATCGCATTTTCCAGCGAAGAAATATGCTATGGACAATGCAGCCATGATTGCCGCTTATGGAGGCGCTCTCTATCGTCGACAAGAGAAAGAAGCTTTCTCCGATCTTCAGTGGGATGTTTACTCTCGATATCATACACGCACATCATAGAGGCAACCTTATGACTGCTCCCTTTCGTCAAAAAAAGTCCATGTCCCAGGTGTTTTTACACACGGATTGGCCCTGTGTGAAAATGTGTGACCTCTTGCGAGAGCAAGGGGTGGATCATGTATTGGAAATTGGGCCTGGTAAAGGCATCTTGACCCGAAGATTGGTGGAAGCTGGATTCCATGTCACTGCCGTGGAAAAAGATGCCCAATTGGCACTCTATATGACTTCGGTGGCCCACCGATATGCGACGGAAGGGCTTGGTTCTCTCACCGTACGGGAGGAGGATATCCTTCGTTTTGATGTACGGGAGTGGGTAGAAAATACCCCCGGGAAGAAAGCCATCTGTGGAAATATTCCTTACCATATTTCTTCTCCCATTCTCTTTCATGTATTGCCAGAACTTTCGAAGCTGCAAGGGGTGTTTCTCTTGGTGCAGCTGGAGTTTGCCAAACGGTTGGGGTCTCCGGCCAATGACAAAAGCTATGGCAGTCTCAGTGTGTATACCCAGTTGCGCGCGCGAGCCAAGGTGGAGTTCAAGGTAGAGCGTTCCTGCTTTTACCCCATCCCCAAGGTGGATAGTGCGGTTGTCTCTTTGTTTCCTCGGTTGGATCCTGTTGCGCCTGAATTACTCAACCAGGTAGAGCAGATTACCCGTCAGGTATTCCAACAGCGCAGGAAAAAGTTGAGCAATAGTTTGGGTTTCTTTCTTGAGCAGGGAAAACCTCTTCCCGAGAATTTTGATCTTTCTCGTCGATGTGATTCTCTTTCTCCTCAAGATTTTCTCGAATTGGCGAAAGCATTCTTTGGGTAATGTTTTTCTTATCTGGAGGGCGTTTCCCCCTCCAGACCTCCCCCCCTCCAGACCTCCCGACTTACCGAAACAATCCTCCATCCAAAGCTTCCGTAAAATCAGAGAAGGTAAGGATTTCGATGCCATCTTCTTCTGTTCGTTGACTTAAACTGCCCGCATAGACCAAAATACGACGTTGGACATTGGGGATTTCGGCAATGGCTTTTAGGCCTTTCAGATGTTCCGAGCGAATTCTCGAAGTGTATTTTACTTCGATGGCAACGAGGTCTTCTCCCTTTTTTAAGATAAAATCCACTTCCAACGTGGATTTTGAAGGTGCCCAGTAAAAAACTTCTTCAAAGAGATCGAAATAATCTCGATAGGCCAAAAGAATTTGTAAGATCAGCCCTTCAAACAGATGTCCCATGGCATCCGGTTGGAGAGGGCTTTTTCCATGTTTGAGGGTACGAGCGATGCCACAATCGAAGAAGTAAAATTTCGGACTGTGTTTTTCTCGAACCCGAAGTTTCGGCGTAAAGGCGGGGAGTAGGTATCCCAATAAGGTATCGAGGAGGATTTCCATATGGCCTTGGGCTGTGGAACGAGCAATTTCTGCATCCCGAGCGAGGGTGGAGAATTGCACCACTTGTCCATGGCAGAGACTGGCTACTTGTAGAAAACGTAGAAAACTTGGGAGATTGCGAACGAGGGCCTCCATTTGGATTTCTTGTTGGATATAGAATTTGGTATAGGCAGCGAGGGTATCATAGGGGGTCTCTTCAAAATAGATGGAAGGGATGAGACCATATTGCAGAGCTCGATCGAGCTGAAAGGCATCTCCCAGTTCTCTGGGAATAAAGGGGTGCATATGGGTATCTAGGGCGCGACCTGCCAGTAGGTTGACGCCAGCCTGTCTGATCTTCCTCGCAGAGGAACCACTCAGAGCAAATTTTTTTCCCCGTTCAATGTACCGATGCACCGTATTGAGAAGACTAGGGATTCTTTGGAACTCATCGATTACAATCCACTCTTGGGTGGCGTGCTCCAAGATTTGTGCGAGGGCCCCTCGGTCGGTTTGGAGCTGGAAGAAGAGGGTTTCATCCAATAGGTCCAAGAATAGGGCTTGGGGAAATTGCTTTCGAAGCCAGGTGGTCTTGCCTGTGCCTCGAGGTCCGAGCAAAAAAAAGCTTTTTTTCTTGAGGGATAGAAGTCTTTCTTGCATTTTGTACACCTTATCGTTATTTTGGTTACCAATTTAACGGTAAGGTGTACAAAATGCGAAGTCAAGGATTTTTCTCTGACCTTCCCGCGGGATAGATAGAAATTGTTCCCTCCCCTTGCCCCGAGTATGATCCCCTCGTTTACGCTGCAAGTTGGAGAGATTCCATGCCCATTGTTCACGTTGTCGATCATCCCTTGGTGCAACATAAGCTTAGTTTGTTGCGAAACAAAGAAACCAGCACCCAAAAGTTTCGGGCCGTATTGCAGGAGATTAGTTACCTGCTGGGATATGAGGCCACTCGTTCGATCGCTTTGGAAACCCGTCCCATTGAAACCCCCGTGGCTTCCATGAATGCCCCTTTTTTAACCAAACCCAAGCCGGCCTTTATCTCCATCATGCGGGCGGGGAATGGGATGTTGGAAGGGGTATTGCAGCTTATGCCATCTGCTCGTGTCGGGCATATTGGATTGTGCCGAAAGGAGAATGGTACGGAAGTGACTATCGACTCCTACTATGAGAAATTTCCAGAGGGTCTTTCTCTGCGAGAGGTAATTTTGTTAGATCCCATGTTGGCTACCGGTCAATCTGCGGTGATTGCCGTGGATCGCATTAAGTCCTACAGACCTCGTAAGATTACCTTTGCTTGTATTTTGGCTTCTCCCGAGGGGATCGCCTACTTTCATCGGTTCCATCCTGAAGTGAATCTCTATACTGCTTCTGTGGATGAGTGTCTCAACGAAAAGCATTACATTGTTCCCGGATTGGGGGATGCAGGAGATCGACTATATGGAACATGATCTGACCTCCAAATATCCCATTCGAATCGCGTCTCGGGTTAAAGAGGCATTGCAAGCGGGGCGTCCTGTGTTGGCACTGGAATCTACGGTAATTACCCATGGATTGCCATGGCCTGCCAACCTTGCCTTGGCCCAAGAACTTGAAGCCATCGCCTTGTCCGAAGGGGCCGAGCCTGCCACCATTGCTGTGGTGGATGGGGTCATCGTAATCGGTATTGATTCGCGGGAAAAAACCCATCTGGCCCAAGAAGGGACTCGGTGCCTCAAGCTTTCAAGTTTTGATTTACCCATCGCTCTCGCCCGTAAGTCTTGGGGATCCACCACTGTTGCAGGGACCCTGGCTTGTGCAGAGCAGGTGGGCATTCGCGTTTTTTCCACCGGGGGAATTGGAGGCGTGCATCGAGGTTATGCTGCATTACCTGATGTATCTCATGATTTGCAAGCCTTGTCTCAGTCCAAGTTGATCACGGTTTGTGCGGGGGCTAAGGCCATCCTCGACTTGCCTGCCACCTGGGAGTACTTGGAAACCCTCGGTGTATTGACCGTGGGATTTCGATGCAAGGAACTGCCTGCTTTTTATTCTCGGGAGAGTGGGATTCCTTTGCCTTATACGGCAGAAGAAATCCCCGAGATTGCAGCCATCTATCGATCCTCTGCTACCGGGGGGCTTCTGGTATTGAATCCTGTGCCTGCAGAATTTGAAATCCCACGTGAGGAGGTAGAGCCTTTTGTGGAGGCCGCTTGCAAGGAGGCTCGGGCAAAGGGCGTCCGAGGCAAATCTGTGACCCCGTTCTTGCTGCAGGTCCTCGAGCGTTTGACAGAGGGGCGTTCAAAAATCACGAATTGTGCCCTCTTGCGTCACAATGTACGAGTGGGTTCTTGGATCGCCAAATCCCTTGCGGGATGATTTTATTTTTTCTGGAGGCGGCTGCTCTGTAGAAAACTTGGGGGGGTGGCAGGTATGTTTTTATAGGGCTTTTATGGGGCAGGCCCTAAAGTGAGCTCTCGACCTTGTGTGCGTGCTGCTTCATCGAGAGGTCACTGCTATTTCTCTCTCTCACAGCGATGTGAACTACTCGGCCCTAAAGGGCCAGAGCTTCTGGGGATAGCGCATAGCTTCCTCCATCTTTTTTGACGTTTCTTCGTCCCTGCTTCCGCGCTGTTGGCTTGGAAGTCTTACGCGAGACTC
>Ga0114970_10003520_pt1 | contig 11488 bp, 13 predicted proteins | sample M_140205_XF_Meta_FD_87030 | JGI IMG/M metagenome (GOLD analysis project Ga0114970, IMG submission 87030) | Freshwater microbial communities from Lake Montjoie, Canada to study carbon cycling - M_140205_XF_MetaG | ecosystem: Environmental > Aquatic > Freshwater > Lake | place: Lake Montjoie... | reverse complement strand
TCCTTAACATCAACACGTCTGTAGAACAAATCACCAAACACTGAACGAATCAAGTTTGCTGTAAATTCTCCACGATTGTATTGAACTAAGTTACCGTTATTACGCATTCTGTGATATACACCAGCAGACGTACGCTTTAATTCTTGCTTAGAACCATTAGTTTTTACGGTACCAGGCTTAGCCCAGATCATACGCTTAACTTTTAATTCTAACATAGACTTACGCATCCAGAACTCAATAAATGGTTCCCACTTAACATCTTGACGAGTTAAAGGTAATTCATTCCTACGTTGAGGAGCATAAACTAAAATATCTAAAGGTTTACCATTGTTATCTCTTAACATCTTATCATCAGCCCACTCAGTAATTTTGTGCTCATAACCATATGCAGAACCTAAAGATTCAAACATTGTGATTTGTTGACCCAAACGTGGTAATCCTAATAAGTCTTGATCAAACTCACCAATAGCAGCATCAACTAATTCAAGTTCAATACCTATTCTTAAAAAGGTAGGGCTTACGAAATCTACAGTTGGATTGTCTGTTACTAATGTAAATGAATACAAATATCCCATGTTCCAAGGTTGAGGATCTTTGATTACATAAAAACGAGGACCATACTGACGAGTACCTACAGAAACGATAGCGTTCTTAGAAAACTCATTAGTATCAATCACTAATTGAAACTCTTGACCATCAATACCAGGTTTAGTAAGTTCTTGCGTGCTAACTGGAATGTCAATGATTTTTGGAAACTTGTAAGGAACTTGTACCTGCCACTTCCAAGCATCACTATTATTATCAATGTAGTAAGGAGTAGACTTGTTAATCATGTCTAAAAAATCATTACTGTAAAGAGAACTCTGAGTGTAAAGACTTATGATTTTTTTATCATAATCTGCTGGCTCAGTAGAGTGAAAACTTTCCAAGTGGTTTGCGTCTGTTAATTTACCTACAGCACGTCCATCCATAGAAGCGACTCTTGCGTAAGTAAAACCAGTTAAACCTGGAATTGTTTGAATTGCCATTTTGTTATTTTTTTAAATTTTTATTTATAAATTATTGAAACCATGATGTGGAGACATTAGCAGGTTTTTGAGATTTCACAGCACTTTTGCTTGCCTGTCTGGCCACCTCTCCAAACAATTCATTTGATTTTTTGGTGATACCAGTCTTTTGAATTGTTGATAGTGTAGGATCTTTTTCTAATATCTTTAATAATAAAGCTATCTTCACCTTCTTTTCATGATTCTCAGGACGCTTAAGTTCTAGGATGGTTTTATCAAATTCTGTTAATGTTTCACCAGAGTTTGTTTTATACTTATCTATTGTTAAGAAATCTTGTAGTTCACCAGCCAATTTTTGATTAAGAGGAATACCATCAAACTCTTTGTTCTTCAACTTATCCTGTAAAACTTGATTTACATTTGTAGAATACTGTTGCTTATATTGAGCTTGTTGTTGTAATTGAACCTCTTTTTCTTGTTCTAGTTGTTGAAGCTTTACAGCTTCTTTCTTTATTAAAACCTTATGATGCTTTCCAGCAACGCTTTCAAGATCACCATAGTTCTTTAGTCTTTCTACTTCTGTTGTAACATCTTCAGGATCAAGGCCTTGGTCAGTGAGTGCTTGCGTAATCACTTTCACTTGGTTTGCTTCCTGTGCAAGATCCATATCAGCAAAAGATTGTATTTGGTTAAATGCTCCAAAATAATCTTTAGGATTAACTCCTTTTACATATATGGCATCAAACGCTTGTTGATATTCTTCTCCAAATTGACCTATGAAGTTATTTACCACTTCAATAGCTCCTTTCTTTTTCTCAGCGTTGAATCTCTCTAAAAATTCTTCAGCATTGTTTATTGGAACATCATCTTCATCTTCTTCTTTAGAAAACACTCCTAATTTTAAAAGATCTTTAGAAAGAGCAGTGAATTGATTTGATTCACCCTCTTCTTCATTGTTCTCAGTGTTGGGTGTTGTAGAAATTGGAGAAACCTTTTTAACTGGTTCATCTTCATCTTCTTTTTCTTCTTCATCATCCATTAAGAAATCTGTAATAGATTTATTTTCATCAATTGCTGGAGTTTCTTCTGTAGTAGTTGGAGCAGCTGCTTTTGCAGGAGCTTCTGTCTTTTTTTCAGGAGGAGGAGAAGGTTTATCTATTTTCTGAATATCATCAGGATTAGATGTAGCAATCTCTGGAGCAAATAAATCACTCAAGAGTTGTTGGTTCCCCATTCCCATTTCCATAGTATCTTGGATACTAAAAAGACTTGGACTATCTATATTTTCTGCCATATGTAGTTGATTTTTAATTGGTTTCGAAATGTAAAATTATATTATTTATAATTAATAGCAAAGAGAGAAGGCACTATACTCATCAATATTCAATATAATATAGCATTAACTTTATTCACTCTAATCAAGTTTGTTTGTAAAATTGTCATTTATTAGCCTGTAGCTTCTAATTGGAGCAAGATCTGTAAGTGTTACTTGTTGAACTTCAACTCCCCATTTCTTTGCTTCCACTCTCACCTTCTTAGTTAATGTGTTGTCAAGTTCAGAATCTGTACATTCATCCATGGTCATAGACATAATGACATTTTTTATAATACTTTGAGACATGTCTGACAGGGCATCCTGTGCATCATACACCTCAAGAAGAAATATTTTAACGTCTGCTATCTTATATTTGATAAGTCCTTTCACCACAATATTCTGTTTGTCCTTAGTGTATAGGGATTGAGCATCAAGACTCAATGTTGTAACAACGACATGTTGATCTATCACCTCATCAAATAAAGGGATTTTGAAATGCATGCCAGGTTTAAAAACTGCTTTAAATCTTCCAAATCTAAGAAGAACAGCTTCCTCATAATCTCTTATAATAATGATTGGTGTTAATTGTAACCACCAATTAGTTATTATTTCAATCAGTTTATCAAACATAATTATTTAGTTTTCTTGTTCCTACCCTTGGCATTCTCTTTAGCTATAGCAAGATCATTTGCTTGGTTTTCTCTAGCCACCTGTAATTTTTCTCTTTCTATTGCTAACTTATCAGCTGCAACTTTGTTCTTAGATTGAATATCAGCCATCTTGCTTTGATAGTCTTTCATAGCTTTTGATTCCTCTGTAGCTAACTTATTGATTTCTAATACATCAGGAACACCAGATGTATCTACATCTGATAAAGGTCCTGATTTAGACTCAGCTGCAATAAGAGCAATCTCTTTTTTATTAATTCTATCAAGCTCAGCTTGGTAGTTATCATTAACAATCTTCTCTTGTTGTTGCTGTTGAGCAGCTTGAATTTGAGCGTCAGCTTGTTGCTGCTGTTGATCCAATTGTTGTTGCTGTTGTTGTAATTTAGTAATCTCTAATTCTTCTTGTCTGCTCTTAAGAGTTGTAAACACCTTTTTCATTTGACGAACAGAATCAGTTGAATACAATTCAATGATGTCAGACAAGCTTCCACCATTCTGAATAACAGCTTGGGACAATCCTCTTAACTCATTAAACATTTTTTGATCCTCTGGTCTATTAGTTAAATACACCTTCAAGTCTCTAAACTTAAGATCAGAACCATTCACTTGTACAAATGCAGATTCTCCTTGAGATGTAATATAGGAAATAGTAGATTGTGGCTTCTGACTCTCTACATACAGAGATGCATCGATTATAGATTGGTAGAGCTGTCCTAACACATATTCATGAGCTATGAACAATGGTTCTGTTTGAGAATAGCTTTGTGTAATAGCTGCATTAGTTCCTGTAGCACTCTCGCTAGCTGATACACTTCCCATTCTTTGTCTAGACATACCAATTAGTTCCCAACACTCATTCTTTAATTGTTGAGCTAGTGTATAACGAGATTGTATCTCTTGTGTACGTGTAAGATCTAGACTTGTGAATTGATTGAAGCTAGAAGGAGCTTTTAAATTCTCTGGACTATCATCAACAAATACCACTCCTCTATTACGAGCTTCCATTTCCCATATGTCAAGAGCATCTTGTGCATCTCCATCTTTAGGAATAGGAATGTGTCTAATAGACATAAGTTGCACCTTACCCACCTCCTTCTCAAGAAGTTTGTAAAGCTGGTTCATACATACATTATATAACACTTGGAAAGGCTTCATAAGATCTATTAAGCTTTTAGCTTCTGTATTCTTCACCTCAAACACCTGACCAATGATAGGACAGTAGTTTAATAATTTGTATGGTTTAATATGATAGATGTCTGGACCAATCTTTGTCCCCTGATACCATTGGTTAATCCATCCCCATTCTAATGATTGTTGTGTAGGAATTGTTCCTGATTTATAATGTTCATCTACAAGTAGAGATTGTTCATTACCCATCTCATCTAAATATATAAGCTTGCCTATCTTTTTCTTAGAAATCCAATAAGCTCTCACCACTACATACTTATAACCAAAACTACTAACGTTAGACGTTAGCCCTAAGAAATCTCTAAGACCATCATTGTTTTCCTTCATCTCTGATTCAATGAGCATTCTAGTTTGTAGAACAAGAGGATCATATGTATCATATTGTATGGAGTCATTCCCAGGAATAGCATTAGGATTACCAAGATTGGATTCACGTACATTAATCAATCCATAATCCTGTAATGAACTTCTTAAATGATCTATTTCATCTTTAGTAAGATCAGGAATAGCTTCAATAATTTCAGATAGTTCCATCACCTGCACTGTACCAGCAGCATACGCTCCTTGCACCCTACCTGTTGGATCTGATATGTATTTTCTATCTGGTGTTGTTAAAAACCATGTATTTTTTGGATTAGCCACTTCTATGTTAAACCCAAGCTTTGAATTATCTTCATATATATGATAGAACTCCCTAGCAGATATTAACATATCTCTGAAAGCATCTTCACTCTTTTCTTTGGTGTTGAACTCAGCTTTCTGTGCTGTAAGAATATGGTTTGCCCATTTTTCAGCAATAGATGTATAGCTGTCAATACTATCCTTCACCTGGTCCATTGTCATTTGCTGTAATTGCTCATCATCAATCTCTTCTCCTTGTAAGGCAGCTTTCTCTTGAATCTTTTGTTTAGCTTGATTGATTACATACTCTTGTAATATACCTGTCTTAAACTCAAGCTCTTCAGACTTACTATCATCATCAAAAGCCTTAACACGAAAAGCATCAGGTCTCTTAGATATTTCACCTACCAACTCATTAACAGGAGTGGTGATGATGGAATACATTTTAACATATGCAGGAAGAGCAAGATCTGATGTTAATACATCTGTAAAACTTCTCACCTCTGGTTCTTGATAAAAGTCTTCTCTTCTGAGAATTCCCTTCATCAAATCATAGTTTTTAACAAAGGTGTCTCTATTCTTTGTATATTCAGCATATGCCTTATTAGCAAAATAGTCCATTGTGTTTTTAATCCAACTTTCATCTTGCTTCTCCTTATCAGTTTTAAATTGGTCAGGAAATATGTTCAAATAGGCATACCTAATTGTTGCGTCTTTTGTATATCTTATAATTGCCATTATGAAAACAATTTATTTTTATATTTTCTAGGAGCTTGTCCAAATGTGCTTCCTCTTGATTCTGTAAATAATTTACTCTTTTTTCTTTTAGTATACATAGAAGCTACTCTCTGATCACTTGTTCCACCTATTCTTCCCATAATTGGGTCCATCTTAAGTGCTTGAGCAATAGCTAGTTCTGCTGCTATAATTCTATCAAAGTTACCCTGATCATTGTATTGGATGATTTCTTCAAGAAGTACAGGATCAAATATCTTATGAACTCCTAGCACCTCTCTTATAATCTTTCCATCATCATCCTTCTCTTTATATATTGTTTCTTCCATATACTTCTTTAAGCATGTGTGAAGATAGTCAATTATTTTCTGACTTGAGCGATGAATTCCAAATTCTCTTTTAACTGTTGTATTAGGAACAATCTCCATCAGCCATTGAGGTTGTTTCTCTAGATAGTGACCATCTCCTTTAGCTTTCATATATTCAATAAAGGATATGTCATCATTCTCACACAGTGTTCTAGCATTATAATACTTGATTAGTAAACGAGCTTGTTCCTCCCAATGTTCTTTCTTATCAGGTCTTGCTACATAGGAAGCTACAAACATATCTTGGTATTTTTCTCCTGTAAGTTCGTGCATACGCTTGTAAACATAAACTGCTCCTAAGGAGGAGCTATAGGCAGACTTACCTTGTCTGTAAGGATCCACTCCAGCTACGTATAATCCATAAGGAGGGTTTTCTATAGGGAATTCATACACAATAACAGGAGCATCTTTCATATCACTGTTCTTCAAAGGGAAGTTGGATATAGGGAGCTTATCTGTAAATTCATGTTTAATTGTAGTTTCTTCTGCATACAATATAACAGGAACTCCTGTACGTTCTTGTTGTAACAACCTGCTCTTCTGTCTCTTAGCAGATTCAATATCAAATATATTTGTATCCTCATTTAAGAATATGTCATCCACTTCCTGTGGATAATACATCTTCTCTTTTAAATATGCTATTCTGTCTCCAGCCTTTTTAAGTCTTGTTAGGTTTGTCTCTGTAATCTCTGTAGCCTTCTCTTCATTAGAAACTAACATGCTTACATTATATAGTTCTGAGGAAAGAGGTTCGTTTAGGAAAGCTCCTAGCGTAGACTCTTCTTTAGCTTCCATTCTATATTTATGTCCAATAAAGAGTCCATGCATTCTAGATGTATCCTTCTCATTATTATAAGAAAGGAAATTAAAATTGTCTACATCAAACATAAGACTCTTTGCATCCATGAATTTCTTCATGTCACCACCAGTACCAGTGAGAATGGGGCTACATCCCCAGCCAAAAGGAGTTGTGAAACCTGGAATAGCAGCTTGTAAGCCTCTAAGGAAATTTCCTTTACCAATTTCATCTATAATTAATTTACGTGGTTTAGTACCTGCAATTGCCTCTTCATTATTACCCTCATCAAGGTTACGAATAAGAATTGAAGAGAATGGGATTCTTTCTCCTCCTCTAGTTTTAATTCCTAGCGTCACTTGATTCTTCCAATTATCTTCTATCCTCTGCCACCTCCAAGCTTCTGGTAGGAAGTTGAGTCCTTTATCTATCTTATCTGTAATTAGTTTTATATCTGGAGCATTCAGTCCAGAGATGATGTTTTGTGAGTTTTCATCAAATGTTGCACCCCAAGATACATAAGATGCCTCTATGACAGACTTAGCTAAACGTCTAATACCAAGAATTAGTAGTCCCTTCTTTTCTATTTGGGCCCTATCTATCTCATTGGTAATCACCCACTCATTGTCTCTAAGAAAGGGATTGGCATATTTCTGAGAGATTCTTCCACGATCATCAATAACATCCACCTCTGTATGCCACATATTTAAATGCCAATATAAAAATGGGTTGATGTAAACACCCCCCATCATACAGCCATTCAAACATAAATCTTTGTGAAAATCAAAAAACCCTTTAAATTCCTCACTAGTTTTGTCAGGAATACGCTTCTGATTTATAAACCAGTCTTTATAGTCTATACTCTGTAGATTCATTTTCTGTTTTTAAGGAAATCCTCAGCCATTGTGCTTAGTTCTCCTTTCCCTCTCACCTCTATTTTACTTTCTTCCTTTTCTCTCATAGCATCCACTGTACGTAAAATTTCTGCATAATCCTTCAAAGCTTGTGTAAGGTCTTTTCTCTGTGCTTCCTTATTAGCTATACATATAGGAATAGCTCCTCCTCCCTTTGTTTCTTTCCAAGCCATTCTATCAGCTAAAGAACTGAAAGGATTTTGTTGTATGTATTCCTTTAGTTCTTGAAGTTTTGTTTCTAAAAACTCCAACTCATATTCTATAAGTAATGCTTTTTTAGTAATTGCCATCTTCTTCCTCCTCTTTTAAAATATTATCAAGATCCATCCCATCTTTTATAATCTTATCTAGCTCATTGTCATCATCTGTGTGTGGAACATCCATCTCTAATTGAGACTTATATTTATATAAAACATATTCCATCTCTTTATCTGTCATCCCCCAAATATTACACCCATATTCATCAAGAGCTGTAGATAAATGCCTTCCCATATTATATGTAGGAAATCCTTTATGTAGTTCTTGGAGAATATGAATTATTTGGTTATAATAATTTTTACTCATAATAATCGGTTTAAATCCTCATCTGTTAGTTTCATGTCCATCTCCTCTACGTGAGAAGAACCCATGAAGTTTTGTATTCCTTCTGGAGTCATATATTCATTTGTAAATGATATAGCAAGCCTATCTTGATAATCGTCTGTAACTCCTTGGATATCAACATAATCTAGTCCTTTGTTATATAGCTCCATAAGTACATTTATGAAGTTATCTAAAGGAATCTTTTTAATACAAACTTCTTTATTTTCCATATATATTTTTTAAAAAGATTTGTTCTTCTTCTTGTGTCTTAATGTAAGCTCCCCATTTCTTTAAGGGACATTCACATGACAGACATCTAGTTTTGGCAGATAGTGTACAGCCACAATCTGTACAATGTACATCTGGCCTTATTGTTTTATGCTTTGTAGAAATCCATTCACACTGCTCACATATCACCATTCTTTCCCTATGCATATCCTTAATGGCTGTCTTCATGTCATTTGCTGGAAACAGGTTGTTCTTCCAGCCCTCATACATCTGTGAAAAGTTAATCTTCATGTGTAATTCTAGCTTTTAACATTCCTATTCTAGTGATTGTCTGTGCTAATGTAACTCTAGCTGCGTTTCTCTTCTGCTCTGTCAATGTCTCATTTATAGAGATTTTCTCCACTTCCTGTTTCTTGGCATTGAGAGCTCCCAGTCTTTTAATAGCCTTCTTATTATTAAAGAAGAATTTCCCAAATCCAGAAATCTCTACACTATTGTTTAAATCAAGGGCTTCGTTGGCAGATTGGAATTGGTGGGTGATGACAGCATCTATTGTCTTTTCACTTGTCAGGATTTTAACAGCCAACAGCCTAATCAAATAATCCTTAATATTCATTGCTGCAGGCTTACTATCCATGGGTTATAGTTATTTGTAACACTACATCATTATCAAATGCCAAGGATATAATAGGATTAATCTTTATCTTACTGCCATCCTTTATGAAAATCTTCATACGCTTCAGCTTAGAAATCAAATTATTGATTGTTGGCCCTGAAGAACTGTATTTAGCACAAAACTCCTCCCTGATGTTGGCATAGGAGATGTTCCCCTTAATGGCTGTGAAGGCAATCAACTGTATCTCCCTTGTCGTAAGCTTCAAATCATTCAATGAAGACAATAAGCTATAATACTTCTCTGCACAGGCATAGTTGTCTGACACAGGCTTCTTTAGCTTTTGAACTACTATTTTCTTATTGTTTTCCATATATAATTAAAGCAAAGGTATGTATAATCTATTGACCCACAAATAACTAATCTAATTATGTCTATGAGTGAATGCTATATTATGCACTATTTCTAAAAAATGATATAAAGAACGTAATAAAGAACAGCCCTATCCTAAGCTCCTGTTCCTCATCTCCACCATCCCATGTGTAGTTTCTATTAGTTACACCTAGTTCAAAACTTGACCATTTGAATGTAGAGAGCTCTATTCCATATTCTATTTCATCAGCCATATAGATTCCTACACCTATAGCCATAATCACCAATAACACAAGCATTAATAATATTGTTGTCATCATATACATAAGAGTTTTTAAATGTTAATGGGTTTATAGGGCCCCCCCTTATTCCCCCCCAAAGATACAATGGTTCTTTTGAAACCACCAAATTTATTTTGCCTATTATCAAAACTTGCAGGATTTTCTAGTTTTGATACAACAGGAGATTATAACATTGATCCCTATATGATGAAGCATATAATATGTAAACTAATTCCATCATTATATGTAAAGACATATCATAATGTCCCATAAAAGCAACATTGTTAATCTGAGCTTGTCCCTTATAAGACACATTATGTAAAGCAATAGCTTGACTTTTGGCAGAATATAGTCAAGCTATAACTTGCCAAATCAGGAAGTGAAACACAGCCAAACCAGGAAGTGCGTGCATGAAACTTTTGGAAAAATTCATGCAAACATTTAACATGCCCCTATGGAACAATTAACACACATTACAGCTAACTGTTTGAGCCTTAGTCTGTTATGTCCAATGTTCTTTGTGGAACTATTTACAAAATTTTTTTTCTAATTTTACAACCCTCTTATATATATGGGGGAGGAGGGTACTCCATATCAATACCCCCCTGTGAGTTGGTAGGGTTGGGGTCAGTCCCCTGATTCAATTCTACGAAATAACAAACACAATTAAAACCTTTTGGTGTACAGGCAACCATCCAATTCTTATGGCTACAATTAAATTAGCAGGTGCAGAAACATTTGAGATTTCTGCAATCGAACACAATCTTCCTTACACTAAAGGCGAGCGTGCTAAAGCAGGCAAGACCTATTCTCGATTTAAGTTTGAAGGAACAGCATTTGCAGTACCAACAGACAGTCCATTTGTCACTGATTTTATTGCAGGCAGTGTTAAGAGTGTTAAGTTAATGGACACAGAGCGTGAAGTAGAGCAAACAGACGCTGATGGTGTGGTAACTAAAACTATGGTACGCAACATTGACCTAGATAGTTACATTAACAGAGCACAGTGGAATGCATTACAGGATGATTCTGTTAAAGATGCAGAAGTTGCATTCAAGATTGGTCGTTACAAGACTTTAGAGACAGCACCAATCACTGATGATATGCTTTCACAGTTAGCAACAGCCTAATTAATTGATTAACAAGTGGTTAGCAATAGCCACTTGTTAATTTACTTCACATTAGAACAGTGACTAAATGCTCACAGCACACCATTATACACACATATATATAGGGTGGGTCATTATTGACAGTTTGGGTGGGCAAATACATCATAACTTATTCATTATCAATGCATAATGGAAAGGGTGTATGACCATAGATGGATTTAAACACACATTTTGATAACAGCTAAATAGCATTTGTAATAGAATATATATAGCATTAAATAGCATTTATGTACATAATAACAAGAAGAGACAGTGACACATTAGAAGAACTTGTTCCTATATTTAGTGAACATATTCAATACAGTGATAAGTATTTGGTTTGTGATAGGTATAAGGATAAATATAATAACTATGACTGGATATGCAGAGAAGATATTGTTGAAGTCAAGAAGGTTTCTATTACACAGCTTAATGAAGCTATTAAATCATTATAATGTACCATTTCTATTTCCCAAGGATAGACAGATGTAATACCCAAATTATTGAATTGTATAGATATATACAGGGTACATCAAGCCATAGGTAATATCTCCAAACGGAGATAAGAAGTAAAGCGATTACATCTGAGTACAGAGGGATTCATAATGTAGCTACGAATATAATATTCTGACAAAAAGATATGTCATACGTA